>FWWL01010430.1_pt1 | contig 10712 bp, 9 predicted proteins | sample 2228331 | NCBI WGS metagenome assembly FWWL01 (sample SAMEA103939775, study PRJEB20133) | metagenome
ATTAGTTAGTAAGTTCTCTCGGTAATATAAATTTAATTGAAAAACATGGATATAATATTTTTAAATTTGGGAAATTTAATTATTGAAAGGTTGGAATTGCTGAAATGAAAAGAATGCTTTGGGTTATACTTATGATGTCATGTGGAGCAACGTTTATTTCTTCGTTATTTCCTTTATACAGTGAGTATTATCAACTAAATAGTTTTCAAATTACTATCCTATTTGCAATCTATGCTGTTTTCTTGCTACCTACTTTGCTTATAGTAGGTGCCAGGGGGAACGATTGGGGATTAAAAAGAGTCGTTCGTTACAGTATATGGATCTCGATTGTATCGACATTGATTTTTCTTGTGAGTTTTGATGTTTGGATGCTTAATACAGCAAGGATATTAGAAGGCATTGCATATGGGGCTTTCACTGGTACTGCTGTTGCCTTTTTAATAAAAAATACTCCACCTAATAAAGTAGGCACAGCTATCAAATTATCGGGAATTACGGTACTCATAGGGTTTGGTTTAGGCCCGGCTATTGCAGGTTTAATTGTGCAATATGTGCATTTTCAGCCGCTTCGTTTGCCTTATTGGGTTTTGCTCTTCATGTTATTAAGTTCCTTGGTATTTCTGGAAATGTTACCGAAGCACGAAGATTCTCAAGCGAAAAAAACGGCTAAAACAAAGATTTCGCTCGGTGTTCCAAGCAATATTCGTTCCCATTTTTGGTCTTTTATCGGACTTCCGATATTTACTGTTTTTACGCTTGGCGGAATTGTGTTATCTCTTATTCCTTCTTTCACCAAGAACGTCATTCAAACCGCCAATCTCTCTATTTCCGGTCTGTTAATATTGTTGCTTTTAGGCGGGGGGGCCTTATGGCAGTTATTTCCTTAGCCGCTTAATCCCGTTACACGGATGCGTATTGGGATCCTATTTCTTGCCATTGGATCATGGGTTATTGTTTTTTCTGGTCAGACAGCGAATTTATTTTTGCTTTGGGCCGGCATATTCATTCAAGGAATTGGCGCCGGATGGACGTTCCAAGTTTCTTTAAGGTTTGCCAGCCAATTGCCGAAGCCAGAAGAACGTCCAGGAGCTATTTCGGCATTTTATTTATGCGCATACTCCGGTTTCATTTTTCCGGTTGTTGGCGTCGGAGTGTTGACACAATTTCTTAATTTGAACCTCTCGTTGATTCTTATTAATTTGTTTGTTGCAATTTTCATTGTTTATATTCTGATTTATTCAATCAAATTTAATCAATACTATTCAAAGTACTCTAGTAAATGAATGAATACAATTTTAAATTTAAAAATAATAGGATTCACCGTTCTCGAATAAGGTACGAGTAAACTTGGAGTGGAAATTTTTTTGTAAATATGAGAATGGTCCTTCTTAATTCAGGTTTATCTAATGATTCTTCCAAAATTAATAAAAATGAAGAGAATAGGAGAGATTAGAGTTATGAGTAAAGTATGGTTTATTACAGGAACTTCAACTGGATTCGGTCGTCAATTTGTGGAGCAGTTACTACAAACAGGTGATAAAGTCGTCGCAACAGCACGCAAGATCGATGCAATTGCGGATTTTAAACAAATATCACCAGAGAACGTTCATATCGCTACGCTGGATGTGACGAGTAAGGATCAAATCAAATCAGCCGTTCAAGAAGCAATCGACGTGTTTGGTAAAATCGACATTGTCGTGAACAATGCAGGCTACGGGCTGTTCGGGATGCTGGAGGAATATACAGACGAACAAATCCAGAGGCAGTTCGATGTTAACGTGTTCGGGATGTTGAATGTCATCCGCGAGACATTGCCTGTCTTTAAGAAACAAGGTTCGGGACATTACGTTAATATTTCATCATTCTTCGGAACTTGGTCCATGCCTCCGTACAGCATTTATTCCGCATCCAAATTTGCCGTGGAAGGCTTCTCCCAATCTTTGGCTGCAGAGCTCGCCGGCTTCGGAATTAAGACAACGATTGTAGAGCCTTCCGTTTACGGAACCGATTTCTTTGGTCACTCCATGGACCAAACAAAGAAGAAACCGGAATACGCTCCGTTGTACGAAGCTTACGAAAAGGGTGTTTCAAACTTAAATATCGGCGATCCGGCGAAAGCGGTAAAAACGATTATCTCTATGGTCAACAGCGATAATCCTCCACTGCATTTCCCGGTTGGCTCTTTCGCTGCACACACGATTCGTGATGCATTTTCAAAACGAATTGATGAAATCAATACATGGGAAAAACTCTCTTCGCAAGCTGATTAATTGATATCGAAATAATAGCTTCTCATATTACACACGGCAAAGATGCGAATGACGGCTATGTACTAGCAATTACTATGGACAACACAATTAAAGGCGTAGAAACTAACGTGGCTGAGGAAATCGTCGCGGAAACTCATAAGGTTTGTCCTTATGCCAAAGCAACCAGTGGTAATATCGAAGTAGTTACGAACGTTGTTGGTTAATCAGAACACAAAGAGTACAAAATAATCCAGTATTTAAAATAATCCAGTATTAAAAGGAGAGTTCCAAAAATGATTAAGATGGAAAAGAAATTGTACACGGCTACCGTAAACGTTCAAGGCGGAAGGGAAGGCAAAGCGGTTTCCAACGATGACAATCTTAATGTGGATTTGAGATATCCTAAGGAATTAGGTGGTAACGGAGCTGGAACAAATCCGGAGCAATTGTTCGCTGCAGGATTTGCCGCATGCTTTGAAGGTGCGATCGGTTCTGTTCTTAAACAAATGAAGATTAAAGCAGAAGGTACAACAATTGCTTCTCATGTTACACTCGGCAAGGATGCGAATGACGGCTATGTACTAGCAATTACTATGGACATCACAATTAAAGGCGTAGAAACAAGCGTGGCTGAGGAAATCGTCGCGGAAGCTCATAAGGTTTGTCCTTATGCCAAAGCAACCCGTGGCAATATCGAAGTAGTAACGAACGTTGTTGGTTAATCAGCGCACACGATTTCTTGTTGATTATTTTCTTCTTTATTTTTGAGCGATCGTTCAAAATTTTTAAAATGAACAAACATCATAACACAAACCCAAACTGATATTCCGTATAATGAAAATGTTCATATGCCATGAACGAGATTGCCAATCCTGATACAAGAGAAGTCTGGAAACAGAAATACGAGCAAGTTCAAAAAAGTCACTTGAAGCCAAAGGTTAAATAACGAATACTATAGTTCAATAAAGAAAGGGCTGCCGAGTAGCAGTCCTTCGCTACGCTAACTGGCAGGATAATGCAATTACATTGTAGAATAGGATAAATAAAAGTTGGTAATTTTAACGGGAAATAGTCGGTATTGATAGAGATTAAGGGGAAGAATTGGCTTGATGTCCAGCAGTAAAGTGCACTTGGCTGCTATATTAATACCTGGGGGAAACGTTCTGCGTTTCATTTACATTAGTTCGGAATCCGTTCTGCAAGATAAGAAATCACTGCTCGATGCTGATGAAAATACTCCATATCCTGTAAATCCAAGTTCATTTTATGGTAAGTCAAAAATGCTTGCAGAAAAAGCATTGCTAGAATATGAAGGAGATATTGAACGAATTATTTTAAGACCAACATTTATTTGGGGTGAAGATTCTGCTCAATTGGTGGATTTAATCAACCTTGCATCTAAAGGAAAGTTTCCATGGATGGATAAAGGCAAATCATCCTTCGAACATGTTTATGTAGATAACGTGGTCGAAGCCATTGTAAACTCTCTGAAATATGGAAAGAATAATGGCATTTACTTGATAACAAACGATGAACCTATGACCGCAAAAACATTCTTTGAAACCATCTTTATGCAAGCGGGTGTTCAATCGCCTACTACATCCCTTCCTTCTCGACCTCTGTATGTTGTGGCACGTTTATTAGAAAATATTTGGTCTACCATGAAATTAAAGGGACGTCCTCCTTTAACCCGGTTTGAAATTGAGTTCCTCTCACTTACAAGAAGATATAATATCGAAAAGGCAAAGAGCGAATTGAAATACAAACCCATTGTAACTTTTGATCAAGGAGTTTCACGTATTTCTAAACCTGATATTTAACAATCTGCAGGAATGCTAACGGGGAACGATAGCTCAACAAACAAAAGGCTGCTGCGCGAGATTTAGTGGACTCAGCGACCCATTCGCTCACCAGCGTAGTCTTGCCAAAGCCGGTGGAGGCAGTGGGATATACAGTTTAGTGGCCAAAATTGGAATATTCATAGGCCATGAGGTAGACTCATCTCGAAGTTTATCAATCGAGGTGCTTAAGGAGATGAAAGATCAGAAGAAAGCAGAAAGCAGAAAGCATCGCATCGGAGCGTGTACAGCTGCTATCGCCGTGCTCATCTTAACATCTCATCTCCTATGGTTGGTTGTTTATATTGGCTAGTGTGCACAGGCCACCTGTCAGTTAATCGACTTCTTTGGCTTATGATGTTACAAAGTTATGACGACATTTCCCTTCTTATGGCCTTGATCGACATATCGATGCGCCTCGGCCGTTTGTTCCAGCGGGTAACAGCGATCGATGACCGGTTTCAGCAGACCCCTCTCATAAAGTTCTTTGAGAAAATCCAGTTGTTCTACGCTTTGGACTGCATTCCCGCCAATGACTTTCTTGCCTGTTGTCATCAAGTGGAATGGCCCTAAAACCACTGGTCCAACCGTAAGGTAATATCCTCTGTTCACCAGCAGACTTTTGCTTTGTGAGAAGGTAGTCTTGTAAACCGTGTCAAAAATAATATCGTACGTCTCGCCATTTTTCGTAAATTCCTCATGCGTGTAGTCAATGACCTTATTTGCTCCGAGCGATTTTACCAAATCTATATTCACAGTACTGCATACCCCAGTTACTTCTGCCCCAAAGTACTTGGCAAGCTGCACAGCAAAAGTGCCTACACTACCCGATGCGCCAATGATAAGAACTTTTTGTCCGGGCTGAATATTGCCTTTTTTGAGAAAATGCAGGGCGGTATTCGCTCCAATAGAAAGAGTGGCAGCTTCCTCATAGGTCATATTTTTCGGTTTTGTCACTACCACCCCATCTTCTGGCAAACATTTATACTCGGCGTGGGCACCGAAATTCACCTTCATAGTGGGTGCAAAAACCTGGTCACCAACTTTGAACCGTTTAACAGCTTTGCCGACGGCTTCTACTTCACCGGCAAGCTCCATCCCGTAAATTGGGTTTCTTGGTTTTCTGAAACCTAAGGTGATTCGGGCAGGGAGCCAAGCCACGGCAGGAACGGTAAGACTTCGCATTCTACTGTCACCGACGTTTACGGGAGTCGCATGCACTTTGACCAATATTTCGTTATCTTTGGGGGTAGGTTTTTCGACTTCTACGAGTTGAAGTACCTCCGGTGACCCGTATTTGGAGGCTGCAATTGCCTTCATAAGTATTCCTCCTTATATTCAGTGTGTTGCTACGCACCAACATCCCTTTTATTGAAAACCACCCATGACAGCACCGTCAACAATCGTTTTGCTGCCAATCCTCTTAGTTACATTGCGAAGCTGCAGAATAGGTAAATTCATTGATTACTCTCCTTATTTATCAAATTGATTGATCTTAGATCGATCGCCTGCGGATCGACCATTCGGCTACGGCGAGGTTGATTACCCAGCCCACGCCCATCAGCAGCGCTCTATTGAGTTCACTCGGCGGCCCGGCGATTAATTCTCCAGCCATTAGAGTCAGCACCTGCGTACCCGCGCCTAGTCCAATTGCATAACCTCGCATCATCCATGCGCGGTGCCGGGCTACATCCCCTCTTAGGATGGTGGTAACACCGAGGAGGATGGACGCGACCATGGCGGAGCTAAACAGGAGTCGCAAGGCAAAGAGCAGCTCACTTGCATCAGCCGGCCTGGGATAGAACAAGGTCATCCACAGCCCTGAGAGCCCAACCAAGAGGCCGCTTAGAACTTGGCACCGTCCAGCTGCACGATGCCAGCCAGGCAAGCGCCGCCGGAAGCTGGGTGCGAACTGGAATGCACCCAGGATGGCATACACGCCGGAGCTCAGGATATGCAGTACCACCGGCAGGGGGGACGCGAAGAAACGTGCGTTGGCCGGTGTGATGTCCGTGCCGCTGGCCAGCTCGGTTAAGCGGAATGCTCCGGCTACGAGCGGGATGACGCTCAGCAGGAGCAGTGAGGTAACGAGCCACTTTGCCGAACCTTCTTTTGCCGACGCTTTGGTTTTCTGAAACGTAGGTAGAGGCACATCGTGGGCTTGATATTCATCGTAGATATTTGTTTTCATGCTTCCTCAGCGCCACCGATCTCCGCGCTTGTTCACGTAGTGTGCAAGCGGATTCTTCATTTTTTTCTCCTCCTATTAAAGAGTTCCTAGACATTCTCACGTCGTTCAGACCAGAGCGCATATCCCAGCCAGGCAAGACCTAACCCAAGCGGCACTGCCGCTATCCGGTCGAGCGGGTGTGGGAGCAGCGAAACCACGAGGGCTGAAACGGGCCCCCCGGAGGTAAACAGGACAGCCGCCCAGCGCGGCAGGATACCGGCGCGGATCATCGCGATGCCAAACAATGGGCCTCCGAGCATATACAGTCCCCCTGTAAGCGAATATACCGTTGTGAGGGCTCCGAGGTTCATCTCGCCGGAGGACCCACTGGGGAGCGCCAATAAGCTCTCCACAAACTTCGGTGTCTCGGTCGGCAACAGCGGCGAGATAAAGGCTTCGGTGAAGTTAAAGCCCATTGTGAATGCATAGAAGAGGCTAAACAGGAGATAGCCGGCCAGACCAAGCCAACCGGCCTCTTCCACTTGCCTGGCGTAGATCCCCGTAATGCCGAACAGGCCGAGGAGGCACATGGTCATGCTCAAGTAGTGGACGATTACCCATCGACCGGTGGTGACTGACGAAAGAATATCAGCTGGATGGATCGTCTGAATGACTATGAAAAGGATCCCTGAGAGCAAAGCTGATAAACCTGCGAAACGGATTAGTTTTGATGCTGTTATCTTTATTTTGCTATCATTATTGTTTCCTTTAATTACTGCGGTCTTGCGTTTGGTGTTCATGTGTTTGTCTCCTTTTTCGAATGATTGTGATTGGTGCCTTCGTTGATACCCGGACCTTGCGTCTGTTTGGGATCAACCTGAATGACCGAGACTAATGGGAGACCGAGATCACGCACTTTCCTTAGAAAGCCATGTAATGCAGCCTGATCAACTACTGGGCAAGATAGGATGATTGTTCCATCGCTTTCGTGGGTGAAGCTCAGACCTTCAAACCGTTCTACCCACCTTGCATCAAGATGTCACTTAAAGCGAATCTCGTAAAGTCCAGGCTCACGATGGTCTTCTTTTGATACATGTTTTTCACTCATTTTGTACCTCCTTCATGTTCCTCATATGGATGCATTTCCACGTTGTGTGTTCCTTTCTTAATCAAAAGATACACGTCAATGTGGTGAGTCGGCATCACCACATGTGGTGATTGATGTGGTGATTTATTTATCGGGAGGGTGTGCAGGAAATAAAAAAAGCCCCGGCAAAATTGCCAGGACAGGGGTGGTGGTTGCAGGTTCGCTATAACAAATCGAGTTCCTCAGCCCGTCGGACCGCAGCCCGACGATTGTTAACCTCAAGCTTGTCATAAATATTCTTGGTGTGAGTCCGCAGGGTGTTCAGGGATACCATGAGTTCGCGGGCAATATCGGGACCACTCAAGTCGGTTCCGAGCAGCCGAAGTACGTCACGTTCACGTTCGCTCAGTGGTTCTCTCAGTGACTTGCTTAGCGGTTCGCTAAGTGGCTTGCTCAGTAGCTCACTCTTGACAGGCGTTCTGCCTTCAGCGTTGCAAAAGGCCGTCAAGAGACGACGGGCATATTTCAGGGAGATCCCCTGTTTCACGGCCGTTTCCAGCAGGGCCACCATGGGTCGACCTTCATCCAGAAAGATACGGACATAACCTTCTGGCTCAGCCAGATTCAAGGCGCGTTCCAGCGGCACAAGTGCAAGAGGGATGTCGCCCTGCATATAGTAGGCAAGTGCCTGTAGGACCAGGATTTCGATTACGCTTCCAGTCCTTTCGCCTTCTTCCGCTGCTTGGAGGAGGCGCTCCAGGAGTCCCATTGCATCAAGCATAGAGCTGTCTGCACGATCGCCCTTATACCGGGCCAAGTGCACCCTAGCCAGGGTGATGTGCTCGAATTCGCGCAGGTAGTGAAGGTCGTCCCGAGTGGATAAGCCCTGCTCTCGTGCCCAGTCGAGGGATTCACCAAACCTGCCCTGCAAGACCCACACCCGTGTCTTCAACGCCGCTACAGGTCGCACATTCGGAAAGAAGTCACTCACATACAGCTGTTCTGCCTCATTCAACAGGTCGAGCGCACCGTCCAGATTTCCTTGGGCTTCCTCTATTCGAGCCATTGCGACGCGCCAACGAAACCGATTTTGCGGGAACCCAGAACGCTCGCCCTGCTCTTTGCTTCTCAGCAGGTGAGTCGTGGCGGCATTCAAATCGTTAAACTCAAGGTAGAGTTCACTCATTCCCACATACATGTCTGCCGTTCCCCGCATTTCGGGCTCACCCTGCCACGTCGCAAGCGGCAATCCCCGCTCATAGGTACGCATTGCTTGGCGGAGTTGACCTTGCGCAATCCGTATTTCAGCCAGAGCGATTGCACCATTGATTGCGTCAGAGATTGCCCCGGCCAGTTGTACACTAGCAATGCCATCGGCAAACATCCGGTGCGCTATCTCGAGATCCCCGGTCCTCCAGGATGCGAGTCCTAGGAGCGCAGTTGCCGCTCCACGCGGGAGATGGTCGTCCTCAGGTACGAGGTCGAGCACTCGCCTAGCATATTTCATAGTGTTGGGTATGTCACCGAGCACTAGGGCAATTCCGGCACGGTACATAGCGATCGAACCTGGGAGACGGCGAAATTCCTCTTCGTCCACGACGACCATCTCAACTGGTAGGGCTACCAGTCGCTCACTTATGTCTGCCACCGTCTCCAGCCACCGTTCGGCGTCTCGTAGTCGGTCCTCAACGCCCTCTAATTCGCCGTTTGAAAGTAACATCCCGGCATACCCAACACTGAGCACAGGTCTGCATTGGACCAACTCGTCAGGGAGCGCTTTCAGCCAGCTGAGCACTGCAGACTCCTGCCTATTCTTGCGCATGACTGGAATTGCTAGCTCAACCAGGTCCGCCGCTCGCGCTAAATCCTCAGCGGCTAATGCGTGGCGGATCGCATCAGCCGCTGAGCCATGCTGCTCGTACCACATGCTTGCGCACCGATGCAGAATTACTATCTGGTCAGGCTGATCCGCCATCAAGTGCGCAAAAAGAACCTCGGCGAAGAGGTGATGATAGCGATACCAGTGGCGCCTGTCATCTAGCGGGACGACAAAGAAGTTGCCCCGCTCCAAGGACTCCAACCGCGCGTTCCCATCTTTCTGGCCGGTGACGGCATCGCACAACGGGCCGTGCAGCTGGTCAAGAATGGAAGTCTGAAGTAAGAAGCTCCTGACATGGTCAGGCTGACGCTGCAGGACCTCTTCGACCAGATAATCTACAATGTATCGATTGTCTCCAGCGAATGCCCGAATGAACGCAGGAATGTCTTTGCGTCCCTGCATCGAGAGTGCCGCCAGTTGGAGTCCTGTAATCCAGCCTTCAGTACGGGAATCCAGCGCAGTAATCTCGTCGGTCGTTAATCTCAGACCCATCACCTGGTTGAGGAATGTGACCGCTTCATCGGGAGTAAACCGCAAGTCGACAGCACGTAACTCGGTCAAGTGGTCCCGAGCGCGTAACCGGCTCAAGGGAAGCTGCGGATCTTCACGGGTGGCGATGACAAGGTGCATTTGTGACGGGAGATGCTCGAGTAGGAAGATGAGAGCATCGTCGATCCATTTGACACCAGTAGCATGATAATCATCAAGGACAAGGACAAATTTGTACGGGAGGGCTGAGATTTCATTAAGCAGGATCGTTAGAATTGATTCGATTGACGGTGACTGTTGGGAATTGAGCGCACTCAGCACGCCTCCTCCAAAATTCTCCGTAATCGTCTGCAGAGCAGCAACTAGGTGATTCAAGAAGCGTTTAGAGTCACTATCCCCTTCATCTAGTGACAACCAAGCGACAGGTCGACCACAACCGGAAACCCATTCGCTGACCAGCGTAGTCTTGCCAAAACCGGCGGAGACAGAGATGAGGGTCAGCTTGCGGTCCAGACCCTCGTTCAACCGCTCGATCAGGCGTGGTCTCCGAACAACTTTTGATCGTAGCTGGGGGATAAATAGTTTGGTGGCTAAAATTGGTATATTCATAAATTAAATATATCACTGACCCACTGTTTGTGGGAAGCGGTAAGTAAAATTACATTACATACCAACTTCCCTTTCTTGAAAATCACCCATGACAGCACGCTAAAGATGAGAAATAAACAAAAATTCTACAACATATTGCTATACCACAACGAAACATGTGTCCATTAAACTATCGGGAAACGTTAGTAGAGGAGTTTGCTATGTGGCAGCTCCTCTTTTCTATTGAAGTAACGGGCAGGATAGTTGAAAAGATACCCTTTCTGTTATTAATATGACACAAGGTGACATATTTAAGGTCTATAATGGGTGGTAGATCAACGAAAGGAGTAACAAAATCATGAAACGAAGAATAATTTTAGATTTAGCAGTTACTTTAGATGGTTTTATTGAA
>FWWL01010431.1_pt1 | contig 10712 bp, 6 predicted proteins | sample 2228331 | NCBI WGS metagenome assembly FWWL01 (sample SAMEA103939775, study PRJEB20133) | metagenome
GGCTTCTGCGGGGTCGAAACCGGCTCTGACCGCATGGCCGATGTCCAGGCAGAGACCTATACGAGCATCAAGATTTTTAATACGCTCGTAAGCGTCAGCCGGGGTCGGATAAAATCGGTCTCCCGGTCCGTGATTATGAATGGCTAAGGAGATTCCGGTTTCCCCGACCTTCTGGTTGATTATAGGAAGAAGCCCCGGATGGGGCGAAGAGATTATCAACCTCATGCCGGCTGTTCTGGCGTAAGAAAAGGCGCGTTCAACGTCTTCAGGTTTTTCCATGTAAATTACGCCGCAGCCGTAAAGGTCAAGTCCGGCCTGGCGCACTTTTTCAGAAGCCGCTCTGATTTCATCCCTGGAGGCATCGAGCGGCAGATGGAAGTCTTTAAGCGTCAGCTTTTCCAGTCCCAGCCGCAGGGTCATGGCGATCGTTTGCTCAAGGCTGAAAGCCCGGAAGGTGTAGGAAGCCAGACCAAGAGAAAAGCCATACTTTTTCTCGGGTTTCCAGTCCCGGACTGGAGTTGACTCTTTCTCGCGCGGGCGGGCAAGCGGCGAAGAGCCAAGCAGGAGAGCAGCCACTGCCGTCAGGTTATTTTTCAGGAATTTCCTCCGGTTTACGTAAGCCATTGCGCCTCCTTCATTTTATCAGACAGCGGATTTCCTGCCGCCGGACCCGAAGCAGCGGAATGTTGATTGGATTCATTTTGATTTTTTCTGTAGCCTTTCAGTGGTCGCATCGCAGAATAATGTATTTCATAAAAGAGCGAAAAGCTTTATATATTCCACGGTTGACGACGCGGATAGTTCAGCAGCCGGTTGGCTTCCTCGTCTCCGAAGAATTGCTCCCGCGTCGGGTCCCATCTGAGCTTCCTTTGGAGCTTCATGGCCGCGTGAACGATCAAGCACAAACTGTTAGAGCGATGGCCCACTTCCACCGGAGCTGCCGGGTCCTTCCTTGTTCTCATGCATTCGAGAAAATTCTTCATGTGGTTGGAGCTCCGGTAAAGCTGAACCGGGCCGCTTCCGGGCTGGTAGCTCAGCCATGAGGGGTTCGAGCACTCTATTCCCTCTCTTCTGACAAACAGCCAGCCTTCTGTCCCTTCAAACCTGACTCCAGCCGGGTCTCCAGTTTCAACGGTCAGGGTGACACCGTCGGCGTAGAGAGCCTCCGCCCTGAATTTCGTGTGCACGTTGAACAGACCTCTTTCTGGGAATTCAGCCGCAGCTTCCACACTCACCGGGCCGCTGAGCTCCGTGCCGTGACCCCACTGAGCGATATCCAGCATGTGCGCTCCCCAGTTGGTTATCATTCCCCGGCAGTAAGGTTCAATCTGCATCCATCCTGGCCGGTCATAGCTCATCTGCGGGTGAACCCGGTCTTCGGTATAAGGTGCTTCAGGAGTTGGACCGAGCCAGAAACGGTAGTCGAGGTTCGGTGGCACCGGCATCGGCTCCGGGTTGCCGCGTCCGGTGTCTTCCGGCAGCCAGACCTGTATCGCCTTAAGTTGCCCCAAATAACCGTTGCGCACAATTTCGCAGGCTTTCAGGAAATAGATAGACGACCTCTGCTGGGAGCCGGTCTGAAAAACGAGTTTTTTCTGTCGCACCACCCGCACCAGCTTCTGACCTTCATCGAGAGAATAGGTCAGGGGCTTTTCCAGGTAGATGTCTTTTCCGGCTCGAACTGCGGCCAGCGCCACGATTCCGTGCCAGAAATCAGGCACGGAGATAACCACTCCGTCAATATCCTTCCGGCCGAGAAGCTCGCGAAAATCGTGGTAACTTTTTACTGAGCGATAGTTGTTCAGCCCGAGCTCCCGCGCGTAGGTTTTCTCAGCCAGCCAGATGGCGTTGTCCAGCCGGTGTCGGTCGAGGTCGCAGACGGCCACCAATCGCGCACCTGCCTCGAGTCCGCGGTTGATGAGCTCGAGCATGTTGGACTGTCCCTGCCGACCGACACCGATACAGCCGAGCTGCAGCAGGTCGTTTGGAGCCGGCTTTCTTAGAACTGAGGATGGAATAATCAAAGGGGCGATGACCGAAGCAGAAGCAGTTTTGATGAAATCCCTTCTTTTCATACCTTTATTTTAATTTAATCCAAAAAAGAGTTCATTTATTTTCTGGAATAAACGCGGGACACGGAACATGCCTGGAGAAGATACTCATTTACTGGTTTTATTCTGGAAAAAATGGAATTTGCAACTTTGTCGGCTCTTCTTCCTCATAATGGAAGCAAAGGGAGAAGGGACCTTCCAGAGAAAGATTTTAAGGGATCGGTTGGCTCCTAGAAAAAAGAGTAACAAACTTAAAAGCCCCGGGGAAACAGGAAGTCCCGCGACTTATGATTTGGCTGATTAAGATTCAAAAAATCCAGATCTTAAAACTGAAGACAGGGTTGCCGGAAGCGGGCTTTTAAAGCTCGGTAGAAATGAGGTAAAATCTATTTTCCTGTCGAAACTGAGCCGGGCGGTTAAATGCCCGCTGAATATCTGAGGAGATTTTTCCGGGGAAAGAAAATGGAAAAGTCAAGGTGTCTGGTTGAAACCTGCCGGTTTGAAGTTCTCAGTTTTGAGTCCGATTATCTCGGACGGGCGCATCTTTCGGCCATCATGAATTATCTGCAGGATGCGGCGCGCCGGCATGCCCTGCGTGAGAGGTTTTCAGTTTTTGAACTGGCGGAAAAAGGTCTTACCTGGGTGGTCTCGCGTTACCATGTTCTGATTGACCGCTACCCGAGACTCGGCGAGAAAATAACTGTCAGCACCTGGGCTTCAGGCAAGTACGGTTATTACGCTCTTCGCGATTTTGAGATGACCGATGCGGAAGGTAAAAAAATAGCCGCGGCCACGAGTTCCTGGATGATAATTGAAATAAACAGCCGCCGACCGGTTAAGGTGGAAGGATTGTTTCCGGATGAACTGGTTCTCGAAAGAAGAGCTCTCGAAGATGAATTTCCGGTCCTTCCGGGAATCGAGCGGCTGGATTTTAAGACCACCTTCCGGGTTATGTTTGAGGACCTCGATTATAACCGGCATGTGAACAACGTGGTCTATTCGCGCTGGGCGGTAGAGGGAATGCCCCGCGAGATGCTTTTTTCAGCCAGACCGGTCGAGCTGGAAATTAACTACCGAGCCGAGGCTTTTTACGGAGAGGAAATCGAAGTGATCACTCAGAAACCGGATACTCAGAACAGTTTCTGGGTTCAACAGATTTACAACCTTTCCACCGGTAAGGAACTGGCCAGAATCAGGTCGCGCTGGAAGATGTACGGTCCGGACGAGGGAATGAAGTGAGACGGAAAAGAAAAAATGTGTTTGCTGGCAAAAATTCAGAATAAAGAAGAAAGGATTAAATGAGGATGAAAAAAGAAAAAGGGTTGAAGTGGAGCGAGCTGATAAAGCCGCTTAAAGAGACACTGATGGAAAAGATAAAAGATGATGGAGGTGCAAAGGCGGAGAAAGCGGAAGCTGAATCATCGGCAAAAGCGGAAAACAGTCGGAAGAGAAAGACTCGAGTCAGGACAAAAACAAAAAAAGGCGCAAAAGATTCCGGAATGAACAAATCAATCTTGATACTGGATGAGGAGGGGATGAGCCCGGAAAAAGAAGAAGAGATGGAAAAGGCCAGGTGGGGTCTGGTGCTAATGGGGGGAGGAGCCAGGGCGATTGCTCATATTGGCGTTCTTGAAGCGCTGGTTGAACATGACCTGATTCCGTCGGTAATTACGGGTACTTCAATGGGAGCGGTGATTGGCGGGCTGTTTGCTGCCGGATATTTCCCCCCGGAACTGGAGAAGATAAGCCATGAGCTTTCTTACCATCGTCTGAGTCAGCTTCGTCGAAAGCGCCTGCCTATCCCGGACCCGCTCTTTGATTATCTGTTGGTTGAAACTTATCAGAGAAGAATTATGCGGGAAGCCGTGCGGAAAAACGCAGACCCGATAGAAATGAAGCTAAGGGAACTCGTTGGCGACGTCAGAATAGAAGAGCTCTCCCTGAAATTTGGCTGTAATGCGGTCGACCTGGTCAGCGGAAGGGAAATTAATTTCACCAGCGGACCGCTTTACCGGGCTCTGCGAGCGAGTCTGGCTTTCCCTTTTGTCATCAGACCGGCCAGATTCTCCGGCATGTTGTTAGTCGATGGCGGGCTGCTTAATAATTGCCCGGTGCGTCTGGCCCGGGAACTCGGAGCGGTCAGGGTTTTTGCCCCTGATGTCCACCGCCCGCTGAAAAAAATTCCGGCTTCTCGTTTCACCTCGGCTTTCGTCATGGTTCACCGGATGGTTCAGGTGGTGCTGGCTGATTCTACCGACAGCAAGCTGCCGGAGGCAGATCTGGTAGTGAAGATTAATCCCGGGGTTGATACCTTTGACTTTACCACCGTCAGGCGGGTGATCAACCTCGGAAAGAAGGTCACGCTCGAGAATATCCAGGCGATAAAAGAGATGATAGCCAGGACGAGAGAGGAAAGCCAGGAGGAAAGGTAGTCGCCTTGCGTTTTTTGCTGGCATTTTTCCCGGTAGCTTTTTCCAGCAGCGACGGCAGAAACTATCAGGTTTAAGTTGAAGTTTATAGGATTGAGTTGAGATAAAGGCGAATATGAGGCAATATAAAATCCGTCCAGTGTGGCGGCGGCAGATTCTCGGCGCGGAAAGAGCAGCTGGCGGCGAGAAAATAGTCGGAAAATGATAAAATTAAATTATATGCTGAGATGCTTCCTGACTTGCCGAGCCGGAGCTTCAATTTCTGGAAGGGAAGGCGCAGCCGGAGGGCTTTCCGGCAAGACATAAAGATAGAGCGCACATTTTGAGCGCGATTGATGATAAGGATTTATAAAAAAACTGCTGACGGGAAAAGGAATTGACAGGAGGATAAATGAAAGTTTCCCCGATAAAGTCGAAAGCAAGGCTGGTTGGAACAGCTCTGATGGTATTATTTTTCTTTGTTCTCCTGCTGGATATCGCTCCCTTTCTTTCAGGTACCTCGCCGGAGCGGGGTCAGCAGAAGAGAACCAGCAGAACGAAGGAAGAGAAGGAAAAGCTTCCTCCGCTTCCCGAAAGGTACAGAAAATGGCTGGAAGAAGAGGTTGTTTACATCATAACACCGACAGAAAGGGACATCTTCCTTAAGCTGAAGACTGACCATGAACGGGATCTTTTTATCGAAGCCTTCTGGAAACATCGCGACCCGATTCCTGAAACCGAAGAAAACGAATTTAAGACAGAACACTACCGGAGAATTGAATATGCCAATAAGTATTTTGGCCGGGAGGCTCCAAAACCCGGGTGGAAAACTGACCGCGGGCGGTTTTACATAATTCTCGGGCCGCCGAACGACATCCAGCGTATAGACAGCAAGGCAGAAGTATACGATACGGAAATCTGGTTTTATCAGGGGAAGACCGAGCTGGGGCTGCCTCCCGGTTTTTACGTTGTGTTTTTCAAAGAGAAGGGAACAGGAGAATTCCGCCTTTACAGCCCGACGAGTGACGGTCCGCAGGCGCTGCTTACCGGTTACTGGGGAGATCCGGCGGATTATATGGCTGCTTATGAGAAACTTCGCGAGATAGATGCCGTCCTAGCCAACGTTTCTCTTTCTCTTATTCCTGGAGAGGAGAACACTTTTCCAGGGCGTCCTTCGCTCTCATCCGACCTGCTGCTCCGGCAGATTGAAACCACACCGCAGAGAATGGTTGAAGATAAATATGCCCGTAAGTTTTTTGAATATAAAGACCTGGTCGAAGTTGAATACAGCGCGAATTATCTCGACAGCGATTATCTGGTGAAAGTTCTCAAAAGCCCGGCCGGGTTCTATTTTATCCATTACACGATTGAGCCGAAGCGGCTGTCGGTTAATCAATATGACAATCTGTTTGCCACCAACCTGAAGCTTAACGGCACGCTGAGCACTCTCGACGGGAAAATCGTTTTTCAGTTTGAAAAAACTTATTCGGTCCAGATGAATGAAGCTCAGATGAGAGAAAGACAGAATCTGCCGGTGGCTGTTTATGATGTCTTGCCCTGCGTACCTGGCGATTATAAATTTTCGGTCCTTTTGAAAAATGAAGCTTCCAAGGAATTTACCAGTCTCGAGCAGATAATAAGAATTCCCGGGAAAGGCGGAGTGGAGATGTCAGCACCGATTCTGGCTTACCGGATCACCCCGGTGGAAGGCGCTGGCGGAAGAATAAAAGCATTTATGATTGGAGGAAATCAGCTTTACCTTCAGGCAGGCAGGGTTTTTACTCAGAAGGAAGAGCTCACGGTGGTGCTCCAGATTGCCGGGCTGACTCCTGCCCTTGTGGAGAAGGGCAGCCTTAGGTTTCAGTTTATGAAACTCAATGAACCTTTCAGGGAAAAGACGGTAGCTTTGAAGGAAATAGCGACACTACCCGAGGTGTTTCAGACTTTTCCTCTGGGCGAGTTTCAACCGGCTCATTATTATCTGAGCGTGAGTTTGCTGATAGACGGGAAAGAGCAGATTACCACGAAGGAAGAGTTTGACATCAGCTATCTGGATGTCCTGCCGAGACCGTGGATTCTGACGAGGGTTCTGCCGCCGGTGGATGACCCTTATTACAACTACATCATCGGAAAACAGCTTTACAATCTCAGACGGCTGAGCGAAGCCCGGGCGGCTCTGGAAAAGGCGGCTGCGTTAGCGCCGCAGAATGAAGATTTAAGCCGCGAGCTGGCTAAGGTATATCTCGAGCTTAAAGAATTTTCTAGCGCAGCCGGCATGCTCGAGAGTTTCGTCGGAGCGGATAAAAAGGCTTCTTATGAAACTTACCTGATAGCCGGACAGGCTTATTATCATCTCGGCGAGTATCAGAGAGCTATCGACGTTCTAGATAGAGCGGTTAACATTTACGGAACAAACATCACCCTGCTTAACCTGATAGGCGACTCTTATTTCGGCCTGGGGAAGAAAGCAGAAGCAGTGGCTGTCTGGGAAAAATCGCTCGAGATTATGCCGGATCAGCCTGAGGTGAAGAAGAAGATTCAGGCGTCAAAAGCGAAATAAATTTCATCCAGGACTGCAATTTCTATTGACACGCTTTCAGATATGTGATATATCACATACCTGATAGATAGATGGAAGGCATAATATTCGACATAAAAAGATATGCCGTTCATGACGGGCCAGGCATAAGATTAAACGTGTTTTTCAAGGGATGCCCCTTGCGCTGCCTCTGGTGTCATAATCCTGAAGGAGTTTCCTTCGAGCCCGAATTGATGCTCATGCCGAATCGCTGCGCCCGTTGCGGCGATTGTGTAAAAGCGTGTCGTTATCAGGCGTTGAGTCAGAACAGCAACGGTGAGGTCCGGGCGGATCGATCCCGTTGCACTCTCTGTGGCGATTGCCTGCAGGCCTGCCAGCGGGAGGCAATAGACATTGCCGGCAGGAAGGTGACGGTTGAGCAGATTGTTAACGAGGCGGAAAAAGAAAGAGTGTTTTTCGACCAGTCGGGGGGCGGCGTAACCCTGACCGGTGGAGAGCCGCTCGCCCAGCCAGAATTTGCCGGCGCTCTTATCGATAGCCTGAAATCGAGAGGTTTTCAGGTGGCGCTGGATACCTCGGGTTATGCCCCCTCCGAGATTTTCCGGAGGCTCGCTGGCAAAGTTGACCTGGTGCTTTTTGACCTGAAGATTATGGACGACCCGCTTCACAAGAAATACACCGGCGTTTCCAACAGGATAATCCTGGAGAATTTTCGGTCGCTGGATCAGCTAGGAAAGCCGGTGTGGGTTCGTTTTCCGCTGATACCGGGTATCAACGACCACGGGGAAAACCTTGAAGCGATGACTTCTTTTCTCAGCGGAAGGAACTCGGTCGAGCAGGTGAATGTTCTTCCATATCATAAAGGCGGTGTGGAAAAAATTCGTCGACTTGGCCACGAGGGCGAATTCGCAGTTTTTGAGCCGCCGTCGGAAGAAAAAGTCCGGGCGGTGATAGATTTTTTTGCCCGTCAGGGCTTTAAAGTAAAACGGGGAGGCTGAAATGAACGAGCGAATAAAAAAGCTTAGGGAACAATCGCTGAACATAAGACCGAGCATCTCGCCAGAAAGAGCGAAAATAGTAACCGATGCTTATCGCAGTCCGGAAGTTCAGCAAGCTTCAATACCTGTGCAGCGGGCGCTCGTCTTCAAGGCGCTGATGGAGAAAAAAGCCATCTTCATAGACGAAGGAGAGTTGATTGTCGGAGAGCGCGGTCCGGCTCACAAAGCCACTCCGACTTATCCGGAGGTTTGCTGCCACAGCCTGGAGGATCTGGAAACGCTCAATTCCCGCCCGAAGACCTCCTACGCGGTTGATAAGGAAACACTGCGTCTTTACCACGATGAAATAATTCCTTTCTGGCGCGGCCGTTCGATGAGAGACAGGATTTTTGCCGAGATGACTCCGGAGTGGAAAGCAGCCTATGAGGCCGGTATCTTCACCGAGTTTATGGAGCAGAGAGCTCCGGGGCATACGGTTCTCGGCGATAAGATTTACAGAAAAGGGCTGCTTGACATCATAAAAGATATCGAACAGTCGATCGCCAGTCTGGATTTCTTTAACGACCCGGAAGCCCTTGACAAAAAAGAAGAGCTGCGGGCGATGGCCATCTGCGCTGAGGCGCTGATTACTTACGCCCGGAGGCATGCGGAGCTGGCGCGTCAGTTAGCTTCGCGGGAGAACGACCCGAAGCGGAAGAAAGAGCTGGAAAAGATCGCAGAAGTGTGCGATTGGGTGCCGGCTCATGCCCCGCGTGATTTCTGGGAGGCGCTTCAGTATTACTGGTTTGTGCATGTGGGAGTGACCACGGAATTCAACACCTGGGATTCTTTCAACCCGGGAAGGCTCGACCAGCATCTTTATCCTTTTTATAAAAAAGGACTGGAAGATGGGACGCTCACCCGGGAAAGCGCCATGGAGCTGCTCGAAGCCCTCTGGGTAAAATTCAACAACCAGCCGGCTCCACCGAAGGTCGGCGTTACCGCAGAGGAAAGCGGCACCTACACGGATTTCGCGCTGATCAATGTCGGTGGGCTAACTCCTGACGGGCGCGATGGCGTCAACGAGCTTTCTTACCTTATCCTGGATGTGATCGAGGAGATGCGACTGCTGCAACCGAGCTCGATGGTTCAGGTGAGCGCGAAGAACCCGGATTCGCTGCTGCTCAGAGCCCTGAAGATTATCCGCTCGGGTTTCGGCCAGCCCTCTATTTTCAACACCGATGCCATCGTTCAGGAGCTCATCCGCCAGGGGAAAACGGTTGAGGATGCCAGAAAAGGGGGCGCCAGCGGCTGCGTTGAGGCTGGAGCGTTCGGGGCTGAAGCTTATATTCTGACGGGATATTTCAACATTCCGAAGGTTTTTGAAATCACCCTGAATAACGGGGTTGACCCGAGGAGCGGAAAGAGGGTCGGTCTGGAAACGGGCGACCCGCGGCATTTCAAAACTTTTGATGAGTTGATGCAGGCCTTCGAAAAACAGATGCGCTATTTTGTCGATATTAAAATCAGAGGGAATAATGTCATCGAAAAACTATATGGAGATTATCTACCGGCTCCGTTCCTGTCTCTCTTCATCGATGATTGCGTGAAGAAGGGTAAAGATTATCATCGCGGCGGCGCCCGCTACAACACCAGATACATTCAGGGAGTTGGACTGGGTTCCATTACCGATATTCTGGCTTCGGTTAAATATAACGTCTACGACGAGAAAGTTGTGACCATGGATGAGCTGCTCCGGGTTCTCAAACAGAATTTCCAGGGTTATGAACGGCTGCGAGATCGCTTTCTGAACAAGACGCCGAAGTACGGGAATGACGACGACTATGCTGACAGCTTAGCCTGCCAGGTATTTGAAATGTATTTCCGGATGATTGACGGACGGCCGACGGTCTTCGGTGGAACCTACCGGATTAATCTGCTTCCGACCACCGTCCATGTTTACTTCGGCCGGGTGACCGGAGCCACACCAGACGGGCGGCTGGCCGGTGAGCCGCTTTCCGAAGGCATTTCGCCCGTTCAGGGAATGGACAGGAAGGGACCGACGGCGGTTATCAAATCGGTGGCAAAGATTGACCATATCAGGACGGGCGGGACGCTGCTCAACCAGAAATTCACCCCGCAGCTTCTGGCGGATGATGAAGGACTGGTGAAGCTCAAAGATTTGATCAGGACTTATTTCAAGCTGATGGGCCATCACATCCAGTTCAACGTGGTTACAGCCGATACCCTGCGCGATGCCCAGAAGCATCCGGAAAAATACCGCGACCTTATAGTCCGGGTGGCCGGCTACAGCGATTATTTCGTCGACTGTGCCAAAGAGCTGCAGGATGAGATAATCCGCCGTACCGAGTACCAGAGCTTCTGATTCTTCGAAATTAGTAATTAAATTGAATCCGTAAAGCCCTCCGTTGCGGAGGGCCTTTTATTTTTAAAAGCGGGAAAAATTTTCTGTGAGAAAATTGCTTTCTGAAATAAAATTTATCAGGAATAAAAAACAAGGAGGCAGGAATGTTTTCGCCTGAATTTATCGAACATGCTGTAGCCTGGTTAATAGCCACCGGCCTGAAAATCCTGCTGGTGGTTATTTTCGTGATGATACTCTTCCGCTTTGCCCGGGTGGTAAGCCGCCGGCTGGAAAAAGTTTTTCTTAAAGGACGCGAGGACGAAGAATCAAAAAAGAGAGCTCAGACCCTGGCTAACCTCGTAAACCAGTTCA
>FWWL01007358.1_pt1 | contig 10711 bp, 16 predicted proteins | sample 2228331 | NCBI WGS metagenome assembly FWWL01 (sample SAMEA103939775, study PRJEB20133) | metagenome
CCGTCGGGGACTTCGCCAACTTCCAGGACCGGATGGACACCCGGATCCGGGAGGTGCTGGAGGGGTAGAGGGCAAAGTTTGCGAGAAGCGCAAGTGGTCGCAGGAGGTCAGGCGTACAACGCTTAGGGCCGCCCTCCACGAAGGGAAGGCCGTGTATGAGCGGCCTGACAGGGTGCACGAAGCCCTCTGCTGGCTCCGTTTCGCCCAGGAAGACCTGGCCGAGGCAGAGGGGCGGCTCTCTTTACGCGGTATGAGCCCCCATGGGATTGGGAAGGGAGAGCAGTGGAAGCACGGGTAAGGGCCTGCAAGACGAGGCGGAGCTGGAGGTTGAAAGATGCCAACCCTTGAGGAACGCGTTGCCGCCCTGGAGTTGGCCGTCGCCGAGCTCACCGCGGCCGTGAGGGAGACGGTTACTCCTCTCAAAGAGCTGGTGGAGACCCTCAGGCCTATTCCCTCTCACCTCGTCACCCTCACCGACAACCAGCGGGAGCTGACAGGCACCGTGGCTGAGCTCACCGACACCGTCCGGACCGTGGTCCAGGCCCAGATCCGAATCGAGCAGGGGCTGCAAACCCTTGTCGCCCGTCTCGCGGGGTTGCAGATCCGAACGGAGGAGCGCCTGAGCGGCCTGGAAGAGGCGGTGACCCATCTCACCGAAGCGCAGGCCCGTACGGAGCGGCGGGTGGACAACCTCGATGCCCGGATCAACGACCTTGTCGGCATGGAGCTACGGCACAGGTACCGCGACCTCGCCCACGCCTACTTCCAGCGCATCCTCAGGAACATTCGCCCCGTGGATCCCGTGACCGTCCAGCAGGCCCTGGATGGAGCCGTACAGCAGGGCCGCATCACGGAAGAGGAAAAGTACGACGTCCTCCTTGCGGATGTCCTCGCGCTGGGACGGCGCGATGGAGATGAGGTCTACTTGATCGCCGAGGTCTCCGAGACGGTAGAACCGCACGATGTCGAACGGGCGGCCCGCCGCGCCCAGCTGCTCGAACGGGCCACGGGAGTTCCTACCTTGGCCGCCGTCGCCGGCCGCAAGATTGGGACCGAGGCGGAGGTTTTGTGCCGCACCCACGGCGTGTGGCGGGTGCTCCATGGGTGGGCCGAGCCGCCGGAGGGATAGAGGCTAGCGCCTGAGCTGCAGGATCAGGCTGAAAACGCGCGGGTCTACGGCTCGGACTGCAGGACGCGCTGAGGAAGGCTAGGTACGGTTGTCAGGGCCGGACGGTGAAGGTGTAGCGCCCGCGGGCCACGTAGCCGTCGTCCGCAGAGGTGGCTTGCCAGTGAACGGTGTAGCGGCCCGGTCCGAGCGGCCGCAGCCGGGCCACGAGCGTCCGGCGATCCAGATCGTCTAGGTCAAGCCCGCCCCGGCCGTCGTCCACACGGCGGCCCCGCGCGTCTACCACTACGAGTAAACTTCCCTGGGCCGCCAGCTCTTCGTTGAACACCGCACGGACCACCCGTGGGGCCAACCGCAGCACAGCACCAGGAGGCGGGTCTGCCCGCACGAGCCGGGCATGCGCACCCGCGGCCGCGGCGAACGCAAGACACGCCGAGAGGACCAACGCGGCGCGCAACATGGTCACCATTTCTCCTCCTTCGCATCCCTCACCAGCGTCCTCAGGTAGTTCACCATGTGCCACCGTTCCTCTTCCGTGAGGATGTCCCGGAAGGCGGGCATGGCGGTCCCGGGCAGGCCCTCCGTGATCCGGGAAAACAGCAGGGCGTCCGACATCCGAGCCGTGCGCTTGAGGTCCGCGGGCCGAGGTGTGAGGCTCAAAGCCGCGGGTCCGTCCCCCCGCCCTTCTGGGCCGTGGCAGACTGCGCAGTGGGCCCGGTACAGCCGCTTTCCGGCCTGCACCGACTGGGGCGTGGGAGGGATGGGGTTCCGGTCGGGAACCTTCGGGAGGTACGCCAGCTGGGTCGTGAGGAGCGCCGCGGTGGCGAGCACTGCGGCGCCCACCCATACAAACGCCCGCTCGCGCCGGCGCAGGCCGTAGGTTAGGACACCGCCTCCCACGAGGGCGAGGAGGCCGGTTAATGCGATGAGATCCCACGCGGCCCGGCTCACCCTCCGCCCCTCCTGCGGACCCGTCCCAGGAAGAAGGCCAGGGTGCAGGCCGCCCCCAGGGCCGCCCACAGGACCCCAAAACGGGCGAGGCCGTCGGCGGACCGCAGGGCCCACGCGGCGCACAATAGCCAGCCGAGGACCAGGAGCGTCCAGGAGGGCTCCTCCACCTGCACCCCAAAGACGTTCAGGAACAGCGCCGCGAGCGCTCCCGCCACCCCGTAGGCCCCCAACATGAGGACGAGGGCGGGACCGTGGCTACTCGCGAGCAGGCTGAGGGGCCCGCCTGCGGCGGCAAGCACGGGCACGGTGAGCACGAGCCACCCCGCGGCCACCAACCGCAGGAGGGAGCGACTGGGGATCGCCCAGGCGGCCGTGGTGGCCGCAGCCAGAAGTAGGGCCCACCCGGACGGGATGCTGAAGAGCAGCAGACCTGCCCAGCCGTTGCGGACGAGGACGGACCACGGAGCGGGGACCGTGGACCGCACGGCCTCCGCCCACTCCATCAGGGCCGTCGTAGCGGCCAGCGCCGCCGCGAGGAGCGACCCCGAGGCGACCGCGGCCACCGTGAGAACCGCCCCGACCGCCCGCATCACCTGGGTGAACCAGGACCTCTCAGGCGCAGGCACCGGCGTGCGGACCCCGAACCGGTACAGGCCCACGACCACGTGGCCGTTCAGGACCGAGGCCGCCCGGTAGTGCACGAGGTAGGTCCCGTCCGGAAGGGGCCGGAGAGGAATCTCCACCCGTCGGCCGTCCGCAGAGACCCGCGGGGAGAGGTCGAACCGGCGGCCGTAGAGGTCGAGCACCTGGAACCGACTGAGCCCCAGGTCTACCGGTTCGTTCATCCAGAGCACCACCCGGTCCGGCGGGGCCTCAAGGCGGCTGCCAGGCGCGGGGAAGGACGAGAGGCACTGGATCTGCGCCCAGGCCGGGGCTACGGCCAGCAAAACGAGAAACGTTGCCCACCGAAAGGCCCGTCCCATCACGGCGGTGGGTATCCCGAAAGTTTGGCGAGGTCTTCGAGGGACAGCACGCCCTCGTACTTCCGTCCTCCGATGAACCAGGTGGGGTAGGCCTGTACGCCCGCCCGCCGGCACTCCTCCGGCCTCCCTCCAGGGGAATGGGGGTCGCACTCCACGTAGGGGAGGTAGCGGGCCGCCTCCCCGAACATGCGCTTCTGGGTGGCACAGTGCGGACACCAGTAGGCCCCGTAGAACCTGGCCCCGGACGCCGCCAGGTGCTTGGCCAATCCCTCCGCGTACGCACTGGCCGCTCCCTGACGCTCCGCAACCGCGTAGGCGCCCACGACGAACCCGACCGCGAGCACCGCAGGGACCGCCACGGCCGGCCAGCCCACTCCTCCACGGCCGAAACGCAGGCTGAGGCCGAACAGCAGGAAGGACAAAAGCGCGGAAAGCACACACAGGGAGCAGAAGGTCTGAAGCACGAACCGCTGGACACCGAGGAACACCAGGGAAGCTCCGGCTCCCGCCGCGGAAGCGGGCAACGCCAGCTGCCAACGCCGCGCGGGGTCGCTCCCCCACCCCGAGAGCACGAGCAGGGCCCCGTAGTAGAGGAGTCCGTAGATGGGGAGCGGCACACCCCACAGGGATGCGTACCGGCTTCCCTGAACGACCACACAGCCGCTCTCGGCGGCGCACAGAGGGAGCTCCGACCCGCCGGTCCCCAACCACAGGTACCCGCTCAGCACGAACCCGACCGCCGCCAGGGCCGCGAGGGGCCAGGTGGGAGGATGGGTGCCTTCGCTCACCGGTGCTCGCCTCCCGGAGCCTGCTCACGGACTACGACTTCCACGATGATCCGACCTGCTCGCTCGAACCGCACGAGGAGCGGGAAGCGGTCGCCCGCCCGAAGCGGGGTATTCAGCCGGACGAGCATGATGTGGTAGCTGCCGGGCCGCAGCTCCACCTTGCCGTTGGGGGGCAGTGGGATGCTGTCCACCTTCTGCATGCGGTGCATCCCGCCCTCCATCCGGGTCTCGTGTAGCTCCACGGCTTCCGCCACGTCCGTCCCGGCCGCCACCAGGCGGTCCGGCTGCGGCTGGGCGTTGTGGATCTCCATGTACACCGCGCTGTTGCCCCCTTGAGGAGCGGGCCGAGCCCAGGCATTCTTCACCTCCACGGGCATCTGGGCCGCGGTCAGGAGGCTCCCCAAAAGCAGGATCGCCACCGTCACCATCGTCCGCATCTTCCCACCTCCCGGTCAAAGGGTTGGCTTTGGTTCCCGGAGCAGTATCCGCAGGTCGTGCAGGTAGTCCTCCACGGACGTCTCCGGGCTAAGCCGCAGCCGCCACCGTCCCTGAACGTCCACCACGGGGACGGCCGCGGTATGGGCCACCAGGTACCCTACGGCACTGCCGGGCTGCTTTACCTTCTCGTACGCCGCTCCGAAGGCTCGGTACCACGGCCGGAGCTCCGCCTCAGACCCCACGAGCCCCACGAAATCCGGACTAAACAGCTCCAGGTACTCCCGCACCTTCGAAGCGGTATCCCGCTCGGGGTCCACGGTCACGAACACGAACCGTACCTGCTCGGCGTCTCTGCCCAGCTGCTCCCGGACCCGCTTCCACTTCGCCAGGGTGGCCGGGCACACGTCCGGACAGGTGGTGTACCCGAAGAACAGCAGCACCACCTTCCCCCGCTGGTCCGCCAGGCGGAAAACCGCACCCCGGTGGTCCGTGGCAACCAGATCGGGCATGGCCCGCGGGGGATCGAGTTGCTGGCCCCGCAGGGACGCGGAGCGGGAGCAGGCAGCCATCGTTCCGAGGATGGCCACCAGGGCCAGGACCACAAAGGGCATCCGCATCACACCACCTCCTCTCCCCACCGGGTCCCGCATGCCCCGTGGGGGTGATGGGGCAAGGGGAACTAAGCGCGAGGAGGAGGATCGTCGGGTGCCGGGTCCAGGGAGGTCCACAAGGGCCCGTGCAAAAGCCGTAGCCTACAGATGGGGAAGGCGGGTGCTGCAGGTTCGACCGCGGAGGCCACCACCGGTAGGAGCCGGCCTGCGTCCGCGACGGGCGGGCAAGTCCCCGGCTCCCGGATGCACGGTACGTCCCTCGGCTCCGGGGCAGGCGGAAGGTGTCCTGCCGTGAGGCTTTCGTGAAGGGCCTGGGTACCGCTTGCGGACCAAGCAACGGACAGCAGGAGCAGGACGCCAAGCCCCGCGGCAAACCGAGTCCAGACCATGGCCAAGCCTAATTATAACGCTGCGGGTTCATAAAATTTTCATACCTCCCTCCCCCTAACTGTGTTAATGGACGGAGGGTGAGGAAACCGGACCGAGAGGAGGTGAGAGGATGCGTACCCTCAGCATACTCCTCCTGCTGGGCCTGATCCTGAGTGCTTGGGCCGGGCAACCCGTCCCACCGGCTCAGGCGGAAGCGGGACGGTTCGTGTGCCGGGATCCCGCGGTACGCGCTCAGATCGAAACGGTCTACGACCGGCACCGGGCCGCCCTGCGGGACACCCGCAACCGCCTGAGCGATGAACGCTACGCCTTCCGGCGGCTTTTGCTCTCTCCTCAGGCGACCCGGGAGCAGCTGGAAGCTCAAGGGGCACGCCTGCGGGAGGCCCAGGCCGCTTTTCAGAGGGCGTGGCTCAGGTTCCTGGTGGACCTCAGGGAGTCCGTCCCCGTGGATCGCCGGGAGCAGGTTCTGCGCTGCGCGCTCGGTCTAGGGTGGAGGCTCCTGTGGTAGGAGAGCGGTCCCTACCCGTCCTCCCAAAACCGCTGCTCCCGCCACGGGTCTCCCCGCAGGTGGTAGCCTGCCCGCTCCCAGAACCCGGGTCGTTCCTCCGTCAGGAACTCCAGAGCCCGCACCCACTTGGCACTCTTCCAGAAGTACAGGTGGGGGACCACCAGCCGAAGGGGCCAGCCGTGTTCGGGTGTGAGCGGCTTGCCGTCGTGCTTGTAGGCGAACAGGACGTCGTCCCGGTCCAGGTCGCGGATGTGGAGGTTGGTGGTGTAGCCCTGCTCCGCGTGGACCATCACCCAGTCCGCGCCCGGCTTGCGCCGGATCTCCCGGAGCACGGCCCGGGCCGGAACCCCCTCGAAGAGGTTGTCGAGCCGGCTCCAGCGGGTCACGCAGTGGACGTCGCACCGCACCACCACGTGCCCCAGCTGCAGGAACTCCTCGTACGTCCACACCCGCTCCTCCTCTACCGCTCCGAAGACCCGGAAGGTCCACCGCGCGAGGTCCACCTGTGGCACCGTGCCGTAGTGGAGCACCGGCCACTTCTCCGTCACGTACTGACCGGGTGGGATCCGACTCTTGGTCGCGCTACCGGACGCCATCCTACACCTCCAGGGCTGCGTCCTGCGCCCTCTGCGCCCGCCGACGCACGATGAGGAACGAGGCAAGGACCGCCCCTTCGTAGAGGGCGATCATGGGGAGGGCCAGGAGGAACATGGTTACAGGGCTCCAGTCCGGGGTGACGGCCGCGGACAGCACGAGGATCGCCAGCACCGCGGTCCGCCACTCCCGCTGCAGCCGCTGAGGAGTCACGATGCCGAGGGCGCACGCGGCCACTACCAAGAGTGGCGTCTCAAACCCAAGCCCCGTGGCCACCAGGAACCACGTGACGAACGAGAGGTAGTTTAGGGCCGTGATCTGGACCCGGATCGCCTCCCCCGCCTGGGCCAACAGCCACCGGCTCGCGGGAGGTAAGAGGAAGAAGTACCCGAACGCCACACCGGAGGCAAATAGGAACCCCGCGGCCAGGGAGACGGGAACGAGTACCCGCCGCTCGTGCGGCTCGAGAGCCGGGTCGATGAACTGGAAGAGCTGGTACACGATCCAGGGCATGGCGAGCACAAGCCCTCCGCTGACCGCCACCCGGAACCGGGCGAGGAAGGGTTCCAGCATGCTGATGGCGTGCAGCTGAATGCCGCCCGTGGGCCGGAGCAGGATCCGTAGGAGCTCCTCCGAGAAGATCCAGCACAGGGCCGTGCCGAGGGCGAGGCCCACGAGGCTCCACAGGAGCCGCTGCCGCAGCTCCTCGAGGTGCTCGACCCAGGTCATGGGCCGGTCCTCCCGTGCCATCTCCTCACCCCGCAGACACCGTAGCCGCCTTCCGGTTGAACCGTTCCATGGCCCGCTGGATTCCTTCCCGCAGCACCACCTCCACCGCGTCCGCGGCCCGCTCGATCGCCTCACGGATCCGAGGCCGCTCCTCCGGCGCGAAACGCGAGAGCACGTAGTCCGCAGCATCCCCCGTGGGCCTTCCGATACCGATGCGCACCCGCGGGATCTCCGCCGTTCCCAGCGCCTCGATGACGGAGGCCATCCCGTGGTGGCCACCGGAGCTTCCCCGCGGCCGGACGCGGATGGTCCCCACCGGAAGGTCTACGTCGTCGTAGATCACGAGGACTTCCTGCGGCCGCAGCCCGTACCGGTGCACGAGACCCCGGACCGCCTCACCGCTCCGGTTCATGTACGTGAGCGGCTTCGCCAGCAGCACCTCTCCTCCCGCGGCCTCACCCCGGCCCACCAGGGCCTCTTCCTCCTCCCCAAAGAACGGGATCCTCCATCGGGTGCCGAGGAGGTCGACGACTTCCCATCCCACGTTGTGGCGGGTCCCCCGGTACCGGCGGCCGGGGTTCCCGAGGCCCACCACGAGCCACATCTACTCCTCCGCCCGACCCCGGCGGATGACTTCAGGCTGGGCCGGTGCCTCCGCCGCAGCCTCCTCCTCCACCTCCACAGCCAACACCGTCACCACGGTCTCCTCCGGAGGGGTGAGGATCGTCACCCCTGGAGGGACTCGGATGTCCCGCGCGTGGAGCGTCTCCCCCACCTGCAGGGTGCTGACGTCTAGCTCCAGGTGGGAAGGAAGCTCCGTAGGAAGGGCCTCGATCTCCACCTCCCGGAGGTGCTGCTCCAGGACCCCACCCGCCCGCACGCCGGGCGCCTCGCCCCGGAGCAGCACGGGGACCCACGTCCGCACCCGCTCCTCAAGGCTCACCCGGTGCAGGTCCACGTGGAGGATGTCCCGGCGCAGGACGTGCCGCTGCACCTCCGCGATCATGGCCAGTTCGCTCCGCTCATTGCCGTTCTCCCGGATCACCACGTCCAACAGGACGTTCCCGCCTGCGGCGGCGCGCAGGGCCGCCTCCAGGGATTTCGCGTCCACGGCGAGGGGAAGGGGCTCGATGCCCCGGCCGTAGAGGATCGCCGGCACCTTGCCCGCGGCCCGGAGCTTGCGGGCCGCCTCCTTCCCGAGCGTACGGCGGATCTCCGCGGCAAGACGGACCCGTTCCATCTGCTCCCCTCCTCGGCTGGACTCAGACGTTCAGCTCCCGCAGCTCGCCCGTGACCATGTAGATGACCCGTTCCGCGATGTTGGTGACGTGGTCCGCGGCCCGCTCCAGGTGCTGGGCCACGAGGATGAGGTCCAGGGCCCGGGAGATCGTGCGGGGGTCCTCCATCATATAGGTGATGAGCTCCCGGAACACCTGGCTGCGCAGGTCGTCCACCAGGTCGTCCTTGGCCGCCAGGGCCTCCGCCCGCTGCGGATCCCGTTGCGCGAAGGCCTGCAAGGCCTCGTGCAGCATCTCCTGTACCAGCTGCTCCATGCGGGGGATGTCCACGAGGGGCTTGACGGGTGGCTGGTGTGCCAGGCGCCGCGTGGCCTTGGCAATCCCCTCCGCGTGATCCGCAAGCCGCTCGAGGTCGATGGAGATGGCGAGGACGGAGGCGAGCACCCGGAGGTCTCCGGCCATGGGCTGCTGGGTGGCCAGGAGCTTCACCACCCGGTCCTCGATCTTGAGGTGCATCCCGTCCACCACGTCGTCCTCCCGGATGACGGCCTCCGCGGCCTCCACGTCCTGCCGTCGCAGAGCCTCTACGGCCCGGTGAATGAGGTCGCCGGCCAGGCTGCCCATCCGCAGGATCTCCTCTTCCAGCGAGCGGAGGGCCTCGTCAAAGGCCTCCCGGATGTGCCGGAGGGTCCCCATGCCCCACCCCCAAGCCTAACCTACGCCTCCGCGGGAGGCCGCAGCCGGCAGCAGGAGGGGCCGCAGGGCTCCGCGTCCTGCTTCACTTCCGCCCGGCCCACCGCGAACACGGACAGCACCCGGCGCACGTCCCCGGACCCGCAGCTCGTGCAGACCACGGACGCGTGGGAGCCACTGAGGACGAGGGACTCAAACCGCTCCCCGCAGGCTTCACACACGTACTCGTACAGGGGCATCCTCTCACACCTCCTCTTAGGAATCTTACCGCACCCGACCGTCCCGGGGCCACGGGCCCGGACGGCGGCCTACCCGCGCACGCTCCGGGACGGGCACCAGGACCGTCTTCTGTGGTATACTTTTTTGGTTTGAGATCTGGCCCTGGAAGCGGCGGGCCCCTCGGCCCGGGCTCAGGGCCGAGGGGGTTTGACCGATGTGGAGAGGGTTAGTTTTTCTGCTCTTGCTCTGCCTGGGGCTTGGGGCGCCGCTTGTGGGCCAGCCGGTTCCCACCGCCATCGTGCCCGGTGAAGCCATCGGCCCCATCCGCGTGGGCATGCCCATGGACGAGGCCGCTCAGGTGGTCCAGTCGTTCGGGACCTTCCGGGACGACAGCACCCAGGACGGGCGGCGGGTGTGCAACACGCAGGCGCAGATCGGGTTCTGCGTCTTCGACTACTACCAGTACGGGGAAGAGGCGGAAACGGTGAAGACACCTGGCGAGGTCCTGGCCATCGCCACGGACGACCCCCGGTTCAAGTTCTCCAACGGGGCGGGCGTGGGAAGCCCCATGATGGACCTTCTGCGGATGGTGGACGCGAATCCCGAGTTCGTGTTCACGGGGCCGGGTGAGGTGCTGTTCGAGTGGCCGTCCCAGGGGCTTTTGCTGGGCATCCGGCAGGGCCAGAATGGCGTGGAGATCAGCTTCGTCCTCGTGTTCCGACCTCGGCGGTAGCGGCCACCACGTAAGACCGAGAGGATGGGGATGGAGAACCAGGAGGTTCCGGTTCGGGCGCCCGCGGCTGGAGTCGTCCTCGACGGCGACCTCGCGATCCCGGAGGGGGCCCGGGGGATCGTGCTCTTCGCCCACGGGAGCGGCAGCAGCCGCCTGAGCCCCCGCAACCGGTTCGTCGCCCGGGAGCTCCGCCGCCGGGGTCTTGGCACCTTCCTCATCGACCTCCTCACGCCCGAGGAGGAGGCCGTCGACGTCCGGACCGCCCGGTACCGGTTCGACATCACGCGGTTGGGCGCGCGGCTCGTAGGCCTCGTGGACTGGCTCAGGGAACACCCGCAGACCGCGGGGCTGCGCATCGGTCTATTCGGTGCCAGCACGGGTGCGGCCGCGGCCCTCATCGCCGCCGCGGAGCGGCCGGACGCCGTGCACGCCGTGGTCTCCCGGGGCGGACGGCCCGACCTCGCCGAAGGAGTCCTGCACCGGGTTCAGGCGCCTACCCTCCTCATCGTGGGAGGTCAGGACCTCCCCGTGCTCGCCCTCAACGAGGAAGCCCTCGAAAAGCTCCGGTGCGAGAAGCGGCTCGAGGTGATCCCGGGGGCAGGGCACCTCTTTGAGGAGCTAGGGGCTCTGGAAGCGGTGGCACGGCTTGCCGCGGCGTGGTTCGAGCGGTACCTGAGCACCTAGCGGCCCTCCCACGCCGCCGCCACGGA
>FWWL01010432.1_pt1 | contig 10711 bp, 9 predicted proteins | sample 2228331 | NCBI WGS metagenome assembly FWWL01 (sample SAMEA103939775, study PRJEB20133) | metagenome
GGCTTTCCGTTTCCGGCTACCGGCTTTCTGTCCAGCAGGCCGAAAAACTGCGGAAATCATAGCACCCGGAAAATTCGCCAGACTCCAATTTTTACTCTACGTCTTTACGCAGGAGGCCCAAATGCTCCATTCCAAACCCCGAACTGCTATAGAAGAACTCATCCGTCAGGGTGATGGCGTCGCCCTGCTCCGGAAGGCCGGCGAACTCCACGGCCACTATTGCCCCTTCCTGGCCCTGGGTGTCCGGGCCGGTCTTGCCGCCCTTCGCGTCCTGGGCATTCAGGAAAACCCGGGGATGGAGGATGTTGTTGCCATCCTGGAATGCAACAACTGCTTCAGCGACGGCGTCCAGGCCGTCACCGGATGCACCTTCGGCAACAATGCCCTCATCTACCGGGATGTCGGCAAGACCGCTGTGACGCTGGCCCGGCGAGACGGCATCGCCGTCCGTGTTGCCGTGCGCGCCGACTACATAGAACAGTTCCGCCAGAACCTGCCCGAAGAGGCCGACCGCCTCTTTCGCAAGATCGTCCAGGAACATCAAGAGGCCACCCCCGAAGAGCACCAGCGGCTGATGGAACTCTGGACAGAGGCATCCTACCAGCAGATGCGCGTCCCTGAAGAGGAACTGTTCACCATCCGCAGAATGACGGTCGCTGTCCCCCCGCGCTCCCGCATCTTTGCATCCGTCACCTGTGCGGTCTGTGGCGAAAGCGTGATAGAGACCCGCGCGCGGGTGAAGGATGGCCGGTTCGTTTGCATCCCCTGCGCGCAGGCTGAGCATTACCTGCTCAGCGGCAGCGGCATCTCGGTGGAGACCACGTGAGGGGAAAGCGGCGCATCCTGGCCTATCTGGTGACCCTCTGGGCGGTGGCGACGGTCAACTTCTTCCTGCCGCGCCTTCTGCCGGGTGACCCGCTGGCAGCCCTTCTGGACCCTCAGAACTCCGACTACGTCTTTGATCCCGAAACGCGCACTGCAGTGGCGGCCTATTACGGCCTGGACCGGCCGGTCCTGGAGCAGTACGTACGCTATCTCTGGGGAATCGTCACCGGCGACCTGGGGCAGTCCATCCGCCTGAACCTGCCGGTCGCCCAACTGATCGCCGGACGCCTTCCTTGGACGTTGCTCCTGACGGGGACCGCCCTGCTGCTCTCGTCGGCCATCGGGTTGGTTGCGGCGGTGGAATCCGCCTGGCGACGCGGCTCCTGGGCCGACCGTCTGCTGGCCGCAGGGTGCCTTGTCGTCAGCAATGTGCCCATCTACTTCCTCGGCACAGGCCTGCTCATCATCTTCGCCGCCAGACTCCACTGGTTCCCTCTGGCCGGGGGCCGCACGCCCTTCGCCCGATACGACTCGTTCCTGGCCGCTATGCGGGACATCGGCCGCCATCTGGTTCTGCCGGCCCTCACCCTCACGCTGAGCCTGCTGGGGGCCAAATTTCTGCTGGTGCGCAACAGTGTGGTGAGCATCCTGGGGGAGGACTTTATGCTGGTTGCCCGCGCCAAAGGGCTGCCGGAAGGCTGGCTGAAGTGGAGCCACGCGCTGCGCAACGCGCTGCTCCCTTTTGTCGCCCATCTGGCTGCCCACGCCGGGATGGCTGTCACCGGCGCGCTCTTCATTGAGACCCTCTTTAACTACCCCGGTATGGGGCGGCTCATCTTTGATTCCGTCGGCGCGCGGGACTACCCCGTCATCCAGGGCGTCTTCCTGGTCGTCTCGGCGGTGGTGCTGACCGCCAACCTGCTGGCCGACCTGCTCAACGCCCGTCTGGATCCGCGCCTCCGGGAGGAGTGATGGCCCGACAGATCGGCGTGGACCTGCTCTTCGGGTTGACGGTGCTGGCCTTCTTCGGGGCCGTCGCCCTGATGGCGCCTCTCCTGGCCCCGTATGACCCGCATGCCTTCAGCGGGCAACCGCTGGAGCGGCCCAGCCACGCCCATCCCCTGGGCACCAACGACGTCGGGCAGGACATCCTCAGCGAATTGATCTGGGGCGCGCGTATCTCCCTGATCGTCGCGCTGGGAGCGGCCACGGGGACAGTCGCCCTGGGCGCGCTGATCGGCGGGGTGGCCGGCTACGCCGGCGGCTGGCTGGACGGCCTCATCATGCGGTTGGTGGACGGGCTGATGAGTCTGCCCCGGCTCCCGCTCTTCATCCTCGTTGCCGCCTTCGTGAGTGCTGGGATTCCTCAGACCGTCACCGTCATCTCCCTGCTCTTCTGGCCCTCAACCGCCCGCACCGTCCGCGCCCAGGTGCAGAGTCTCCGCCAGCGCGGCTACGTTCGGATGGCCCGCCAGTTCGGCGGGAGCCACCTGTACATCCTCACCCGTCACATCCTGCCCCAGATGGCCCCACTGCTCATCGCCAGTGTGGTGAACGCGGCGGGATGGGCCGTGGCGATGGAGGCCGGCCTGGCCTTCCTCGGCCTGGGCGACCCGACGGCCAAAAGTTGGGGGCTGATGATGCGCTTCGCCCTCAACCTTCCCGGCATCCTGCTGACCGACCGCTGGCTCTGGTGGCTTGTGCCGCCGGGCCTCGGCGTCACGCTCCTGATCCTGGCCCTAACCTTTGTCGGCATCGGGCTGGAACGGCATTTCCATCCCCGGCTGGAACGGAGGGTGCGATGAACCACCTTTCGGTCCACGACCTGCGTGTCCATTTTCCGGTGGACGGGCGCCCGGACGGCACCGTCGTGCGGGCGGTGGACGGCGTCTCTTTTGCCCTGCTGGGCGGCAGGGCCCTGGGCATCGTTGGCGAAACCGGAAGCGGTAAGACGACGATCGCCCGTGCCCTGCTGGGGCTCCACCCGCCGGAGTGCGTCCGCGGCTCGGTACAACTGGACGGACAGGAACTGGTGGGGCTGTCGGAGGAGGTGTGGCGGGCCGTTCGCTGGCGGCGCATCGCGCTGGTGGTCCAGTCGGTAGGGACGGCGCTGGACCCGGTCCACCGGGTCGGCGAGCAGATCGCCGAACCGATGCGCTACCACCTGGGCCTTTCCCCCGCGGAGGCGACGGCGCGCGCGGAGGCACTGGCCCGGTGCGTCGGGCTGGAGCCCCGTCACCTGCGCGCATATCCCCATCAACTTAGCGGAGGCGAAAAACAGCGGGCGCTCCTGGCAATGGCTCTCAGTTGCGATCCGGAGGTGCTGATCCTGGATGAACCGACCAGCGGACAGGATGTCCTCTCCCGGGCTCGCATCCTGGCCCTTCTGAAGAGCCTGCGTCGGGAGAGGGCGGGACGCCTTTCCCTCATTGTCATCTCCCACGACCTGGCCGCGGTGGCAGCGCTGACCGGGGAGGTGGCCGTCCTCTACGCCGGGAAAATCGTGGAGATCGGCCCGACAGACCGCGTCCTGCAGACGCCGCGCCATCCCTACACCTGGGGACTGCGCAACGCCTACCCGAATATGACCACCGCGCGCGACCTGTGGGGCATTCGTGGAGTCTCCCCCGACCCGACCAACCCGCCGCCCGGCTGTCGCTTCCATCCCCGCTGTACCCAGGCGATGGAGCGCTGCCGCCACGAAGCACCGCCGTTCGTGGAGACCGACGGGCGCTGGGTAGCCTGTCACCTGGGCGGCCTGCAGACCCTGTTGCGGGCCGAAGGGGTGCGCAAGGTCTTCTTTGGGGACGGTCGCTCGTCCGGCCGGACCCCTTCTTCCTCCGACGGCACGGTGGAGGCAGTGCGGCGGGCAACGCTGGAAATCCGCGAGGGGGAGATGGTGGCACTGGTCGGCGAGACCGGCTCCGGCAAGACCACTCTGGGGCGCATCCTGGTAGGCCTTCTCTCCCCCGACGAAGGGGCCGTCACCCTGGAGGGGCGGGACCTGCTGGCGGCGCGTGGGGAGGAGCGCAAGCGGATGATGCGGCGCGTTCAGTTTATCGCCCAGGACCCCTTTGACGCCGTCAGCCCCCGCCTGACGGTGGCCGAAATCGTCCGCGAGCCCCTGGACATCCAGAGGATCGGCAGCCCGGAGGAGCGGGAAGAGAAAGTACGGCGGGCGCTGGAAGCGGTGGGCCTGCCGACCACATCCGCTTTCCTGAACCGGCGCGCGCATGAACTGAGCGGCGGGCAACTTCAGCGGGTCGTCATCGCCCGCGCCCTGGTGCTGGAACCCAAACTCCTCATTGCCGACGAGCCGGTCTCCATGCTGGACCCCAGCGAGCAGGCGAAGGTGATCCAGTTGCTCAAGAGCATCCAGAATGAACGAGGGATGGCGATGTTGCTCATCTCCCACGACCTGGCGCTGGTGCGCAAGGTCGCCGACCGCATTGTAGTGATGCATGCAGGTGAGATCGTGGAGGAGGGGCCGGGAAGCCGTATCGTGACCGCCCCGCAGCATGAACACACCCGCGCCCTGGTCCGGGCTGCCCCGGCGTTTCTGCTGGCAGAGGACGCAGATGAATACGGATGAGCGCGGGAATCTCTTTCCGCCCGCCGCTCTAAAGTTTGGCCTTTTTGGCCCGAACTCCCCGAAAAGAGAGGAAATGGCAGTTTACCTGCCCGCGAAAACTGGAAGAAAATATTATTCTATTTTACCCCTTTACAGGGGATTTGCGATAAAAACAAAGCGAATTGTTAGAAAGGCCAAACTTCAGGACAGGGCGGCCGAAAGGGCGGTAGATGCGTCGCCCGTGTCCGCTCACGAAATGCAACCTGCAGCAATTTTCAATTCACAGGAGGTGTCCAGATGTCGTTCTACAGAATTCCGTTCGTCCTGATCCTCGTCTTCGCCCTGGCACTGACGGCGTGTCAAGGTGCCGCGCCGTCTCCGACGGCGACCGTCCCACCCCCGGCGACGGCCGCTTCCACTGCCATCCCACCAACGCCTACGCCGGCGTTAGCGGCCCACGTGGAGGTCCTGCGGTTGCCCGGCGGCGGGTTCTGGGGCCACCCCACTCCCTTCGGCTTTAACCGCGGCCCCGGCTATATGCGTGCTTCGCTCATCTTTGACTCCCTCTGCTGGCGGGACGCCAGCGGTCAGACCATCCCCTGGCTCGCCACTGACTGGCAGGTCTCCGACGACGGCAAGACCTGGACCTTCAACTTGCGGCAGGGCGTCCGGTGGCACGACGGGCGGCCCTTCACCGCCGACGATGTCGTCTTCACCTTTGAGTACGGCAAGACCCATCCGGACGTCGGCTGGTTTATGGTACAGTTGGGGGAGGTGGAGTCGGTGACGAAAGAAGGGGATTATCGGGTTGCCATCCACCTCAAACGTCCCTTCGCCCCGTTCCTACAGACTGTCGCTGAGCCGATGTTCATCATCCCCAGGCACATCTGGGAGAAGGTGGCGGATCCCAAATCCTACGTGGAGCCGGATGCGTTCATCGGCACCGGCGCGTACCGGCTGATGGAATATAGCAAGGAGGAGGGGACATATCTCTACGAGGCCAATCCCGATTTCTTCCTCGGCGAACCGTACGTGCGGCGGATAGAGTTTGTTCCGGTGAGCGACGAGGCGCTGTCGCTCCTCAACGGCGACATCGCCGCCTTTGACAAATTCGGCGGGGTGAACGAAGAGTTTCTGGCTCCGTTCCGCAAAGACCCCTTCCAGATCAAACAGGCCCCCGGCGAGTGGGGGATGTTCCTGTACTTCAATCTGGAGAAGGAGACGCCGCTACGGGACATACGGGTGCGTCAGGCGATCGCTCACGCCATAGACCGTCAGGCGCTCCTGGACCGGGTGCTCCTGGGCTTTGGCGACAAGGGCAATCCCGGCTTTCTCCCACCGTCCAATCCGTACTACAACCCGAATGTCCCCGACTATCCCTACGACCTGGAGAAAGCAAAAGCGCTCCTGGCGGAGGCAGGGTACGATGGTCGCCCGATCCGATTGGCTTATTCTCCGGACTGGATTATGGCCTCGCCCCGGGTGGTGGAGATTCTGAAGGCCGGTTTTGACTCGATCGGTCTGGAGGTGGAGATGGTCATAATGGACCAGGGGACGATAGATGCAGCGGCGCAAGAGGGGAACTATGAGATGCTCATCACCGGCTTTGGCGGCCTGGGGGGCGATCCAGACCAGTTGCGGCGGATGTTCCACAGCCGGAGCCAGATGGTGGGCTTCTCCCGCGCCAGGGGGTATCAGAATCCGGAGTTTGACCAGCTTGCCGACGCACAGGTCTCTATGATGGACCCGGCGGAGCGGCGTAGGGCGGTGGATCGGATGCAGGCGATTCTGGCCGAGGACTTGCCGGTGGTGGCCCTCTACTACACGGCGCGGGTCGTCGTCTACAACGCCGGGGTGTTTGACAACTGGTACTACACTCCCGGCGGGTTTGGCGGCGGCGTCCCGATGCCTTACAACAAGCATCAGTTCATCGTCGGTCTGCCGGAGGGGCTAACGATTCGGCGGTAGGGTTCGGGGGCCTGCGGGGCGGCGAAGCCGCCCCGTAGGCCCCCTGGTAACTCGCCCAACGCGAGACTTTCGGGCTCATGGAACGCTCCCGTTCGCGGGGGCTGTTCGCCGTGCGCTGCGGAGCGAAGCGAAGCAGCGCCTGGAGGCCTCTATGGACGCCCTTCGCGCTTTCTTTGACCACCTGGCCGATGAATGGGATGCCCAGCAGCCTCCCGATCGGGAGGAGCGGTTGCGGGAACAGCTATCTCTCTCCCGTCCGCTTCTGGAAAAGTCCCGCAGAGTACTGGAGATCGGTACCGGCACCGGGGCACTCATCCCCCTAATACAGGAAGCCGTGCCGCAGGCGATAATGGTCTCGGTAGACCTATCCCATCGGATGCTCCGGCGCGCCCGCCAGCGATCCCTGGCGGCCTCTCTTCTTCAGGCCGACGCCCACTTTCTGCCGCTGGCCTCGCAGAGTGTGGACCTGGTCATCTGCCACAACGTCTTCCCACACTTCCGGGACAAGCCCGCCGCGCTGAGAGAACTGGCACGCGTCCTGGAGGAAGAGGGCCATCTGCTCATCCTGCACGACCTGGGCCGGGAGCAGGTGAACGCCATCCATCGGAGAGTTGGTGGGGCGATCGGGAACGACCTGTTGCCGCCGGGGGAGGACCTGGGTCGGATGATGGCCGAGGCGGGATTTATCCTGCTCCGTATCCAGGACACTCCCGATCGGTACTGGGGAGTCGGGCAGCGAGGAAATAAAGGGAAGCCATTTGCCCGGTTACCGGGGCTGAAATCCTTAATGGTGGGATTTCACCGCAGAGACGCCGAAGACACAGAGAGCAAAGGGAGCCTCTGCGCTCTCCACGTCTCTGCGGTGAGTTAACTTGTCGGTTTGAGGCGCAGCTTCGTTAGATAGTCACGCCCTTTTACGTCTTACGTTTTACGTCTTACGTTTTACGTTTTTACTTTTTATCCCCCTACGCCTCCTTCATCCCCGTCATCGCCACGCTGCGAATGAAGTAGCGCTGGAACAGGAAGAAGATAATGATGATCGGCAGGCTGTTGAAAATAGACCCGGCCAGGACAATGGAGTAGAGGGTGTAGAATTCCCCCTTGAACCACTGCAGGCCGATGGGCAGGGTGAATTTCTCCGGGGAGCGCAGGACGATGAGCGGCCACATAAACTCGTTCCATGTCCCCTGGAAGGTGAAAAGAGCCAGCGTGATCAGCGCCGTCTGGCTGATGGGCAGAACGATGCGGAAGAAGATGCCGAACCGCCCCGCGCCGTCCATAAACGCCGCCTCCTCCAGTTCCTTCGGCAAACTCTTGTAGAACTGGGTCATCATAAAGAGGCCGAAGGCGTCCACGATGCCCGGCAGGATCAGCGCGCCCAGGTTGTTCAGCAGGCCGAACCCGGTGGGGATTTCCACTCCCGCGATGGTCAGGTTCCGGATGACCCCCGGCCCGACGATGAGGAACCTGGGGATGAGCAGGACCTGACCGGGCACCATCATAGAGAAGAGGGTCAGGGTGAACAGCAGATTGCGTCCCGGAAAGCGCAGGCGGGCAAACGCGTAGCCGCCCATCGCGCAGAACAGGGTGCGGATGACGGTCACAGCAATGGAGACGATCCCGCTGTTCAGAAGCCAGCGGGGGAAAAGTTCAAATTGGGTCAGGACGGTCCGGTAGTTTTCCAGCGTGAACGGACTCGGCCACAGGAAAGGGGGATCGTACGAGTTCGCCACCGGCTTCAGGGAGTAGACCACCGAGACCCAGAAGGGGAAAATGCTGGTAATGGCCCACAAAATCAACACGCCGTAGAACAACGGCATTTTGACCCGGTCCCAGACGGCGAACAGGTCCCTGCGGGGCTGGGGGCGGGAAATCACAGCCATCGTAGCCTCCTCATTCTTCCCGTTCTTCTATGAACCGGCGCTGGATCAGGACGACGACCAGGATCATCACTGCCAGGATGAAGGCAACAGCCGAAGCCCGACCCATCCGGATGTTGGTGCTCCCGAAGGCCCATTTGTAGATCAGGTAGGCGATGGTCGTCGTGGCGCCCAGCGGTCCCCCCGCGGTCATCACGTAAATCTGGTCAAATACCTGAAAGCAGCCGATGACCCCCATCGTCACGACGAAGAATATGGCAGGACGGAGGGCGGGGATGGTGATGTGGCGGAAAATCTGGAACCGGTTCGCTCCATCCACCTCGGCCGCCTCGTACAGCGCGATCGGGATGTCCTGCAGCGCGGCCAGAAAGATCAGCATCATCGTGCCGATGGTGGACCAGATGTTGACCATCATAATCGTGGGCAGCGCATAGGTGGGGCTGTTGAGCCAGTCAATCTTCAGTTTGAAAATCTGGTTGATGATGCCCACCTTGCTGAAGAGCCAGATAAAGATGAGCGAGATGACCACCGACGATGTGACCGAGGGGACGTAGAAGGCGGTACGGAAGAACCGGCGGAAGCGGATTTTCTGGTCCAGGGCGAAGGCGACGATCAGCGAGATCATAGTCTGGACGGGGACGACGACGGCGACGTATTTCAGGGTGTTGGGCAGCGCGTACTGGTAGAACTCCTTATCCCGCAATACCTGAATGTACTGGCTCAGACCGACCCATTTCGGGGGACTGAAAAGATTGTAGTCCGTGAAGGAGAGATAGAACGCCCACCCGATGGAGAAGACGATGAAGACGAAGAAAATGAACAGCCAGGGAGCCAGAAAGATATAGGCCGTGAGCCATTCTGAGAGTTTGCGGCGCAGCGATCCGCTCATTTTGACTCCTTCCAGAGGGGGAGTGTCCGGCACCGAAGTGCCGGACACTCCGTGGCCCGGCGCGTGGGGTTATTTGCCGATAATCGCCCGCAGTTCCTCGGCGGCCTGCTGGAAGGACTCCGCCGGGTCCTGCCCCTGCAGGTAGATCCGCTCCAGCGCCTGGCCCATCTTCTCGTTGACGTCGGAGCCGTAGAGCCCCCACATAAAGGGCGTGGCCCCGTTGGCGCCGCGGAAGATGGTCGCCGACGTCGGATGGTCCTGGAAGTAGGGGTGGTTGATCAGGGACGCCCGGGAGGGCAGGGCGAACCCACTCTCCAGCACCATCGTCTGGCTGGCCTCGTTGGTGATGAACTCAATCACCTTCCAGGCCGCCTCGGGGTTCCTGGAGTTCCGGGAAATGACGTAGGCGACGGTGAAGATGAGGTTGCCGTACCCTTTGGGCCCCTTGGGCGGGAGCACCGCGCCGTACTTCAGGTTCGGGAACTGCTGGTCCAGGTAGGGGATCAGCCAGCCGCCCTCGTAGACCATGGCGAAGTTGCCCTTGCCGAAGGCCGTCCCCTGCCAGCCCTCCCCGACGTCGCTGGGCAGCGCACCGCTCTTGTCAAAGTAGAAGCCGGTATAGAATTTCGCCGCCTCGGCGACCTCAGGGCTATCCAGCAGCGTGTCCGAGAAGTCCTCGGTCATAATCCGGCCGCCGTTCTGGAAGACGAAGATGGGGAAACGGCCCGGATCGGCCGGCACACCCAGCCCGAAGATGTTCTGGTCGGGCTTGCTCAGCGCCTGCGCCGCCGCCTTCAGGTCGTCCCAGGTCCAATCATCCGTGGGATAGGCCAGCCCCGCCTGATCAAACAGGTCCTTGTTGTAGAAGAGGGCCAGTGTGTTGAAGTCCTTGGGGATGCCGTAGGTCTTGCCTTCGTAGGTGAAAGCGTCAATCAGGCTGGGGATGAAGACATCGCGGGACGTCCCGGTGGAGGCCATCAGGTCATCCAGCGGCAGCAGGACCCCTTCCTTGGCGAAGAACGGGAACTGGAAGATGTCCATGTAGTAGATGTCGGGCTCCTCACCGGCGCCGACCAGGGTCTTGATGGCCTGCCAGTAATCGCCGGTGATGGGCTCGTACTTGACGATGATGTCGGGGTTCTCCACGCTGAAGCGGTAGAGGATGGACTCCAGCAGCGCCGTCTCCTGCGGGTTGGCGGCCCAGCCGGAGAGCCGCACCGTGACCCGCTCCCGCGGGACCTCCACGGTCTTCTCCACCGTCACCTGGACTTCCTTCTCCACGGGCACGGTGACGGTCACCGTCCGCGGGGCGCAGGCGGTCAGCACCAGGCCGGCCACCACAGCCAGAGCGAGCAGAGCGAAGATTTTGCGGGACATTTTACCTCCTCCTGAAAGTTTTGTGAAATCAAGATAAGGCTTTAATCACCGGAGAACGGAATCCTTTCCTCCCTACGCATCACCTCCTTCCCAACTGGTCTGAAAATGTACTGGACTCTGGCGAAATGCTCTTTTTCGCTCCCGGCGGGTGCTCTCGGCGGGTCTGCGACCCGCCGATTGCCGGACGCCGGTCACCGAGTC
>FWWL01010437.1_pt1 | contig 10708 bp, 7 predicted proteins | sample 2228331 | NCBI WGS metagenome assembly FWWL01 (sample SAMEA103939775, study PRJEB20133) | metagenome
GCGAGTAGCGGAACGAAGTGGAGCGTATCGAAACCCGCCCTCACCCCCAGCCCCTCTCCCAGCGGGCGAGGGGAGTCTGCCCTCACCCCTGCGCCATACTCAGGCTATAATACAAAGAACACCCAATCTTTCTCTTGCATGAAGGATTACGATGGATCACCAAAACCTTCACCTCCTCCATGTCGATGCCTTTACGCCGCAAGGGTGGGTCAAGGACGCCTGCATTTCTATCGAAGGGGGACGCATTCAGCAGATTCTCCCTTGCAGCGAACTGCCTTCGCCAGTTAGCGGCAGACAAATCGAACGCCCTGGCTGGATTGCCTCGCCAGGGTGGATTGAGTTGCAGATCAACGGCGCTTTTGGAGTAGATTTTGCCGAAGAGCCCGATCAAATTTGGGAAGTGGCGCAGCGCTTGCCCGAATTCGGTTTGACCGCTTTCCTGCCGACCATCGTTACCTCACCGCTGTCCGTCTTTCAAAAGGCAATGGAAGTATGGAAAGCCGGACCGCCAGCGGGTTGGAAAGGAGCGATTCCCCTCGGCTTGCACTTCGAAGGACCCTTTTTGAACCCCAAGAAAAAAGGCGCCCATAACCCGCAATTTCTGCAGCAACCCGATGCCTCCCTTGTACCCGACTGGCAAGCCACCAATGGCGTACGACTGGTCACCTTGGCGCCAGAATTGTCAGGGGCCTTTGAGTTGGCTCAAAGCCTGCGCCAAAGCGGCATCACCCTTGCCATTGGGCATTCCCTGGCGACTTATGAAGAAGCCGAAGCCGCTTTTGAACAGGGCTTTGGCTACGTTACCCATCTTTATAATGCGATGACTCCCCTCGAATACCGCACCCCAGGGTTGGTGGGCGCCATCTTAACTCATCCCGAAATCACCGTCAGCCTGATTGCAGACGGCATTCACGTTCACCCGGCGATGTTGAGGCTGGCATACCAAACTCGCAGCCCAGAACAGGTTGTCTTGGTGACCGATGCAATGAGCGCCTTAGGCATGCCCCCCGGCCGCTACCCTTTAGGAGGCAAACAGGAAGTTTTTGTTGATGAGCGAAGCGCGCGCCTGCAGGATGGCACCTTGGCGGGCAGCATCCTAAAACCCGCCGATGCAGTGCGCAACATGATGACCTACTGCAATCAGCCTCTCGAAACCATCTTACCTTGTATGACCAGCAACCCTGCCCGCGTGTTGAACCTACCCAACAAGGGCCGGTTAGAAGAGGGCGCAGATGCCGATCTAACCCTGCTCGATCCCCATGGCAATCCCGCCATGACCATCGTAGGGGGAGAAATCGTGTATGAAGCGTGAGGCTTAAACATGACTTTTCCCAAATCGTTTACTCCGCGCCGTGCCTTTGATGAAGAGCAATACCGGCGCACCCTGAACGCCGGCATTGCGGCCGTCAAAGGGGGAGATGTGACGCAAGCGCGTCTCTTGCTGAACAAAGCCGCCGAAATGAAGCCTACCGATCCGCTCCCTTGGCTCTGGCTTTCCGCCACCACCCAAGAGCCAAACGAGCAAAAAGAATATCTCGAGTATGCCCTAGCTGCCGATCCCTACAACAGCGCCGCGCGACGCGGTTTGGTCATCCTTTCAGAAAAGATCGACCGCGAGAAATTACTCTCCGAAGGTGAACAGGTACAAAACCGTCAGCCCCCAGAACCCTTAGAAGCTCAAGCCGAGCAAGTCTTTCGCTGTGAACAATGCGGCGGGCGGATGCGGTACGATGTCCAACAGCAATGGCTAATTTGTGAAAACTGTGGCAGCCGGCAGGAATTATCGCTTGCCTCCGTTGCTGATGAAGCCGAGCAACCCCTTGACTTTGTCTTACCCACCCTGCATGGGCATCGTTGGGCAGAAGCCCAACATCGGCTTACCTGTAGTCAGTGTTCAGCCGTCACGATACTGGCAGTTGGAGAGAGAACCGTCACCTGTGCTCATTGCGGCTCTTCCCAACTCATCGAATCGGAGGAAAGCGAAGAACTTATCCAACCCAATGCCATTGCCCCACCCAAAATCAGCCCTGCACAGGCAAGCGAGTTCGTCCGCCAATGGCTCGGAAAAGGGCTATTCATTCCCGATGACCTCAAAGAACTGGCAAAACCTGCCGCCTTACGGGCGGTCTATTACCCCTTTTGGACCTTCGATGGCATTCTAAAGATCAACTGGTCTTGCGAAGTCCAGCGCGGTTCAGGCAGAAATGCAACATGGGTGATCGAGCGCGGGGAAGAATTCGAGATCTTTGACGATGAATGGGTGATAGGGCTTGCCTCGCTTTCCAGGGAAGTGATCGAACAACTGTCGCCGCTTGATTTCAAAACGGTGGTGGCGTATGATAGCGCCTTTCTAACCGATTGGAGCGTCTTGGCTTATGACCGTTCTTTAGCTGAGGCTTCACTGGATGCCCGTCAACAGGTTGCCCTGCGCCTACGAGAAAATTTATACGACAAGGTATTGCCGGGGCGCGAAAAACGCCACTTTCAAGCGGGTGCCACCCACTGGGTAGCGATGACCTACAAACTGATCTTGTTCCCCTTTTATGTGGGTCATTATACGTACCGCGGCAAAGACTATCACTTGTTCGTCAATGCCCAAAATGGCAAAGTCAGCGGTGCAAAGCCGCTGGATCGGGTAAAACAAGCCGCTTTTGTTTCGTTGGTGGTGCTGAGTGCCCTTGTTCTGCTGGTAGCCTTGATTGCTCTCGGGTTGAACTTGGGCTGGTTTGGCGATTGAAGCCGATTATCGGTTAAAATAAACTTTCACCGCCCGATCGGACATCAACGCACTCCAGTGATGTCGTCCATTTAGGATGGTAACTCGAGACAGATTTGGTAATCACTCATCTTGTGTATTGAGGAATCTCGGCAAGATATGAAAAACGATGCTTCTTTTCAATCCATTATTATGAAATTACAGGACTTTTGGGCAAAGGAGGGATGCCTCATCTGGCAGCCCTATTACACCCAAGTTGGCGCTGGCACGATGAATCCAGCCACTGCCTTGCGCGTTTTAGGACCCGAACCGTGGAATGTCGCCTATGTCGAACCTTCGATCCGCCCGGATGATGGCCGCTACGGCGAAAACCCTAACCGCTTGCAAATGCATTACCAATTTCAAGTCATTCTCAAGCCAGACCCGGGCAATCCGCAGGAAATCTATTTGCGTTCATTAGAGGCTTTGGGAATCGACCCTCGCCAACATGATATCCGCTTTGTGGAAGACAACTGGGAATCGCCGGCTTTAGGAGCTTGGGGGTTGGGTTGGGAAGTCTGGTTGGATGGGCAGGAAATTACCCAATTTACCTACTTTCAGCAGGCAGGCGGTCAGGTCTTGGAGCCGGTCTCGGTGGAAATCACCTATGGTTTGGAACGCATTGCCATTGCCCTGCAACGGGTCGAAGGATTTCGCCAAATCCGCTGGAATCAAACCTTCACCGACGGCGATGTGAACTTACAAGCCGAACAAGAACACAGCAAATACTACTTTGAAATTGCCGACGTCGATCGCTTGCGGCAGATGTATGATCTATTCGAAGCCGAAGCCAGCGCCTGTTTAGAGCAGGGATTAGTCCTGCCAGCGCATGATTATGTTCTAAAGTGTTCGCACACTTTCAATGTGTTGGATACGCGCGGCGCGATCGGAGTCACCGAACGCCAGGCTTTCTTTGGGCGGATGCGCGATCTCTCCCGCCGCGTGGCAGAAGCCTATCTTGCCCAACGCCAAGCAATGGGATTCCCGTGGCTACAACGCAACGTGCGCCTGCGATCGGCAGTTCATTCGGCACCGAGCCCGATTTCACAAACGAGCCCTGCGCCCTCAGCACCCCAAGAGCTGCATCCTTCGCCCTTTGTGCTGGAAATTGGCACCGAGGAGCTGCCTGCCCGCGACCTGAGCGATGCTCTCGACCAACTGCGCTCCCGTCTTCCCGCTTGGCTGGAGGAGCTACGCCTATCTTATGAATCCATTCGTGTGATGGGGACGCCGCGCCGCTTAGTGGTCTATATCAGCCAACTTGCCGAACGTCAACGCGATCACGAAAGCGTGGTCAAAGGACCGCCTGCAGGGCGGGCTTTCAGCGAGGACGGAAAGCCAACCGCGGCTGCCGAAGGCTTCGCCCGTAGCAAAGGGGTGAAGGTCAGCGACTTACAGGTTCAAGAGATCGACGGCGGTCAATATGTGGTTGCGGTGCTGCGCGAGCAAGGCAACCCTACGGTAAACATCCTTGCCCAAGCCCTGCCTGAGCTGATTGCTAGCTTGCGTTTCGAAAAATCCATGCGCTGGAATCACACCAATGTCTCTTTTTCGCGTCCAATCCGCTGGCTGGTAGCACTGCATGGTGAAACTGTTATTCCCTTCACCTATGCCGGGCTGACCTCCGGGCGGGTGACGCGGGGGCTGCGTTTTGCCGAACCGGCCACCTTTGCACTCTCTCACCCGCGCGATTACCGCATATTCCTGGAACGGCAGGGGGTGGTTGTAGAGCCGGAGATTCGGCGGGCCCGAATAGCCGAGCAGGCACGTACCCTGATCGCTGAAGTGGGGGGTGACCCGGAGCACCTGGATGAAGCGGTGCTCAATGAGGTCACACACCTGGTTGAAGCTCCAACTGCCCTGCGCGGCAGGTTTGAAGACGAGTATCTGCGCTTGCCGGAAGAAGTGTTGGTCTCGGTAATGAAGAAGCATCAGCGCTACTTCCCGGTTTACACCCGCGAGGGGCAGCTCCTGCCCTACTTCATTGCCGTGCGCAACGGTGGGAAAGAAGGACTGGACGTGGTAACGGATGGGAACGAACAGGTGATTCGGGCGCGTTTCGCGGATGCGGCCTACTTTATCCGTGAGGACCTGAAGCACCCGTTGGAGTACTATTTACCCCGCTTGAGCACCCTCACTTTTCAGGCCAAATTGGGCTCAATGCTGGATAAAACCCATCGCATTGAAGCCCTGGTGGAGCGTCTGATCCCCATGGTGGGGCTGGAGTCAGAAGATGCCGCTGCAGTGCGTCGGGCGGCTCACCTGTGCAAGGCGGATTTGGTAACCCACATGGTGGTGGAAATGACTTCCTTACAGGGGGTGATGGGACGCTACTATGCTCTGCAAAGCGGTGAACCCCAGGCTGTAGCGGAGGCCATTTTCGAGGCCTATCTGCCTCGTTTTGCGGGCGATCGTTATCCTGAGACGCCGGCTGGTCTGGTGCTGGGTCTGGCGGATCGCCTGGATACACTGATGGGACTGTTTGCAGTGGGGTTAGCCCCGACCGGCACCAAAGATCCTTTTGCCTTGCGCCGGGCGGCGCTGGGGCTGGTGCAGAATTTGATCCATTGGAATCTGGATTTCGACCTGCGCCAGGGTCTGGAGGCCGCCGCGCAAGGTCTGCCGGTGCCGGTAAGCCCCGAAGCCAAAATGGAGTGTTTGGAGTTCATTGTGGGGCGCTTGCAGAACGAACTGCTGGAGCAGGGTTATCGTTATGATGTGGTGGCCGCGGTGCTGGCTGCTCAGGGGCATAACCCGGCGGCGGCGGCGCGTGGTGTGCGGGAACTGAGTGCGTGGGTGAGCCGGTCGGATTGGAATACCATTCTGCCTGCCTACGCCCGCTGTGTGCGAATCACCCGCGACCAGACCGAGCGTTTCGCGATTGATCCCGCGCGTCTGGTTGAGCCGGCAGAGAAGCACTTACTCTCAGTGCTCCTTCAGGCGGAGGTCACTCCCCGCCGGCCCGGTAGCGTGGAGGATTTCTTCAAGGTCTTCCTGCCCATGATCCCGGTGATCAACCGCTTCTTTGACGAGGTCCTGGTCATGGCGGAGGATGCTGGTTTACGCGCCAATCGCCTCGGCCTGCTTCAGCGTATTGTGGCCCTGGCAGATGGAGTGGTTGATTTCTCGAAACTTGAAGGGTTCTAAAACCTCCGGTTTCGGATTAGATGAAGGTTCAACCACTGTTCGTCGGATCATTTTCCCAGCACGCTGGGAGAGATAGTAGTGGAAAGCCGGGGGATCTTGGAGTGGTCACCATTCCTAGATCCCCAATCATTTTGGGCCGGGTTGCTGAGAACAGCGTCGAGATAGTGAAAACGACACTGCCGGTCGGATGACCGGCAGTGTCTTATCGGGGGTTGACCTGAAGTGTCAGGGTAGGATGTTGCTCTGTGCCCAATCGTTGCCCAGCGCAATGGCAAGATCCACCTCGGCGTTAGGGTCGTAGCGATTGTAAATGCGCGGGTTTTGCAGTTGCATGACGGTGATGAGGTAATTCAACGTATAGGGTTTGGGGCTGTAAAGGAAAATGGTGGTTTGGCTGTAAAGGTTGTCGGCATTGGTCTCTTGAACCACGTTAAAGCCCTTGCCGCGCAGAAATTCGGCCGTGCGTCCGGCCAGTCCCGCCACGCTGGTGCCGTTTTGCACGACAATGCGTGCATTTTCTGCTTCCATCAGGGCTTTGGGGTCTTCTGCCACCGCAGCCGGCCCAACTGCGCCGTTGGTGGAGAAAATCTCGTCTCGGATCAGACGGATCTGATCCGGGATGGGGATGAGGATGTCCAAACCGTCCGGGGAGGTGGCCATTTCAACGGCATTGGGGCCGATTACCCCGCGCTTAATGTTCTCCGCCGGAATCTGCACGGCCAGCCAGGCCAGTTGAATGGCCTCTTGCAGGGTCATGTTGGTACGAATGCCTGCCGACAACTCGTTATATAGCACGGGGGCTTTTGCAATCAATTTAGGAATTTGATCGTACTGCAAGATGCGGTCACGGATGGCCAAAATGACCTCTTGCTGCCGCCGGGCACGGTCAAAGTCGCCGCCCTCGGTGTAGCGGTTGCGCGCGTAGGCCAGGGCCAGATCTCCTCCCACAGCATAGACACCTGGTTCCAGATGCACCTTGGGGCGGTTACCGGTGGGGTAGAGGGTAATCGGTTCTTGGACGCGAATTTTGATGCCCCCGATTTCGTCAATAAAACGCTCGAAAGCGTAGAAGTCAATCTGGGCGTAGTAGTTGATCGGGACTCCCAGGAATTGGCGTACCGTTTCCACCGCCAGCCCTGGCCCGCCGCCGGGCAGTTTATACGTCTCCCCCAGGAAGTAGGCGGTGTTAATTTTCCCATAGTCAAAGCCGGGGATGTTGACCCACATATCACGGGGAATCGAAAGAACCCCCGCCGTGCGGGTCAGTGGATCCAGAGTCAGGAGCATCATGGTATCCGTCCGTGGCGTCTCCCCGGCTTCCCAATCGCGGTAGTCCAGGCCCATGACCAGGACGGTCACACGGCTTTTGCCATCCCAGGGTTCGGGCGCGGGCCCATTTTCCTGAAGAGGCTGGTTGAGGGGGACATTGGTGGCGGAAAGTCCGGCTGAGTTTGTCGTATTGGGCCCTACCGGAACGCCGCCCAGGCTGGTCATACTCCAGGAGCGGAAGAAGTTGCGAGCCAGTGAAAAAGCGGCCCATCCGGTCACCAAGGCCAGGAGAATGAATACGATCAAAACAATCAGCGTCAGGCGATCTAAATGGAGACGCCGGGGAATCATGCGGGTGCGCAGTTGCGACATAAGGCTTTCAACCCTTTGGAATCAGAAATTTCATGCTCAAGGGTAAGGTGCAAGATAGATACCAGTTCAGGCAGGGGGTGGGGGTGGCACCGGTAGATCGTCTACCGGGGTCTCCATCCATTTGCTACCCTCATCAATCAGCATCACCGGGATGTCTTCCACAATCGGGTACTTGCGCCCGCAGTCACGGCAGACCAGCCAGGTCTCGCGAACCAGCTCTAGAAGTCCCTCGCGTTCGCGCACACAGGCCGGGCAGCGTAAGATTTCTAACAAGTCCTGGCTTACCATGTGGCCTCCTTACCAGTTTCTTGGCCTCTATTGTACCACCAAGGGGAAGAGGGTGTAAAATTCGCTGCGGATGCCTGCGTGCGGGCGTTGGCTTGTCTGGAGAATTCTAATTTGCGCGACCCATCGGAGAGATCAACGATGCAATCTTTATGGCGTGCTTTCAAGACCCCTTACCCCCGCCAGTTCTGGTTGATGTTTGTGGGGATGTTCATCAGCACGGTGGGGGCCAGTATGATCTGGCCTTTCCTGATGATTTACATCAGTGAACGCTTGCAGTTACCGCTGACCTCAGCCGCAGGCCTGATCACCTTGAATGCCGCGGTAGGTCTGGGGGCTTCATTCCTGGCAGGCCCAATTGTGGATTACCTGGGGCGAAAGTGGGTAATGGTGATCAGCCTGATGGTCAACGGAATGGGATTTGTGTTGATGCGCCAGGCTCACACATATTCCGCCTTTGCCGGATTGATGGCGCTGCAGGGGTTCTTTAACCCGCTCTATCGCATTGGCGCAGATGCCATGATGGCGGACCTGATCCCCGCTGAGCAGCGGGCAGAAGCCTATTCGATGCTGCGGTTGAGCAACAACCTGGGGGTGGCAATCGGCCCGGCGGTGGGTGGGTTCATCGCTAGCATCTCCTATGAGATCGCCTTTTTGTGTGCCGCAACGGGCATGAGCCTATATGGGTTGCTGATCGCCCTGCGCGCTCGTGAAACGCTACCGCGCCGTAGGAGAATGGAATCAGGGGGCAAGACCTCCCTCCCACGCGAGCGTTTCGGTGGGTATGGGCGGGTCCTGCGTGATCGTCCGTTCCTGGCCTTCACGTTGACCTTTACGCTGACTCAGGTTTGTGCGGCCATTTTGTGGGTGTTGCTTTCGGTTTATACCAAGCAGAATTTCGGTTTACCAGAAAGCCGTTATGGCTGGATTCCAACCACCAACGCGCTCATGGTGGTGCTCTTTCAGATTCCGGTCACGCTGGTGACCAAGCGCTTCCCGCCCCTGCTGGTGCTGGCAATGGGCTCGCTGTTTTATGCCTCGGCGGTGACCAGCGTGGCCTGGGGGCGCGATTTTTGGGCTTTCTGGCTGAGCATGGTGGTCATGACCATCGGGGAGTTGATTTTGATCCCTACCTCCACCACTTACGTGGCCGGGCGGGCACCAGAGGATATGCGAGGGCGTTACATGAGCATTTATGGGTTGACCTGGGGGGTGGCCTCGGGGATTGGCCCGGTGCTGGGCGGGTTGTTAAACGATCATCTGGGGCCGCGTTTTATCTGGTACGGAGGCGGTGCGATTGGATTGGTCAGCGTGGTGCTCTTCCTGGTATTGAGCCGGGTGCAACCATCTGCTGTGCCGGGGGGTAGTGTGCCCGAGGCAGCCTCTGAGGCGCAACCAGAGGCAGTGCTTGAGCGCGAGGTTCGGTAGGCCGGGCTAATTTGGCCGGTAGGTAGTGAGCGAGGCCATGGGGGATGTTTTATCAGGTTGCGCAGCGGGGAGCGGCGCGTTCCGATATGCCGGAGGCAGTGGGTAAATCAGCCGGGCAGCACGTTCATAGCGGAAGTACTCCCAGGCCCAGTTAATCAGCACGACCAGCCGGTTGCGAAAGCCCACCAGTTGCATCAAGTGGACAAAAAGCCAGATCAGCCAGGCTACCCAGCCCTTGAGGGGTAAGCCAAAAAGCGTGGCCACTGCCTGGTTGCGGCCAATGGTAGCCATGCTTCCCCAATCGCGATAGCGAAACGCCTGAAGGGGTTGTCCTTGCAAGGCACGCAGGATGTTGCGGGCCGCATGCTCGCCTTGTTGCATGGCTACCGGTGCTACCATGGGCAGGGGGTGATCGTTTTCATCTTCGAGGTACGCGGCGTCGCCGATGACGAAAACCCGGGGGTAACCCGGTAGTTGCAGAGTCGGCAGGACGCGCACACGTTTCTGAGTTCCCAGGGCAGCCGGCAAATTTTGAACCAGTTCAGCAGCCTGGACACCCGCGGCCCAGATCAGAGTCTGAGCGGGCAAGGTGCGCCCATCGGCAAGGTGCACACGCTGCCCGTCGTAATCCCGAACCTGGGCCTTTAACCAGATTTCCACGCCTTTCTGACGCAAGGCCTCCTGAGCGGCTTGGCCCAAATTGGGTGGCAGGTGGCTCAGCAGGCGGTCGGTGGCCTCCAGTAAAATCACACGCGCTCGGCTCAGGTTGAGGTTGGGGTAATCTTTACGCAAGACCAGGCGAATCAGTTCGGCCAGGGCGCCCGCGCATTCTACACCGGTTGGGCCACCCCCCACAACCACGAAGGTCAGCATGGCGCGCTGCAGGTCGGGTTCAGTTTGCTGGGTGGCCAATTCAAAGCGGCTTAATACGTGATTGCGGATGGCAAGGGCTTCATCAATGTCTTTGAGCCCGAAGGCATGTTGAGCAATGGAGGAAAGACCAAAAGTGTTGGTGACGCTACCGACAGCAAGGATCAGATAATCAAAAGGAATTGGGCCAGCGCTGGTGAACAGATAGTGGCCTTCCAGGTCAATCCGCTGTACGTCTGCTTGCACAAAGGTCAAGTTTTTCTGCCGCCGCAGGATGCCGCGCACTGGATAGGCAATTTCCTCCGGGGCCAGACCAGCGCTGGCTACCTGGTAGAGGAGGGGTTGAAAGAGATGGTAGTTGCGCCGGTCAATGAGCGTCACGCGCACGGGGGCGTTTGCCAGTGCGCGTGCTGCGCGCAATCCACCGAATCCGGCTCCCACAATTGCAACATGAGGTTGGGCCACTCTCGAAGGTTTCATCAGATCATCTCCCTGGATACGTACCAAACCGGAATTGTGATAAATGTAACTAATACTATTATAGTCTATTTTGTCGCATAATACAACTGGCTGTCAGCAATT
>FWWL01010444.1_pt1 | contig 10703 bp, 11 predicted proteins | sample 2228331 | NCBI WGS metagenome assembly FWWL01 (sample SAMEA103939775, study PRJEB20133) | metagenome
CCGGGTAGGTGCACGACGGCGCCGTGCCTACACTGACTAGTGGCACCGCGCCGCCGCGCCCAAACGGGGGCGCCGCGCCGCCGCGCCCAAACGGGGGCGCCGCGCCGCCGCGCCCCGACGGGGGTAGGGGCACGGCAGCGCCGTGCCCAAACAGCGCCTGGTTGTCATCACCATCATCCTCCCAGCGGGGGGATAACGAACACGCAAGGGTGCGTGGTATAATGAGCAGAAATTGGTTCCAATTCGAGGGTGATTCGTGCCGATTACGACTGCCAACCAACGCTCCGTGCGTCTGATGCCGTCCATCCTCGCAGCCGATTTCATGCGGCTCGGCGAGCAGGTGCGCGAGGTTGCCGAAACCGGCGCCGACGGTTTGCACATCGATGTAATGGATGGCGTATTTGTGCCAAACATCAGCATCGGCATCCCGATTGTCGCTGCACTGCGCCGCAGTGTCGATCTGCCACTCGATTGCCATCTGATGATCATCGATCCCGAACGGTATCTCAAAGATTTTGTCGCAGCCGGCGCAACTCATCTGACCGTCCACGTCGAAGCCTGTCGCCACCTGCATCGTACCATCCAGCAGATCCACGATCTGGGCATCACGGCGGGTGTGGCGCTCAATCCCGCCACGCCGCTGACGGCGATCGAAGACATTCTGCCCGACCTTGATCTAGTCCTGATTATGAGCGTTAATCCGGGTTTCAGCGGCCAGACATATATTCCAGGCAGCACAGCGAAGATCGTCCGGTTACGCCGCATACTCGACGAACGTGGACTGCACCACATCGACCTGCAGGTCGATGGCGGCATCAGCGCAGCGAACGTCGCCGACGTGGTCGGCGCCGGCGCAACGAACATCGTTGCAGGGACGGGGATATTCAACACAATTCCCGTATCTCGGACGATGCAGGCATTCGCCGACGCGATTCAACACCGGCATTGACCCTGCTGGCTTCGGAGCCCAGGCAGACTGAATGGAGTCGTATGACCACGCACGTCACGCTCACCTGCGTCCACCACGACCCGGAAAGCCGGCTGCGCAATCAAGCGGAGCGGGTTGCGCCTGTATTACAACGTATCTTTTCCGCCATTGTCGTGCGCGTCACCGATGCCACTCCCGACGACGCACTGACACCGCTCGTTCAGTCTGGCGCCGCCATCCATCGCGCCCCTTCGTGCGGGCACCTGCGCCTGGGGCGGGCACGACGCGAGGCGTTGCGTCTGGGGATCGAAACTGGTGCTCACCACGTACTCTTTTGCGACCTCGACCGTATACTCCACTGGGCAGAATACTATGCCGCCGAACTCACCTCCATCGCCGGACTGATTCCCGCCTACGATTTTCTGATCCTGGGGCGCACACAACGCGCCTTCGAGAGCCATCCACGCGCCCAGTGCGACACCGAAGCCATCGTCAATCGGGTCTTTGCGCGCGTCAGCGGACAGGAATGGGATGTCACCGCAGCTGCGCGCGGGGCTTCGCGCCGCGCTGCAGCGGCCATCCTCGACGGCTGCCCCGATGAAACGATCGGCACCGATGTATCGTGGCCCCTCTTCCTCCAGCGCACCGGTCTGTACGCCATCGGCGCCGTCGCGACCGAGGGACTGGAATACGAAACAGCCGACCGGTTTCCTGAAGACGTTGCTGCAGCCGGCGGCATCGACGCCTGGAAAGCGCGCATCGACGCCAACCCGCGTGAGTGGTCGATGCGCCTGGAGATTGCCCGTCTCGAAGTCGAAGCGGCGGCCGCCTATGCCCCGCCGGACGCGCCGTAGTGTACTGCTAGCGTTCGTGCGGTTGGACTTTTACCATCTGCACCCGCCATCCCTATGCTACCGCGCACATCCACGCGCCACGGTGCACGACAACGGCGCCGCTGCGACCCAAAACCAGGTTCTCTTCTTCCTCTATCGTAAGGTCTATGTCAGATGCCTGTCGCATAGCGCGAGCCATTGTTCCATCGATGGCATCGGTACAGCGCGACTGCAGCGAACAGACAGGTTGCGGCTCAAAAGCGGCGTCGTATGACGAATATCATCGACCTGCTGAGAAGACGGTAAGATTCGCGGACTGGCGGCTGGCGCTTCAGCAGCACGACGATACAGGCGGAGCGCTGGCAGGAAGCGCGTGTTAGGCTATAGACATTTGGCAGTATCATACCACTCAGACTCACCTCTGAGCCGCGTATTCACCTCAACGATGGCACCGAGGGCATCTGGTGTCACAATTGCAAAATCACCGTCCCGAAAGAGCATGGGTTTTTCCGGGCGAAGCACGAAAAGGTCAATCTGCGTTGAACTATATTCACGTCCAACGACAAAACCCCGCCCGACGAATGAACCTTCGGGAAGATGACGTCGGAGAACTGCACGCAGAGCTGCCCGCCCCGAGCTGGGACGCGGAGGGGATCGTCAACTTTTAGGGAAGATGACGTCGGAGAACTGCACGCAGAGCTGCCTCTTTCCACTCACCATCGGTCAGCCGGTGGGATACCAGATTTCTAATCCGGTTTTTTACAGAATCGAGTTCAGATGTAATTGATTTATGGTACCTAATAAGATCTGTCATAAACATACCCCTGGCTAATGGAAGCAGAGTACAGAAATGTTACATACGAACATATCCGTCTTTTTTGGATTAACGACAACAGATCAACCGATCAACCTGGAGTGCGCAGACTACCTTTTAGTAGACATTTCTATTATTCTCGCATACTGCACCTCCGCCTGTTCGAGAACGCGCGCCCGGAAATAACGGCTCAAATCCTCGGGGGTTCGTAAATCGACCTTTCGTCCTCCCAGCATCTCAGACAATTCCCGTTCCATTTCTGCTATATCAAACAGCGTTGGAATCCGATCCGGCTCGAATTCTGCCAGGAGGTCAACATCGCTTTCCGGACCGAAAGCATCTCCGAGCGCCGAACCGAAAACCGACAGCTTCTTGATTCCATGCTCCCGGCAAAAAGACGCCAGGCGCTCACGCGGAATAGGAAGATGTGGGTTCATTGTTCCGCCTCCATCACTTTCATACGCTCGATTCCCCGGTTATCCGCGATCTTGACCGCGAGGAGGGGATGCTCATTTGTCTTCTTTCGTGCCATCATTCCGGTCTGTCTTGTTGTACGGAAGGCTAACATGAAGTAGACGTCGAACGCGCCACCTGCACTCCGATGATACATGCTGCGCGGCAATCATGCAACCCGCTCCGGCTATCCCATGCTACCGCCACACGCCGCGGTCCACACCAACGACGCCGCTGCGACCCAAAACCAGGTTCTTTTCTTCTCTCTATCGCAAGACGCCTGATCAAGACCCAATCCCCATCAATGCCCTGCGCGCCAGAAACCCAGACGCTCGCCCACCGTCCCGTCAAGAGCAAAGGGACACCGCCTCATTGCTCACCGGTCACACGTCCACTCCCTGATGGTCTGAACGATAGAGTCATTGCCTGCAACCCACCGGTATGTGATACAATACTGTCTCTGCAGAGCGCTCTGCACGCGACGTAACCCAGGTGAGACGGCGCCCGCATCGCGCCGGGAACACCAGTCGATGGTGCGTCGAGAGATGCGGACCGAGCGACAGAGGTTGCCCGACGACGCCAGAGCGTTATGACGGGCGCAGACCATTGCCCAATCCTGGAACGCAGAAAGGTGCAACGAACGTGCCCAAAGAAGGAATCACTCCTCGCGCGCAGGATTACTCACAGTGGTATCTTGACATTGTGCAACAGGCCGATCTCGCCGATTATGCCGAGGTCGTCAAAGGGTGCATCGTTTTCAAACCGACCGGCTATGCGCTCTGGGAGGCGATCCAGCGCGGTTTGGACGACCGGATCAAGGCGACCGGTCATGTCAACGCTTACTTCCCGCTTCTCATCCCCAAAAGTTTCCTGATGAAAGAAGCCGAACACGTCGAGGGCTTCGCTCCCGAAGTGGCAGAAGTGACCCGCGCCGGCGGCGAAGACCTGGCGGAACCCTACGTCATTCGCCCAACCTCAGAAACCATCATCGGTTACTTCTACTCCAAATGGGTGCGGAGTTACCGCGATCTGCCGCTCCTGATCAATCAGTGGGCGAATGTGATGCGCTGGGAGATGCGCACCCGTCCTTTCCTGCGCACCACCGAGTTTCTCTGGCAGGAAGGACATACCGTTCACGCCACCGAAGAAGACGCCGAACGTGAAACTCTCCTGATCCTGCACGACGTCTATGCCGATTTTGTTGAGAAAGACATGGCCATCCCGGTGATCAGAGGGCTGAAATCGGAGAAAGAAAAATTCCCCGGCGCGCTGAGGTCTTATTGCATCGAGGCTATGATGCAGGATGGGCGGGCACTGCAGGCGGGAACCTCGCACAACCTGGGGCAAAACTTCGCGCGCGCTTTCGACATTACCTACACTGACCAGCATAACACAATCCAGTACGCCTGGACGACCAGCTGGGGCGTCAGTACGCGCCTGATTGGCGCCCTGATCATGACCCACTCCGACGACGAAGGGCTGGTCATTCCCCCGCGCCTGGCGCCAACGCAGGTCGTTGTGGTGCCGATCTACCGGAATGATGCCGAGCGCAGCACGGTGATGGAAGCAGTGCAGCGGATGACCGCCGAATGGAAAGGGCGTTTGCGCTTCAATGTCGATGACCGCGACAATCTGACCCCAGGCTTCAAGTTCAACGAGTGGGAACTTAAGGGCGTTCCCATCCGCGTCGAGATCGGTCCAAAGGACATCGAAAAAGGGAGCGTCGCTCTTGCCCGGCGCGACCAGCCGGGACGCGAAGGGAAATCCTTCGTTCCCCAGGAAGGACTGACCGACCGGCTCACCACCCTGCTCGAAGAAATCCAGCAGGCGCTCTACCAGCGCGCATTGGCGTTCCGCCAGGCGCATACCGCTGATGTGACGACCTATGAAGAACTAAAGCAACAGGTCGAGCGCGGTTTTGCGCGCTGCTATTGGGCAGGAACCGTGGAGGACGAGAAGCGCATCCAGGAAGAGACGCGCGCAACCATTCGCTGCATCCCGCTCGACCAGCCGCAGCAGGCAGGGCGTTGTGTGTACACCGGTAAAGAAACCACGCAACAGGTCATCTTCGCCCGGGCGTACTAAGCGCCTATCCGAATACCGCAAGATACCGAACAACCACCCCTTTGAGACGCGCTGCCCCCGCACGGGGGCGCTGCGCGCTCCTCAGGATGCGGTTTTTCGCACAGGCGCTCACATGAACGCGGCAAGGCTCACGAAGCGCCCGCATTCGTTTATTCGTTCCCCATTCGTTGACAGCGGCGCTGACACCTGCCCGGCCCTTGCGGTCGGATGTCCGTGATCGCAGTCCGCGAGGGAAACGGCGCGGGGTGGTCGAACGCACCCACTCCTGGCGGAACCGGTTCCGACGGCTGCTCATCCGCTGGGAGAAGAACATTGAGCACGACCTGGCGATGCTGCATGTCGCCGGCGCCTGGATGACCTTCCGCGCAGCCAGGGTTGTCGGACGCGTCGCATCCTTGGTGGTCGGGATGAGGCGCGACAGCCTGGATGACCTTCCGCGCAGCCAGGGTTGTCGGACCTCCTTAAAAGAAATCATCTGTATATGCTTTTCCCCGGCCTGGATGACCTTCCGCGCAGCCAGGGTTGTCGGACGTTGATTCGCCATTCGAGGGGGATGTCGCCCCCTCGCAGCCTGGATGACCTTCCGCGCAGCCAGGGTTGTCGGACTCCTTCTTAAACGAATGTCCATTCTCTGTGAATACGGCCTGGATGACCTTCCGCGCAGCCAGGGTTGTCGGACGATAATTGCCTGCGGCTGTTCTTGGAAGAGCTTGTCGAAAAGCCTGGATGACCTTCCGCGCAGCCAGGGTTGTCGGACACCCCCCAATCACGCAATCCTCCCAATCACGCAATCCCCGCCTGGATGACCTTCCGCGTAGCCAGGGTTGTCGGACTACGGCAAAATTGACCAATGTTTGCTGGGTCTGCCTGAATGACCTTCCGCGCAGCCAGGGTTGTCGGACCCCGCCGCTTTTGTCGAAAGATGAAAAAGATCGCGGCCTGAATGACCTTCCGCGCAGCCAGGGTTGTCGGACCCTATATCCGCCCGCCATGTCTGCATCGGCCATAATGGCCTGAATGACCTTCCGCGCAGCCAGGGTTGTCGGACACCCCCCAATCACGCAATCCCCCCAATCATGCAATCCCCGCCTGGATGACCTTCCGCGCAGCCAGGGTTTTCGAACAGGCTCTCAGCGAACAAGGTCGATAGCCGATACGCTTCCACCGGGTGCATCACCACAATGTGCGCCGTGTCCGGGGTTTGTGGGGCGAGCAGGACTGCCGGGTACGCGGGCGGCGCCCCCGCACGGCAGCGTGCGCCGCGGGCACGGAGAGCTGAGGGGAACAGGGACGCCGGGTGCGCGGGCAACCCTCCCGCACAGCAGCGTGCGCCGCGGGCAAGAGGAGTCTTGAGGGACAATCTTCAATCCAAAATCTACAATCTAAAACCCCATCATTCCCACCCGTTGCGTCTCACCGCCTGATAGACTGCAGCGCAGCGCATACGCCGGCATACATCGTTTCAAGCGCCATCGTCGGGCGCGGGTGGTGCTCAGCGCCTGCCTGCGACGGGAGCGACGGCAGATGAATGAACAAACAGCGAGTCGGCAGCTGGCGAGTCGCGCAGACATGCAGAGCGGTATAGTACACCATGTTGCACAGATACGCGCCCGCAGACAGAGAAAGCATGGCGGGAACGCCAGCGGCGCGGACTGCATGGACCACATCACGTACCGGCACGGTCGAGAAATATGCCGCAGGACCGCCATCGACAACCGGCTCATCGATCCGCTGAATCCCGGCGTTATCGGGAATACGAAAATCGCACAGATTGATCGCCACACGTTCGACCGAGAGCGACGCATATCCATCCGCCTGACCGAGCATCAGGCACAGATCGGGTTGATGCGTGAGCAGCAGATCGGTTATTATACGAGGTGCCTGTACGGCGTCGACCGGTAGAATGGCGGTTACAGAACCGGGCAGTTTGCCATTGGTTCCAAGGCGCCGCACCACCTCTGCCGACGGATTGACCGAAAAGCCGCCGAATGGCTCGAAACCAGTGATAAGCAACGCTGACATACAGGGTCCTGAACAAAAACGTTCTTATCCTAGAGTGGATAGTATACCACGTCATTAAGCAGGCTTAATCTGCTGCCGGTACGCACAGCGACAGCAGAAGCAGACGAGGTTCCGCATGAGCATTTCTGACACACAATCCGGCGCGACGATCAGTGAAGTCTCCGACAATCTCACATCACCAGTAGAAGATGATCGGCTCAGTGCCTTCTTCGCAGCCTTTGGAAGACACCTGGCATTGCTCCAGGCAACGGTGGCGACCTGTGGCAGCCTGTTCATGAGCGAGGCGCTCGGCTGGCCGCCGTGTGTTCTCTGCTGGTACCAGCGCATTCTGATGTACCCGCTGGTCTTTCTCATCCTGATTGGCATTCTGCGTCGCGATCGCGGACTGCACCTGTACGTGCTGCCGCTCTCTCTCTCTGGCGCCTGTATCTCGCTCTACCACTACCTTCTGGTCAAAACTGACTGGCTGCCGCCGCCGCCGTGCGTCGATGGCATTCCCTGCACCGTCGATTACCTCGACATTCTGGGATTCATCAATGTGCCATTCATGGCGATGACTGCGTTTCTGGTCATCAGTTTCCTGATGGGCGCGACAGCAGTCAGCAGCGACTCCCGACCAGACGCCGCGCCATCGCTGCGTGACCGACAGGCGCTCGCCGCCTACGCGATTGTTGTGATTGTCGCCGCCGCATTCGTTGGGTGGGGCATGATCATCTGATTGTGGAGATATCGAAAACAGGCAATCAAAAAGCGCCGCTGGATTGCCAGCGACGCTTTTCTTATCCACTGGTCGGGGCGAGTGGATTTGAACCACCGACCTCAGCGACCCGAACGCTGCGCTCTACCAGGCTGAGCCACGCCCCGTCATCGCGTGCCGCAGCGGAATGGTGCCGAAGGTGGGAGTCGAACCCACACGGAGTCACCTCCAACGGTTTTTGAGACCGTCGCGTCTGCCATTCCGCCACTTCGGCGCTGCATTCGAAAGTATAGCGCAACCTGCATCGCCTGTCAACCCAACACAGAGCTTGCAAAAGTTGAACAGATGTGCTATACTATGCCCGGGCACGAGCATATTCGGAAAGTACGAGTGACGCCCCACCCCAGCAGCGCCCATGCTGGCAGGGCAGGAGGCAAGAGTATGGCATCCCCCCGCAAGACTGAACCCACCCGTCCCGAAGCATCTGTTTCGCGCACCTACCGCGCCGCTATCCGCATCGGAGAAGACTACATCACCCTCGAAGAGACGATTATCCTGCCACTCGACGCAACCGACGAAGAGGTGGCAAAAGCAGTCGATCTCGGCTGGCGCATCTACCAGGCGCAACGCGACGCGCTCGAGGCGCAGACGGCCAGCATCCGCGAAGCGCAACCTGCGCCGCAACCGCCGACCGTGCGCGACCCTGATGCACCGGCGAGCGAACGGCAGCGCAATTACATCGCCGCGCTCCAGGAAGACCTCTCCTGGACCAACGAACAACTGGCATCATTTGCCCATGAGCATCACGTCGATCTGGTCACCATGACCAAAGGGCAGGCGAGCGCATTCATCGACAGCCTGAAAAAACTCGCCGAGGAACGTCAGGCATACACAACTGCCCCGCGCAGCACGACTGGTGACGATAGTACGGGCACAGCGCGCTTCTCCGATAGCGCACCCGCCATGCCGAAGCAGATCGATGCACTCAGGCGGCTGGCGCATCAGCACGGTTTCGATCTCGACGCCGAAGTGCACCAGCGCTTCAGCGTCGCCCTGAGCGAACTGACGAGCGGGCAGGCATCGGCGCTGCTGCGCGAATGGCAACGCCCCATCCGTCGCGCTGTCGGCGAGTCATCTCACCCGTAACCTTTTTGTATCACGTGCGGTATATCGAATGTGCGGCGCGCATCGCCAGGCGCCGCACAGGCACTCGTAGCAATGCCTATCTGAGATTTCTCCGGCACCCCGGCAGGCGTCCCTCAATTGACCTGCGCATCGCCTGAACAGGCTTCTCGCCAGCTCAGGTAGGCGCAACAAAGGAGACGAACATGCGTCAGGTCAGAGGGACAGTCAACACCGTCGAACTCATCGGTTGGATCGGCGAAGCGCCAGAACAGCGCGTCTTTGCGTCAGGAGCAAAGGTGTGCAACTTCAACATTGCCACCAAGCATTTCGGTGCGCGCAGTGAGAATGGCGAACGAGTCATCGAAACTGACTGGACACCGGTCGAGGCGTGGGAGAAACTCAGCGATCAATGCATGCGCTACCTGCACAAAGGCAGTCGCGTGCGGGTCGTTGGGAGTCTGCGGACGCAGAGCTGGGAAGACAAAGAGACCGGGCAGCGTCGCTACAAGACATTCGTGCGCGCCAATGAAGTGCTGTTCCTTGATGGGCGTCCAGACACGAATGAGCAGGATACTGCCGAGGCTCCAGACGAAACGGAAGACGTGCCATTCTAGCGCTACAATAAGTCTTCTCGTGTACGACAAAGGTACGTGTTCAAACGTACCGTACCCATCGCGTTTTTGCGTCGGCGGGGCGGCGTCTCGTGGCGCTTGCGAACGCCATCCCGCCCGCGCACGGCGTCGGCGTTGTCAGCGGAATAGATGCGGCGGCGCCTCGTGGCGCTTGCGAACGCCATCCCGCCACAAGAAGGATATCAACAAAGTTCGTGATAGCGGCGGCGCCTCGTGGCGCTTGCGAACGCCATCCCGCCTGTTCCAGCTCTTAGTTTCCATGTTACGCTATTTTGAAGGGCGGCGCCTCGTGGCGCTTGCGAACGCCATCCCGCCGCTTGATAAGGTCATCGAGTTTTCCATCGATTGCGGTGATGGCGGCGCCTCGTGGCGCTTGCGAACGCCATCCCGCCCCCCCTCATACGGGGGGTGTTTCGTGACGAGTCAGGTAAAGGCGGCGCCTCGTGGCGCTTGCGAACGCCATCCCGCCCGCGCACGGCGTCGGCGTTGTCAGCGGAATAGATGCGGCGGCGCCTCGTGGCGCTCGCGAACGCCATCCCGCCTCGATCCCGAGGCGTTCGGTATCAAGCCGGATGCCATCAAGGGGCGGCGTCTCGTGGCGCTTGCGAACGCCATCCCGCCGCCGACGCTTGATCGCGAGGGCTTCCCCCGAACCCTCGATCGTGAATCGTTACCTGCGAAGGTGCAACGGGCTCGAAAAGAGAGATCCATAAGCATCGACTTTGTGGACTCCGTGCCTTTGTGGTGCGATCATCAAGCGATGTCTCGTTGTCGTACTGACAACCCATTGCGCCCTCTACCGGCTGCTTGAGATGCTGCAGGTAGAGGGCGCCGGCTTATCTGTACCAGCACACACTTCAGATGGGCGCCGGTATACCAGTTTCACGTGAATACTGCGCACGCAGCGTCACATCATAGCTTATACCATTTTAGATTGTAGATTTTGGATTGGAGATTGCTGCGATAGCGTTGTGATGCGCTCTGATGAGCGTGCGCATGCGGTTTGTTCAATTCCAATTGGTAAGACATTATCGGGAAGTTTTTATCATATCGAACATATTCACACGTTCAGACGTTGATCGAAGCTTTTGCCGAAAATTATGAAGAGCACACG
>FWWL01010447.1_pt1 | contig 10701 bp, 8 predicted proteins | sample 2228331 | NCBI WGS metagenome assembly FWWL01 (sample SAMEA103939775, study PRJEB20133) | metagenome
TTACTTTGTGACCAATCCGCAACTGCGCTTTGCACCTTGCAACCGACTCGCCGGGTTGTCGGCGAAATTACTTTGTGACCAATCCGCAACATGCCTGTACCTCTGCTGTAAGCGATAGCAGTTGTCGGCGAAATTACTTTGTGACCAATCCGCAACCAAGGACTGTCCTGGGAGGCCCTACCTGAAGTTGTCGGCGAAATTACTTTGTGACCAATCCGCAACGCGGTAGTAACCGTCCGTATGGCCGCGCTTGTTGTCGGCGAAATTACTTTGTGACCAATCCGCAACTGCTCGACGCAATGCATTGATTGATTTCACGTTGTCGGCGAAATTACTTTGTGACCAATCCGCAACTACGCCGTACCCATCGTCTCACGTATTTGTGTTGTCGGCGAAATTACTTTGTGACCAATCCGCAACGGTACGGTTGATGGCGTGAGTGTGCAGAGTGTTGTCGGCGAAATTACTTTGTGACCAATCCGCAACGATCCTCTATAGCAGAGGACAACTGCTGCAGTTGTCGGCGAAATTACTTTGTGACCAATCCGCAACCTGCACGCGCGTCCACGCAGCATGCACATACGTTGTCGGCGAAATTACTTTGTGACCAATCCGCAACCGAAAATTAGTGCAAAAACGCATTATTTTTGTTGTCGGCGAAATTACTTTGTGACCAATCCGCAACCACTAACATCGCGGTTACGCCAGCACAGGTGTTGTCGGCGAAATTACTTTGTGACCAATCCGCAACCCGCGAAAATACGCAAGCAGAGATAGGCTTGTTGTCGGCGAAATTACTTTGTGACCAATCCGCAACCCACAGGCGCGGTTATCATCAGGCGCAGAGGTTGTCGGCGAAATTACTTTGTGACCAATCCGCAACATGCGGCAGCTCTCGACGATCAGGCCGCAGGTTGTCGGCGAAATTACTTTGTGACCAATCCGCAACGCCTTCACCTTCAGGATGTTGGCCTCGGTGGTTGTCGGCGAAATTACTTTGTGACCAATCCGCAACCGCGCGGTTTAGCGAAGAGCTGGTATTGGGGTTGTCGGCGAAATTACTTTGTGACCAATCCGCAACGAAATTTGACGTCCATAACTCAAGCAAAAAGTTGTCGGCGAAATTACTTTGTGACCAATCCGCAACTCCCAATAGCGGATGACCTCCAGCGCGTCTGTTGTCGGCGAAATTACTTTGTGACCAATCCGCAACTCCCAGTGGCGCCGGATCAGGTCTTGGATGGTTGTCGGCGAAATTACTTTGTGACCAATCCGCAACCTGCGCCGCCGTCGAATCGGCGCGGCGGACGTTGTCGGCGAAATTACTTTGTGACCAATCCGCAACTCGCGCTCTCGCGGGGTGACGAGCGATCCAGTTGTCGGCGAAATTACTTTGTGACCAATCCGCAACCTCGAACTCGATAGACTCAAGATTGCCTACGTTGTCGGCGAAATTACTTTGTGACCAATCCGCAACGCGTCCGTAGTGTATCCTACGTCGTACCCAGTTGTCGGCGAAATTACTTTGTGACCAATCCGCAACCCAAACACAAAGCCGCATTCTGGATGTGCTGTTGTCGGCGAAATTACTTTGTGACCAATCCGCAACCAGGCGTGGTTGCAGCCTACAACCAGAAAAGTTGTCGGCGAAATTACTTTGTGACCAATCCGCAACCGCGGATTGTTCGCAGCCGCGAAAGCCGCAGTTGTCGGCGAAATTACTTTGTGACCAATCCGCAACATAATGGTATCGCTCGACGCCAACCGCTCAGTTGTCGGCGAAATTACTTTGTGACCAATCCGCAACAGATGCGCAAGCTTGGCGCTCCGGTGATCAGTTGTCGGCGAAATTACTTTGTGACCAATCCGCAACAATCATTCGGGGTTGGACGCCTGGACAGTAGTTGTCGGCGAAATTACTTTGTGACCAATCCGCAACCCTGTGATTGTGATTGATATGATGCTGCGTGTTGTCGGCGAAATTACTTTGTGACCAATCCGCAACTTGGTATCGAGTCAACGCAATACCAGGCTGGTTGTCGGCGAAATTACTTTGTGACCAATCCGCAACCGAAAAATCTTGGCACGCTTGCCAATCCAGGTTGTCGGCGAAATTACTTTGTGACCAATCCGCAACCAGGAGTTCCGCGAGGCGTCGTACACGATAGTTGTCGGCGAAATTACTTTGTGACCAATCCGCAACCGCGCCGCATCAACTCAAGTATAGGGCGATGTTGTCGGCGAAATTACTTTGTGACCAATCCGCAACTAGCCATGCACCAGATTGCGGCTGATAGATGTTGTCGGCGAAATTACTTTGTGACCAATCCGCAACAGACACGCGCTACCGCTTATGTCTACAACTGTTGTCGGCGAAATTACTTTGTGACCAATCCGCAACCGCTTGTATCTGCAGGTACCACGCGTCCGGGTTGTCGGCGAAATTACTTTGTGACCAATCCGCAACCGTAATGCGCCCAATGCGCAGCCAGGTCTTCGTTGTCGGCGAAATTACTTTGTGACCAATCCGCAACTGATTTCTTCGACGGCACTCCGATAGATCTGTTGTCGGCGAAATTACTTTGTGACCAATCCGCAACTAGCTAATAACCTATCATAGCCGCATTGGCGTTGTCGGCGAAATTACTTTGTGACCAATCCGCAACGTATTCGTGCAACGACCACCCTTCCGGCAGTTGTCGGCGAAATTACTTTGTGACCAATCCGCAACTGGCTCATGATCGTACGCATCATCGTGTTCGTTGTCGGCGAAATTACTTTGTGACCAATCCGCAACAGCAGCGCGGCACGCATCGGCTATCGCCCCGTTGTCGGCGAAATTACTTTGTGACCAATCCGCAACAAGTCGAGGCGGCGATCCAAAAGCTGCAAGGTTGTCGGCGAAATTACTTTGTGACCAATCCGCAACGCGCCGAATTGTGGCTGAGTTATCCAGAACGTTGTCGGCGAAATTACTTTGTGACCAATCCGCAACAGGGCATCGAAGAGGCGCCAACCAGTCCAGGGTTGTCGGCGAAATTACTTTGTGACCAATCCGCAACAAATTCACATATGCGCTCACGCGCGAGCAAGTTGTCGGCGAAATTACTTTGTGACCAATCCGCAACTACAACATCTCCAATTGAAGCCGGATTAGGGTTGTCGGCGAAATTACTTTGTGACCAATCCGCAACTCATCCCCCGCCCCGGCGCTAACCGAAAATGTTGTCGGCGAAATTACTTTGTGACCAATCCGCAACTTGTTGAGGCGCTCGGTGCCATTTTGGGTTGTTGTCGGCGAAATTACTTTGTGACCAATCCGCAACAATGCGAGTTACGACCCGCAAGCGCAGGCAGTTGTCGGCGAAATTACTTTGTGACCAATCCGCAACCGAAATCGCAGACATACCAGATTGGCTCATGTTGTCGGCGAAATTACTTTGTGACCAATCCGCAACCGAGCGCCTTGATAATCGCGTCGATCAATGGTTGTCGGCGAAATTACTTTGTGACCAATCCGCAACATGGATGATAACATCGGCGTGCGCAGTCAAGTTGTCGGCGAAATTACTTTGTGCCCAATCCGCAACCGATCGAATCGCCGACACGCTACCGCACGCGTTGTCGGCGAAATTACTTTGTGACCAATCCGCAACATAATGCCGCGGTCGTCCGTGCCACTCGTGGTTGTCGGCGAAATTACTTTGTGACCAATCCGCAACCCTTCCACCCCGACGCCGCCACCACCGCCGGTTGTCGGCGAAATTACTTTGTGACCAATCCGCAACTGCTGGTGCTTGCGCATCAGCAGCGCGTCGGTTGTCGGCGAAATTACTTTGTGACCAATCCGCAACTCGTATGCTACATGGTCCGCTCTGCAGACAGTTGTCGGCGAAATTACTTTGTGACCAATCCGCAACAAGCGCAACAGCTTAAAACCGGATTGCCATAAGCAATCCGCGTTCATCGCGCTTCGGCTCACCGATACACAGCTCCGATTTACCGTGTTCATGGCGCCATGCACTCCATGCAAGGGCGCAAGCATCCAGCAGGTCGTGGCGTTGCGTTCCGGGGGGACAGGCTTGCAACAGCGCGTTTAGGGTTTCGTAGTCGAGCTTTAGGGCGATTTGCAGTGCCTCGATGCGTGCCTGTTGACCAGCTACTGTGCGCTTGGGATGAACAATCGGCGCGCCTGTGATTGCCATGAAACTTAGTTCGGGATGTGATTCCCACACGCGCTCTTGCAGTCCAGGCGTGATGAGTGCGTCCAGCTCCCGAATCCGCGGTATCAGGTGATACGCTTGCACACTCAACCCCTGCTGGCGTGGCAGGTCGTAGGAAGCAGCTTCTAACATCGCGCGAGTAGGGGGAATAAACACGCTGCTGGCGCGGGTGCCCAAAAGTTTTCGCGCTTGGGCATCGCACGGACGCAAGCGCGCTCGACCGCTCGCCCACAAGCCGATGGGCATATCCACCGCAATCGCCGCCGCGTCGGGGTAGGAACCGAGTATCTCGGTGAAGTGGGCGAACACGCTTGCTTGGATTTCCACCCCTAACGCCACTGCCAACCACCCGCCGCGACAGCCGTCTACACCTACAACTCGCACCGCTTATACAACCTACTGCACGCTACCGGCGAAATCACTCTGTGACCAATCCGCAACACTAATCCTCGCCCTGTGCTTTGGTGTATCCAGCTTGACCGTCGAATTCGTTGAGCTTTTCGATATGCATCCAGCGATGCTGGTCGGCAATGCGCTGCACCAACGCTAATAGATCGGCATCGCTTAGGGTTGCTGTTGGGCTTTCATCGCGCAGGATGAACCGGCATCGCCAGTGATCAACACAGTCGGTGATCGCACCAACCGATGGATACACCTTCGTGCCCCGATTCGAGATCATCTTCAAGCGCAGTGGCGATCCCTCGGCAATTGCCTCGAGGCTTTTGCCTAATGCATCAGTATCGCCACCCCACTCGATGAATACATCAGCACCCACGACGCGACGCGTCTTCGGCGTGACTGGTACAGGATCTCTGGAAACCTGTGGCAGCCGAATCGGCTTGTAGTCCCGCACTGTCCAGTTCGCCGATCGCTTGCCAAGGTTGGCTATGATGGCATCGGTATAGGCTGTTGTCGAGACGGCAGCAGCATCGCCAACTACATCGCGCGTGAGCACACCCGATTCGAGCGTGACCAGCACGGCATGCTCGATGGCGGATGCTGCCTCGAACTCGCCCAGATGCCGCAGCATCATGACAGCCGACATAATCACCGCCGTCGGGTTGATGACGTTCTTGCCAGCATATTTCGGCGCTGAACCATGTACCGCCTCGAAGATTGCCACTTCATTGCCGATATTAGCCGACGCAGCAAAGCCCAGCCCCCCGATAAGCGCGGACGTCAAGTCGCTAATGATGTCGCCGTTCATATTGGTGGTCACAATTACGTCGAACTGCGCGGGATTTTTGACCAACTGGTGCGCGCAGTTATCAATGATGATGTGCCACGCTTCGATATCGGGATACTCCGGTGCTATGGCTTCAAACGTGCGCTTGAGCGTTCCCTCGGTTAACTTCATGATGTTGGATTTAGTCGCGCACGCCACACTTTTGCGACCCTCAGCGCGCGCAAGCTCAAACGCCAGACGAACGACTTTCTCGCACCCCTTCACCGAGATCAGTTTCAGGCACTGGGCGACGCTGGGCGTTTGCATGTGCTCAATGCCAGCGTACAAATCTTCCACGTTTTCGCGCACAACGACCAAATCAACGCCGCTGCCGCTATAGCGCGTCTTGACGCCGGGTAGTTCGCGCACCGGACGAATATTGGCGTAGGTTTCAAACAGCTTGCGCAGAGTAACGTTGGCGCTTTTTTCGCCATAGCCCACCGGCGTTTCGAGCGGACCTTTGAGCACAACGCGCGTCTTGGCAATGGACTCGATTGTGTCCTGCGGCACACCCGAGGCGATCCCTTGCTTGAACACACTCGCGCCGGCATGGCGCACCTCCCATTCGATCGGCGCGCCCGTCGCTTCAATGATGCGGACGGCTGATTCGACACACTCTGGACCAATGCCATCGCCCGGTATTACGGTCACGAGCTTCTTGCCCGACGGTGTGAGGTAAACATTCATGACTATCTGCTCCTTGGTCGAGTTTGTTGGACAAAACTTTATTGATCGCACAAAAAAAGCTATTCAGCATACATGCTGGAGAATTCGCGCACATCTGCAATGGCTCAGGGAAGAAGCATTGCACACGTTGCATTGGAACTGCGGTGCTTTGCCATCCGATGCACGGAGAAGCTCTATCGGCGCTCGGCTGTGCCCCGACGATCTTGCCTACCAGCGTGCTGACGGTACAAAATTACGCACAGGCGATTGAGTCCATGCTGCTGGCTCATTCGCTCTGGACTTTGAAACCGAGCGCATCTCCGATGAGGTTGTGACCGCCGAAATTATCCGTGACTAATCCGCAACATATTACGTTGCCGGCAGTTCCCAGCCGCGGATTTTTGCAAGCGATTCAATGACGGCTTTACGATTAGTGGCAACTGCTTGCTTGATGCATGCCTCTGGAATTGTCGGGAAAACGAGAGCGCTGTTGATTTCTTCGTGAACCTCATCGGGAAGGTACTCATCAATAGCTTCAGCAGCTTCTTCCAAGCTGCCGAGCGAATCGGCGAGATTGAAAAACTCAAGTAAAACTTCCTCGTCTGTGAGGAGGTATGGATTGGTAGGCTGGACTGTATGCATTGCCATCTCTACTGGTTATTGAACAGGTACGATAGCGCTGCGGTCTGACTAATCGGCAACCGGCGGCAAGTCCAGCGCCATGACCTTGTTCCAGGCTGCAATGAAGTCACGGACAAACTTTTCGCGGTTGTCGTCCTGGGCATAGACCTCCGCGATAGCACGAAGCTCGGAGTTAGCGCCGAAGATCAAATCCACGCGCGTTGCCGTCCATTTGAGCACGCCGGTTTTGCGGTCGCGTCCCTCGAAAAACATGCGCTCGTCGGAGGTCGGCGTCCACTCGACCGACATATCCAGCAGGTTGACAAAAAAGTCGTTGGTGAGCACGCCCGGACGATCGGTCAGGACACCGTGCTGCGTTCCACCATAATTGGCGCCCAACACGCGCAGACCACCAACGAGGACGGTCATTTCGGGAACGGTGAGCGTTAGCAAATTGGCTTTGTCCACAAGGACGGTTTCGGGTCTTTCGGTACAGTCGGCGCGGACGTAGTTGCGGAAGCCATCGGCAATCGGTTCAAGTACGGCAAACGATTCGGCATCGGTTTGCTCTTGGGTCGCATCGGTCCGGCCCGGGCGGAAGGGCACCTCGACGTCGAAGCCAGCTGCGCGTGCAGCCTGCTCGATGGCGGCAGCCCCGCCGAGCACGATCAGATCGGCAATCGAGACCTTTTTGCCGTCGGTGGCGCGTGCATTGAACTCATCGCGAATGCGCTCGAGCACACCCAGCACACGCGCAAGGTTAGCCGGTTCGTTGACCTCCCAATCTTTTTGCGGTGCCAGTCGGATGCGTGCACCATTGGCACCGCCGCGTTTGTCCGAGTTGCGGAAGGTGGATGCTGCCGACCATGCGGTATAGACCAGGTCACGAATGCTGAGCGCCTGGAGCAACTGAGCCTTGAGCGCGGCAATATCGGCAGCTTCAATAAGCCGATGGTCAACCGGTGGAATGGGGTCTTGCCAGATAAAATCCTCGGCGGGCACTTCTGGTCCGAGGTAGCGCCACTTTGGACCCATATCGCGGTGGGTCAGCTTGAACCAGGCTTTGGCAAAGGCATCGGCAAATAGGTCCGGGTTTTCGTGGTAGCGTCGGGCAATCTTTTCGTAGATCGGATCGTAGCGGAGTGCCAGGTCTGCCGTTGTCATCATCGGGCGATGGAATTTACCCGGCTCGAATGGATCGGGTACCATGTGTTCAGGTTTGGGATTGATAGCCAGCCACTGCCACGCACCGGCAGGACTTTTGACCAGCTCCCATTCATAGCCGAAGAGGATGTCTAGGTAGGTCATATCCCACTTTGTCGGTGTCGGTGTCCAGGCACCTTCGATACCGCTGGTGTTGATGTCGTTAGCTTTTCCGGAGCCATAGCTGCTTTTCCAGCCCAGTCCCATTTGCTCGATCGGAGCCGCTTCTGGTTCCGGACCGATGTATTCAGCCGGCGCCATGCCGTGGGCTTTGCCAAAGGTGTGACCGCCGGCAACCAGAGCGACGGTTTCTTCGTCGTTCATCGCCATGCGGGAGAATGTTTCGCGAATATCTTTTGCAGAGGCAAGCGGATCGGGTTGACCGCTGGGTCCTTCGGGGTTGACGTAAATAAGACCCATTTGAACGGCGGCAAAGGGTTTGTCCAATTGCCCATTGGCATGGCGTTCATCGCCGAGCCAGGTTTTTTCGCTGCCCCAATAGACCGACTCATCCGGCTCCCAGATATCCTCGCGACCGCCACCGAAGCCGAGCGGTTTGAAGCCCATGGTTTCCAGTGCAACGTTGCCGGCAAGAATCATCAGGTCTGCCCACGAGATTCGATTGCCGTACTTTTTCTTGATGGGCCACAGCAGGCGCCGTGCTTTATCGAGGTTGGCGTTATCGGGCCAACTGTTGAGCGGTGCAAATCGCTGCGCACCGGTTGAACCGCCGCCGCGACCGTCGAAGATGCGGTAGGTGCCGGCGCTGTGCCATGCCATGCGGATGATCAGACCGCCGTAGTGCCCCCAATCGGCTGGCCACCAATCCTGGCTCGAGGTCATCAGCTCGGCTAAATCCCGCTTGAGCGCGAAATAGTCGAGCTTGGAAAATTCCTCGGAATAGTTGAAATCCCGACCGAGCGGATTACTCCGCTCCGAGTGAAGACGCAAAATCGAAAGGTCCAACCGCTCTGGCCACCAATCGCGGTTGCGGGTTCGATGCTCGTGACCAGTAACCGGACATTTGCCGTTTGTGCTCATAGTTCATTCTTGGGAGTTGGTTGAACAAGCAGTGCAAATTTACATCCGCTCGGAGCACAAGGCTCGCGTATCTTTGCGCGAACACTTTCCCCCTCGGATGATTGAGTTTGTTTTTTGGGCATCGGTTTTCTCGCATGCCTATACGTTCGGACTCTTTCCAGCATGCATGAATTTCCTTTCTCGCTTCAGCCGTGTGCGGCATCGGTCGTTTGATGTGCCGGCGGATGTGCCGCGCGTTGCGATCATTTTTGCTGCCCACAACGAAGAAGCAGTGATCGCTGCCCGACTGGACAATCTTGTTTCGCTCGATTATCCGCAAGACAAGCTCCAGGTGCTCATCGGCTCGGATGCCTCGACCGATGCCACTGACCGCATCGTGGCAGACTACGCAGCGCAGTACGGGTTCATCCATCTTGTCCGTTTCGATACGCGCACTGGCAAAGCACCAATCCTGAACCATCTTGTCGAACGCAGCGACGCCGAGATCATCGTGCTAACGGATGCCGACGTTCTGTTTGCACCCGATATTCTGTGGCATCTGGTTGCACCACTGAGCGACCCACGCATTGGATTAGTCTCGGCGCGAATGATTCGCACCAGCGAGCAGGCTGCAGGTTTCCATTCGATCGAGACCGGTTTCTATAGCAACGAAAATCGCCTCAAATACGCCGAAGCGGTACTCTGCGGCATGATCATGGGTGCCGACGGTGCATGCTATGCACTGCGGCGCAGTCTCTACACGCCCTTCCCTAGCGATCGGCGGATCAGCGATGATTTGCTGCAAACACTCCAGGTCGTTGCGCAGGGGTACACCACGTGGTATGCCCTCGATGCTGTTTGCACCACAGGCATCCCCGACGACCCGGGCAAGGAATTTCAACGGAAAGCCCGTGTTGCCTGTAGCAATCATTCGACGCTACGTCTGGTGCCGTCGGTCTTTCTGCGTCCGTGGACCTGCGCTGGCTGGCTGTTCTATTCGCATAAGCTACTTCGGTGGTACGGCGGATTTTTGCTCGTTCTGGCTGCGCTCAGTGGGTGGCTTCTGGCAGAAACCCATTGGATGTACCAGGCGCTGGCGATTGTGCTGAGCGTCGTTCTGCTTCTGCCCGTGGTGCCCGGTAGTGCCATGCCACCGCCTCTGCGTTACCTGCAGCATTTTGTGTTGATGAACTATGCCCAAGCAGCAGGATTTTTCTGCTGGCTACGGGGCAAAAATCCTCCCTACTGGCAGCCTCCCCAACGAGGGGCAACAGAATCGCTCGTCAAAGAGTCTGCGACTACATAGCAAGGAACCGTTGCAGGTCTTGCCACTGGTTAGTTGTCAACCTGCTTGGCGCCGTTACCCTGCTTACGAAGCCGTGCACAATACCACCGTCACACCCAGAACTCGTTGCAGAGTATTTTTCTCTTCCACACCGTCATCCTGAACTCGTTGCAGGGTCTTTCTCCTCTCACACTGGTCACCCTGAACTTGTTGCAGGGTCTCATCCTCCAGATGCCGAAACAAGTTCAGCATGACACTCGGGGGACATGTACACGCTCTGCTGCCTGTCACCCAGAAATCGTTCAGGGTCTTTCTCCTCTCACACTGGTCACCCTGAACTTGTTTCAGGGTCTCATCCTCCAGATGCTGAAACAAGTTCAGCATGACACTCGGGGGACATGTACACGCTCTGCTGCCTGTCATCCTGAACTCGTTGCAGGGTCTTTCTCCTCGATCAG
>FWWL01006498.1_pt1 | contig 10700 bp, 11 predicted proteins | sample 2228331 | NCBI WGS metagenome assembly FWWL01 (sample SAMEA103939775, study PRJEB20133) | metagenome
CCGCAAAGCGGAGTCCCTCGTCGAAGTCCTTCACCCTCACGATAGGAAGCACGGGCATCATCTGTTCCAGCCACACCAGCGGGTGACTTGGAGGCGCTTCAAAGACAGCGATCCGATATTCTTCGCTCAAATTGATGCCCACTTCCCTGAGGATCACCTGGACGTCCCGACCGATGTAGGCGGTGTTGATCTTCCCTTCCGGAGTGACCACCAGCTGGGTGACCCTCTCGGCTTCCTCCCGGTTCATGACGTAGACTTTACCCGTTTCCTGGAGGAACTTGAGCAGGGAATCCGCTACTTCTTCCACAACGATCACTTCCTTTTCGCAGGTACAGAAGATGTTGTTGTTGATACTCGCCCCGTTCACGATGGACCGCGCGGCGTTTCGAATGTTAGCCGTCTCATCGACCAGCACCGGCGGATTGCCTGCGCCGGCTCCGATGGCCTTCTTTCCCGAACGAAGCACCACGTTCACCACTGGGCGTCCACCGGTGGCTACCAGCATGTTCACCCGGGGATGCTCGATAAGGGATTTAGCCGTCTCCAGCGTCGGGTGCCTGACGCTGCCGACGAGGCCCGGCGGTCCTCCCGCGTCAACAATGGCCTGGTGTAAGACTTCAATCATGCGGGTGCTTGTTTCCCGGGCGCTGGGGTGCGGGTTGAATACCACGCTGTTTCCGGCGGCGATCATGCTGATGCTGTTGTTGATGAGCGTCCCCGTGGGATTGGTGATGGGGGTCAAGGCCCCGATGACGCCTACGGGGGCGTATTCCAGCAACATCAAGCCGTGGTCTCCGCTGGTCGCCTCGGGCCGTAGGTCTTCGATCCCCGGCGTCTTGGTGGCGCACAGGATGTTTTCTCTCACCTTGTCTTCAAACCGTCCGAGCTTGGTTTCCCGGACGGCCAGCGCCGAAAGCGTTTCGTTGTTTTGAAGAGCCGCCCGCCGCATGGCTTCGATGATGCGACCGCGCCGTTCCATGGATAGCGCCGAAAGGCGCCGCTGGGCGTCCACGGCCCTTTCCACGACTTCGTCTACGCAGTCTGCAAGGCCCGTAAAGCCGGATCCGCCGGCGGCCCGATCCTTCCTGATTTCCTCGAGTACCCGTTGCACCAGGTTTTCGAGAACGTCCGCGTTGATCGCCATGGAACTTCTCCTCCTCGCTGTAGCCGGCTCCCAATCCATTTCCGGGGCTAGACCCCGGACGCCATTCACCGGTCGGTGGTCGTTCACCTTCCAATGCGTTCCGCCGCCAGGATCCACCCGCCGGCGAGAGTTCGTTCGTCCGGCTCTCCGAGGCGCAGCCCCTGCGTTCCGAGAGCCGTCGAAACAGCCGTGAGGATCGCAAGGGCCGTCCACCTTTTTCCGGGAAGCATTGCAACCGCCGGTTCCAGTGGGTCCGCCCAGACTTCCATCGCCTGGAGCGCCTGGAGAGCACAGCGGGCGATGTCCATGTCCTCTTCCACCGTACCGCCGCTCACGCCGATTCCCCCCGCCGGCCGGCCGAAGAGAAAGACCGGAAAGCCGCCTCCGAAAAGCACGATCCTGCCAGGCTGGAGATTCTGGATGCCGTAGAGGATTTCACCGGGCCTCGACATCGCTCCCAGTTCGTGGGTGGGCATTCGTAGAGCGGCGGCCGTGTAGGCCTTGCTTACGGCGATATCGGGGGCTGCAGGAAGCGCTCCTTCCATGCGACTGAAAAAGATAAGCGATCCTTGTGCATCCGAAAAAGCGACTGCCACCGGCACCCCAAGCGAAAGCGCTCGTTCTTCGGCCACCCCGACCAAAAGCTGTGCGACACCGCAAGGTAGGTTCATGGACGATCCTTCTCATGGGCCTCGAGCAGGTCCCGGACAGCGGCTTCCACCACGCTTCGCATTTCCAACGCCCATGCCAGCACGAACAGGAGGTCGCTTAGCCGGTTGAAGTAGACGATGAGCGACCCGTAGGATGGGTTGCTGCGGTTGAAGGCCACGATTTTTCGTTCGCAACGGCGACAGACCGCACGAGCTACGTGCACCGCTGCACTGTCCGCTCCAGCCCCTGGCACCAGGAAACGGCTAGGTAAGCCGTAGCGGACCGTAAACTCACCGATCCGTCGTTCCAGGCGGAACACGTCGTCCGGCCCGAGCCGATGGGCGCCCGTAAGTCGCGACAAGTCTTCCGGAACGCAGGCCAGTTCTGCGCCAGCCCGGAACAGGTCCCTTTGGACTTCCAGGAGCACTTGCTTTACGGCGGGGTCCCGGGTGAGGGCCCTGGCGAGTCCCAGGTGCGACTGGAGTTCGTCCACGCAGCCGATGGTGGTGATCTGCAGGTCGTCTTTAGGAATACTGACGCCGCTTCGAAGCCGGGTTTCCCCCTGATCGCCTGTCCGTGTGGTGATGGTTGTCGCCATGGAATTCTCGCCGCTTCCTCTATCGGGATCCTTCGTGCCTACTGGACGACGATTTCATCCACGATCCCGATGATCGTGGCGTCCACGGGAGATTGTTCCACGTCGACGGCCAACCGGGCACTGCTTCCTTCCACCACGATCACCCGTTCGCCGACGCCCGCTCCCACCGCATCCACCGCTACCAAGGATTCGCCTCTCGGTGCCTCCGATCCGGGATCCAGAGGCTGGACCACAAGGATCTTACTTCCTACGAGGCGGTCGATCTTTCGTGTCGCCACAACGGTTCCTATGACTCGCGCGATGATCATGGCCATCTCTCTCGGTTTGAAGGAGTATCAAGCACCTGAAGGCGCACACCGCGCCGTTCAGCCACTTCGCGGGCCAGCGGCGTGAGCAGTGAACCGGCCGGAAGTGTCAAGACGCCGGATGAAGCGCAAAGAAGGCGAACGTCTGCGGCGGTGATCACGCGCCGGCCTCGCCCCCGTGTCATTTCGCCGGAAACCGGCGACATCCCGCCCGCGAGCATGGGTTCCGGCGACCCCACATCAACCGCCTGAAGAATCCTCCCCCGAAGGCTACGTAGGTCGCTCAGCACGCACCCATAACGGGCCACCGTTTCCAGCCGATCCTGCACCGCGCGGCGAAGCTCCGCGTTTTCCGATGCGAACCCCAGGGTTTTCCGATCCCGGTCGTCGGGATGGACGCCGTCCACGGCGGCGACCACCGGCTTTCCCATGAAAAGTGCGTGCAGCAGCAAGTTTGCCGGAAGGGTGTCGGCCACAAGGAGCGCCAGCTTGGAAAGCGTGTTGACACTCAGAAGAGGCGCTGCCACCAGGCGGGCGTTTTTCAGCGCCGAAAGCCAACCTGCTTCGTCCAGTTTCGATACGTACGGCCATCCAGCCAGCGACTCCAGCAATGCCTCCCCGTAAAGCGAACGAGCCGCGGGTGAAAAGGCCAATTCCAGGCGAAACCCGTCAAGGACAAGGCGGCGAAGGAGCGCCACCACGGCCGTGTAACCTGACGTGGCCCCGGTAAGTGCGACGGCGATGGATCCCCGGGACCCGTCGGCCCCCAACCGCACCGCCACCCGGCGGACCACTTCAAGGACCAGCTGCCTTACGCTTTTGTCGTTCAGTTCGGTCATCGGAAAGACCTGCAGTCTCACGCATCCTGGCGCAGCTCAGGGCGATCCCGAGAGGCGTCACGAGAAGCGGGCTTCGGGGCCGGATGACGTCGCGCTCCGTTTCTTCGGCCATGACCGTTTCCAGCCCTGGGAAAGCGCTGGTCCCGCCCGCCAGGTAAATCGCGTATCCCGGGAAAGCCCGCAAGTGATCCCGCACGATAGCCGCCATCTTCTGAAAGACCGGACGCACCACCGGAAAGAGCTCTCGCTGCCTCCTCGGGTCCGTCTTCCAGCGCTCAGCTTCATCCAGGTCGATCTTGAAACGGCCTGCCAGGACAAGATCCACGTGGACGCCTCCCGTGGGCTCGTCCGCCGTGTAGACCACCCGCCTGCCTTCCAGGACCGAAATCCCCGTAGTGCCGCCGCCGATATCCACCACCGCGCCGTCTTCGATGTCTAGGGTGAGCGCCGCCGCCGAAGGTTCGTCCACCAGGCCAGCCACTTCGATGTCCGCGGCGGTCAACACGTTGGCGAAGGCTTGGGCGTTCTTTCCCGTGGTTCCCGGGGGATAGGCCGCGGCGCCGTGAGTGAACGAAAAACCCGCGTTCTTCAGGGTTTGCACGTGCCTCTGAACAATGGCCACCGCCCCCATGTAATCCAGCACCAATCCGTCCCGGATGCTAGAACCGCTGCGGCTGAGCATCCCCCCGGCGGGCCTTCCCGCCTCGTCAACCACGGCCGTCACGATCGTCGCCGTCCCTAGGTCCACGCCCACATGGTAGGTTCGGGAACCGTCCGGCGCCCAACGGTCCGGATCGAGCACGGCCTCGAAAGCCAAAAGTCTCCTTTCAGCGCGGTCCCCTGCCTTCATTCGAAATCCCGTTTCATGCCTCTCGGCCGCTGAGGCTCAACATGGCCGCTTCCGCCGCCCCCGCCGCCTGTTCCACATCCGAACGCTTGCCTCCCAGGTAAAGCCGCCCCACCGCGCCGAACGTCCGGCAGTCCACCAAGGTGACCTGAGACGTCTTTTCCGCTTCGTTGGCTGCGTAGGTGATGTAGGCCGCCGGCTGCACTTCCAGGATGTAAAGGTCCATACCTGGAAGGAGCATGGAGCAGAGCCGCGAGACGTTCACCATTTGGGCGTGGTAGGGGTTCACTTTGTGGATGATTTGAGAGCTAAGGATCTTCGGGCGGGTCCGGTCTTCCAGCTTCATCCCCAGTGCCTCCAAGACGGCGCCCCCCGCGTGCTTCACTTCCGCCTGGGCATGGGAATGGAATTCCAGGACGCCGAAGTGACGCTCTACCACCATGAGGCCCGGCCGCACGTTGGCGGCCTTCACCGCCGCGTCCGTCACCTGGTTGATGAGCACGCCGGGAGCGATTTCCACCAGCATGGCGGCCATTCCTGGAATCGGGATGTATCCTCGTGCGTTGGCTCCGATATAAGCCGCAAACTGGGGCTGCAGCCGGTCCAGGTACACGTAGGCGCGCAACTCCGCCATGATCGGGTCTCCTCGTGCTTTGCAGGACTGTCATGCTTCTGCCTTCGACGGAAACTACTCGGATCCTTTTTCCCGGCGCCTTTCGCCGGATGTCCTTTTTCGAACCCTTTTCCCCGGTAGAGGATCCTCCGGGGCCTCTTGCTTCGCTTCCCGGCCCTCCGGCCCCGAGCCCTCAATCCCTTCCGCGGGCTCCCCTTCGGCCGGGTGTTTTTTTTCGGGTTCTTCCGCCGCAAATTCCCCGCCGCTTTCCGGTTCCGCCTCCAGCGACGGCGCCTCAGAAGGCGAGGGCAGGGGCAACGGGATGAGTTGAGGGTGTGGACGGGCGATCACATGCATGCCGATCACCTTCCCCACCCGTTCCGCCGCGGCGGCACCGGCTCGCACCGCCGTCGCGACCGCCGCCACGTCCCCGAGGAACCTCACCACCACCCGTCCCACAGGGACCACTTCTAAACCCGGCATCGTGACGTTAGCCGCTTTCGTTCCCGCATCCGCGGCTTCAACGGCCGGAGTGAATCCCCACGTTTCGATCAAACCCAGACTTCGTTTCTGCATGAATTGTCCTACCTTCCCCCGAGGAGGCTGCGGACGATGGCGGCAACCAACGGCACCAGTTTGTCCAGTTCGCCGGGGTCGTCGGGGTTCGCGCAGCCTGTGGGCCGATCCGGATTGCTGAAAAGGAACGGATCGCCTTTCACCAGGCGGGCGGCGTTGGCTCCTAGGCGTCGGAGCTCGAGCGCTCCAAAAGAGCTGGGGGCGATCCGAAAGATCGGGCGGTCTTCGGGAAGATCCCGGTGATGGAGGGCCGCCGTCTTGGCCATGGCGTCCACCGCGACGCCCACGTTGAGCGGCGACGATCGAGCGGCTTTCCGGGCGGCGGCTTCCACTGAACCGCGAGCGTCGTAGTAGAGTTCTGCCGGGATGCCCTCTTCTTCCAGCCCCCAAAGGAGCGGTTCGACCCATTCCGGATTTGGCTCTCCGACGAGGGAGACCCTGACGGCGGGTCTTAGGGGTTTGCCTGCTCGTAGGTCTTCCATGGCGTCGTCGATCCGTTTTGCTGCGCGGCGTAAGCAAGTACCAAGCCCGTGGCGACGGCGTTTCGGGGACCTTCGCGTCCGCGCACGTTGGCTCGCCCTGTCACCACGCCGTATTCGGTCAGGGTGTCCGAAACCATGCGCGGGATCTCGAAATCTTCGGCGGATCCGCCCACCAGCACCACGTAGTGAATTAGCCGCACGTTTCCGGCCGGCGCCACCCGTTCCAGAGCTCGAAGCGTGTTGGTCACGAAAACTTTTCGTTTCGCTTCCGTTCGCACCGCGGCGATCCGTGCCAGAGATTCCCGCGTAGTGATGGGGACAGGCCCTTCGGCGGTGAGCACCACGACCCGGCCGAAGATCTGCGGATCAAGGGGTTTTTCAAAAAACTGGACGGAGCCGTCTTCGTGGCGCAAGTGGAACAGGCTTTCTGTCTTGGCCAGCGGATGGCGTTTGATCTTTTCTGCCAAGTCGATGTCGTCGAGCCCCAGTTCCGAGTCGATGAGCCGCGTGACCATGTCGCCGGCTCCGGCGAGATGAACCGAGCGGATCTCGCCCCGTTCGTTGATGATGGACGCGTCCGTGGATCCGCCGCCTAGGTCGACGATGGCCATGGGAGGTTGCGTTCCCGGCGTGGTGAGCGCCCCCAGGATGGCAGACTCAGCTTCCACGCCGCCCACTTGGACTGGGACCTGGATTTCTTCTTGGAGCTTCCGAGCTACGCGCTGCATAGGAAGCCGTCGCGTCTCCACCATGGCCGCAAGCGCCACGGCGTTTTCCAAAGCGTATTCGCCGGCGAGGCCTCCTTCCACCCTTTGGGGACGCAGCGTATCCACCGCCATAATGTCCTGGACCCGCACGGCGCTCACCGGCTGGTCGGTGAGATCGGCCATCACCTTCCGGACCCGCTCAAACATCCCGCCCACGTGGGTCCCGGGTTCGGCCTGGATTTCCACCAGCGGGGCCACTTCCGCCGCCTTCGCCATGATGGCTTCCGCCCCCTCGTCAACCCCCACCTCGGCCTTCAACCGATCGCCGATGAGGATCAGTTTGCCCGCCGGAATGCGCCGTTCCTGTATTTCGCCCTGCGGGGTCTTGATCACCACGGCACTCCGGGTCCCCATGAGGGCTCGAGCAATGGGGACCACATGGCGGGTTTCCTCAGGGCTCAACTCAAAGAGCGTCGCGATATCGTAGGGGTTCGAAAGCTTTTCGATGGACCGCCCCGGCGGCGCCACTTCCACGGCCGCGGGCATGTTGAGGGGAATCCTGTCCACGTGTTCCACTTCGTCCACGATGGGAATGGGCCGGTGGAGTCGGTTGCAGATGAGGACCCCGTCGTCCTTCTGCACCACGGCCGCCACAACATTCCGGCCAGCCGCCCATGCTTGGTTGATGCGAGCCGCGGCGTTACGGAAATCCACTTCCGCAGGGACGATCACGATGCAAGGTTTCCCGGCTGGCTGGGAGTCCAGGTCCGCAAGTTTGACTGTTACTCCAAATCCCAACCCGAGGCCGCCGGGTGTCGCGGGGTTGTGGCCGATCATGGCGGATTCCGTGATCACCGTTTCCGTGATGGTCTCCATGGCGATGTCCCCGATCACGGGCGTGGCCTCGTTGAGCAGTACGAGTTCTAGTTCGGAACGACGCCGGCCGAGAGGGTCCAGGGCTCGGTCCAAGGCTTCGATGATTCCCATAACGTTCTGCACAGTTCCCTTGATGCCTACTGTGGTCACCAGGGAACTGGAAACGAACCGCGGCGGCCTTCCCCGGTCAAACTCTGCGAGCGCCACTTCCGTGGTGTCATTTCCCACGTCCACGCCTGCAATCAAGCCCATTTCCCAAGGCTCCTTCAACGCGGCATCCGCCCGGCCATAACCTGCGCCTCGATCCCGCCCTTGGGCACCTGCCGCATGCCTTTTTCCTTTCGCGGAGGGCTCCGATACGAGGGGGGTGTTGATGCGACCAGGCTTCCAGGAAACTACCGGGAGACCCCCTTCGGTGAGACGCCGCGGGCGATCATGCTCTCGGCGCGAGGAGGAGAGGCAAAACGGGCAAGCCCTCAGTCTCTTCGCAGCCGGTTTCGCCGTTCGTAGACCTCGGCGGCTTCCCGGACCAGCGACGCGCACACTTTGGCTTGATACTCCGATTCCAGCTCCCGGGCGATGTCGAGCAGCTCCTGCTTGGTAGATCGATAGGGTCGGAGCGCGTTGTAGATTTCGAGGATGCGTTCGTCGGGAATGCGGGTAAGTTCCGCCGCTCGGCGAAGGTTGGCCGCAAGGCGCGGCCGCCCGGCGCTTTCCGAGATTTGCGCCTGGTATTCGAGAGTCTCCGGTCGAATCTTGATGTCTTCAAATCGAATTTCCTTGGAGGTTACCTTCTTCAGCGTGATCTCCTCCAGGGCCAGCCCTGAAGCGGATCGAAGCAGGTCCGGTCGGCGGGTGCTCAACGGGTAATCCCTCCGGTGGTTCAGCTTGCCGGCGGACGAGACTCCGGGGGTTGGTGTCCGGGGAGCACTGCCCGGCACCTTCGACTCACCTTCGCCTAGGGCCGCCATGACTCTTTTTACCGCTTCGGCGATCAGTTCAGGAGAAAGGTTCGTGTCCTTCGAGGACATGGAAGTCACCTCCTCGTACATCCACAACGTTGCCCACCCGGCGGGCGTTGCCTCCTCCCGGGTTTGAACGTGCGGAGTTGTCGAAGTGCTAGAAATCCACCGCCAGTTCCACTGCCGGCATGTCCGGCTTCACGTATTGCACTTCCTTGTTGTGAAGCAGAGCTGCCAGTCCCTGGTAGGACGGCCGGGCCATGGGATCGTTTCGCACCGGGACCGGATTCGGCGTTTCCCCCTTGGCATAACGGGCGGCGTTTCTCCCGATGGCCCGGAAAGTTTCCAGTTCCACCAGGGGAGACTGGGGAAACAGTTCCAAGTTCTGGAGCGGTGCCAGGTCTTTTTGATGAATCACGGTGGTTCCCCGGCTAAGGATCCCGATGCCGATTCCGGATCCGCTCAGCTTGGCGGCTTCATGGCCGATGAAGGCCACGTCTGCCGTCCTGTTCACCCGCACCACCCTGGGGCGAAGGCCCTCTTCTTCGATTCCCGCCGTCACTTCTCGCAGCACCGCTTCATGGGGAATGCCGGTGATGGTTTTGGTCACGGCGACCCCGAAGGCCGGGGGAATGCCGATCACCACTTCATGGGGATCCTTTCCCCGGCGGGCTTCACCCAGTTCCCGAAAACGCACCGGGGTCGCCGCCTTGTCTTCCGGCGCTGCCGCCCCGCCTCCCGAAACCTGCATCTGTTCCAGGACTTCTAGGATGATCCGTCGGACCATATCTTCTGAAATGCTCATTGTTCGCCCACCTCCCTGGGCCCGCGGGTTCTACACGTCTTCCGGACTGATGGCGAACGGGATGTCTTTCAGCAGGTTCCACCGGTCGCCCGCTAGCCGATAGCCCGTCCCAGGCCCCTCGTAATCGTTCGGATCGTTCACGGCACTCAACACCTCGAAGCCTTCGTCGAAAATGGCGGAGGTCTGCAGGTAATCGCCGGAAACCTTGGCCTTGAGCATCCCCAGGACGCCTTCCGCGATGTCGGTGAACCCATGCTTGGCGAGCGCGCTCACGATGTCGATCCCGTTCACGCCCCGCTTCATCATGGCGTCGATGGCCCGCAGATCCTCGGGCACGTTCCGATCGGGCATGTCACGGCTGCCGTGAGCGTAGGTGGCTGCTTCCACTTCTTCTTCCGTTATGGGCGGGAGTCCCAGTTCCAGGAAGACGGCCTGGAGCGCCCGTGCGGCTTTGTTACGGACTTCCACCACCTTGTCCTCCAGGACTGGTCTTAGTCCGCCGTCCACCTGGAGGTCCCGCTGTAGAACAAGGTAATCGTCGTAGTCGTCGCAGTCGTGGGTGGAACCCGCGAACATGTTGTCGTAGTTGGGAACGGCACTGTAGCCGGAAAAGATGAGGTCCGTTCCCGGCAGAAACTGCATCAGCATGCGGGCCGTGTTCCGGATGGGAGAATGGGTGAAGGTCTGGTCGTTTCCGGAAGCGACTTCCAGATCCATGAGGACCGTCGCCACGTTTTCGGCCAGAACCGCACGGACGCCGGATGGAACCGCCCCCGGCACCCCGATGCAGCTGATGGACCCGTTCTGGAGCCCCTGCACGCCGGCTCCCTTGGTGACCATGACGCAACGCACTTCCAGGTAAAGCATGGATTTGCCTTCGGCGTAACCCATCTGGACTTCGGAACCGGTCCCGGAAGTGAACCGCATCTTAAGGCCTCGGGAGGCGTAGGCGGAGGCAAGAAACGCCTTGGACCACGGGGTGTCGTCTCCGTCCACGAAGACCTGCTCGGTCCCGTAGACCGAGACCGTTTCCGCATAAGCTGTGAGCCCTCGCATGCCCATTGTGAGTTCCAGCGCTTCTTCTACGGCGCACTGGGTGAGCGTCCCCGGGCGGCCGGTCTGGGATCCCACCAGGATGGAAAGGGCGTTCATGGGCGCGTAACGGCCGATTCCCACGGTTGTTTCCAATTCGCTGAAGCCGCGGTAGGCGGCTTCGGCGGCGTCCGCAGCTAGAAGCGCGGGTGTGTCCTTGAGGTTGGTCACGTGAGCCTGGTTGGACGGGGTACGCCGCGGGC
>FWWL01010448.1_pt1 | contig 10700 bp, 12 predicted proteins | sample 2228331 | NCBI WGS metagenome assembly FWWL01 (sample SAMEA103939775, study PRJEB20133) | metagenome
TGATAGCGATGCCAAAACTCGCTTTCGGCTTGGCTCATCCGCTCCACATATTCTTGTAGTACTTTGGGAGGGGCAGGAGCGCGATATTCCGCGTGCAGTTGAGGTGGGAACCACTCCAGCGTGCGAAAGTGATACCAGAAGCTATAGGGCAAGCGGTCTGGCTCCTCGCCCGCTAACACCGCCTGAATGCGCTCCCACGAGGTCATAGCCCAATTTTACCTTCCAAAGGGTATAAAATAGGCATGGCACGAACAGTGGTCATTCACCTTAGCGAGAACGAGTACGCACTCCTTCTGGAACAAGCCCGCCGAAAAGGGCAAACCGCAGAGGAGTACCTTATGCAGTCGGTGAAATCGATACTCTCCTCTAAAGAGCCTGTTCTGACGCGCTATAAACGCATGTCGCCTCAAGAGCGCAGACAGCACCTTGAGAACCTGTTCCAAAAACTGGATGCCTACCTTCGCTCCCGCCAGATTTGCGTAGCTGGCGACAGCAGTGAACTAATTCGTGAATTAAGGGAAGAGAATGAAGGTAGTAGTTGATGCCAGCGTCGTCGTCAAATGGCTTCTACCAGAGGAACATCATACAGAGGCAAGAGCACTTTTACAGCTCGTCGGAAGAGTAGAGGAGTTGTCTCCCCTGATTGCACCTGAAATCCTGATTGCGGAAGTAGGACATGCGCTAAGGCGACAAGTCAATCGTTCGGTGCTCACACCTAACGATGCCGAGTATCTTTTTGGGGAAATATTACCAGAGTTCCCTATAGATTACTACTTCTTGAGAAACGACATGCGATATAGCAGGGTAGGACACTTGGCAGATGACGCCATGCGTATCGGAAATCTCTACCAATTTTCATTTTACGATAGCATTTATATCGCTCTTGCGTTGCAAGTGGGCGAATACTTTGCTACCGCCGATCGCAAGCTCTTCGATCGCCTTAGCTCGACGGGCTTACAAATTCAGCCTATCTGGGTCGAGGCTATTCCAGAGTGGGTGAACAACCTTTAGGTTTGCCGTGGAGCCTGTTTCCCAGCCTGAACCCCTTCCCACACAATCTCCATCGGCTCGCCATCGGGGGTGCAGTTGTAGATGGAGAAGTCGGTAATGCCTGCCTCGCGCAGAATCTCCTCATCGATCCATGCCCTGCCCGTGCAAGTAGAAGGCTCGCGTCGCACAATCTCGTAGACCGCATCTGCCATAATGTCCGCCTTGCGCCACTGTTTCGGTGTGCCCAATCCCCAAGCAATCGTCGCTTGGCTCTCTATCAGCGTGCGGGGCCAGAGGGCGTTCACCGCCACATTATGCTCGCGCACCTCCTCTGCCAAGCCCAGCGCCAGCATCGTCATCCCGAACTTGGAAATCATATAGGCAACCTTGCCGGGCAATACGCTGAGGTCAATCGGAGGCGACATGGTGATGATATGCCCCCAGCGTTGCTGTATCATGGTAGGCAACACGGCTTGAGAGCAAGCGAACGAGGCGCGCAGATTCACTCCCATCACGAGGTCAAACCGCTTGAGAGGGGTGTCCAGCACGGGGTACCACCAGAGCGCGCCCGCATTATTCACCAGAATATCGATGCGCCCGAAGGTCTCCAGAGTGGTGTCTACCATGCGCTGGATGGCGTTCTCGTCGCGCACATCGACTTGGATAGGGAGGGCACGCCCGCCCAGTGCCTTTACCTCTTCCGCCACTGTGTAAATCGTGCCGGGCAAGCGGGGGTCAGGCTCGGCAGTTTTCGCTGCGATTACCACCGCAACCCCTTCGCGTGCCAAACGGAGGGCAATTGCCCGCCCAATGCCCCGACTCGCACCCGTGATAATCGCCACACGCCCAGAAAGCTCAACCGTTTGCATACCCATAAGCATACCCGTCCGCTACCGTTGCTGACTTGCGCATCGAGAAGGCACCGTAGCCCGTATCGGGTACTATTTTTCTCCCTATGGCGGTGCAGGTCTACCGAGAAGGGGCTGCCGAGTTTCAGTTGCCCGTAAGCGAGCATGTGTTCTACAATCCCCGCGCCAAGTTGGGGCGTGATTTGGGCGTGCTGGCGATGCGCGCCGAGTCGGCGCGACTGGAACGCCCCCTCGAGGTGCTGGAGCTGATGGCGGGCGCGGGGCTACGCAGTAAACGCTACCTGCTGGAAGCCCCTGTCGCACGGCTTGTCGCCAACGATGCCAACTACGAGGCGTTCAGCGTGCTGGAGCGCCACCTGCAAGACGACCCGCGCGTGGAACTCCATAACGAGCTTGCCCAACGGCTCCTGTCGCGCTTCTATCTGGAGGAGCGACGCTTCGATTGGGTGGATTTAGACCCCTTCGGTTCGCCCTCGCCCTTCGTGCCGTTCGTGCAGGGCGTCATTCGCTGGGAGGGGCTATTGTATGTCACGGCGACCGACGCGCCCGTGCTCTGTGGAGCGCAACGGCTGGAGTCGCTCAAATCCTACGATGCGGTCTCGGCTTTAGGGCGCGAGTGCCACGAGTTCGGCTTGCGCATCTTAGTCGGGTTTCTCATGAGGCGGTTTCTGCAGGTGAACATGCGCGCCACGCCGATTATGAGCATCTTCGACGGCTACTGTTGGCGCGTGCTTCTGAGGGTGTTCAAAGGCACACGTGGCTTCCCGTTGGAACATCTGGGCTTCATCGTGCAGATGCCCGATGGGGAGTATCGCGCTACCCACGCGGGCGTGCCAGCCCCTGTGAACTTGGAGTGGAGTCCTTCCACCACCATCCGCTGGGTCGGACCCCTCTGGCTGGGACCTCTGCACGACCATGGGTTCCTCAGTGCGATGTTCAAGGAGGCGCGCGAACCCTATTTTGAGGAAGCGCGTCGGTTCCTTACCAAGCTCAACCGCGAGCTGGACGAACTGCCAATCGTGTACAACCTGTCGGTGGTGGCAGACCGCCTTGACCGCTCCGTGCCTCCCACGCGCGAAGCAATCAAGTTCCTCCGAGCGCAGGGCTATCGGGCTTCGCATGTCCATCATAGTGGCAACTCGGTGCGCACCGATGCCCCCTACGCCACGCTTCTGAAACTTTGGGATAGGGGATGAAAGTTTACACAGGTTTTCCTCTCAGTGCCCTCATCGAGGGCGCGCTGGAACACATCGGCAATCGGAACACCTTGCTGGTGGCGCCCCGAAAGTTGGCGCGTTTCAGCACCGATTGGCGCTCCTTTCTGGAGGAAGTGGTCGATTCCGAGTTGCCTAATGAACCTACGCCCGCTCAGGTCGCCCTCATGGCGCAAGTATGTGAGCGCGTGCTGGACGAATCGAGCTATTTCCGCAAGGTGCGCCACATGCCCCGTTTTCACCAGCAGGTCGCCCGCCAGATTGTGCGCTTGGGCATGGAGGGCTTAACGCCCGAGCTTCTGGAGCAGTCGGCATCGCTCGTGCTAAGCGATCCCCAACTCTCGGCGTTAGCAGGGCTGGAACTGCCAGAGTTGGCAGAGGAGTGGGTGCGCAAGACCCACGAGCTGTGCCTGCTGTGGAGCGAGTGGGAGTCGGCTTTGCGCCAGCGTTCGCTTAGAAGCCCCGCTCAACTCTGGTGGGATGCAGTTGAACGGATAGAGCAGGGTATCCACCGACGGGAAACCCCTGTGCTGATAGTGGGGATGACCGAACTCTCGGCAGTGGAGATTGCACTATTGCGTGCGCTGGACAAGTGGCTCCCCCTCCACTTTGCCCTTCTCCTGCCCGCTGAAGAGTGTGCCCATACCTCCCCTACCTTTCCACCCTCAGCGAATCGTTTAGCGACATCAGCGGGTGAATCAGCGACATCAGCGAATCGTTCAGCGACATCAGCGAATCGTTCGGCGACATCAGCGGATGAATCAGCGACATCAGCGAATCGTTCAGCGACATCAGCGAATCGTTCGGCGACATCAGCGGATGAATCAGCGACATCAGCGAATCGTTCAGCGACATCAGCGAATGAATCGCTGAGCTCAGGGAACGGAGAGTGGCGGAGGCTCTTTGCGTTCAGCCATCGTCTGCTCCAGCGATTGCAAGCGTGGCTCAAGGTGGAGCAAGTGCCCATCCCTTCGTCCCTACCGAGCTTGGAGGTGAGCCTTTTCGATGTGCCGAACCCGCTAACAGAGGTGGAGGCGATTGCGCGAAGCTTCTGGGGCTTCCATACGAAGGAGGGCATTCCCTACGAGGAGATGCTGGTGGTGGCGCGCCAACCAGCAAAGGTGTTCGACTCGTTAGAGGTGCTGTTTGCCCGCTATGGGGTTCCCTTGTCCGCAGAGGTAGCGTTTCCGCTCACCCACTCGCCCTATGTGCGCTTCGTTCTGGAGGGGCTGAACCTGCTAACGGGTATGCGCACGGGCGCAGAGTGGGTCGCTTGGCTGGAGAACCCCTTGCTTGGGGATGGTCGCGAGCGGGTGTCGCTCCTTCTGCGTCGCATTCGGCACACTTCCGAGCGGAGCGACCGCTGGCTCGTGCGCGCTTTGGCGCACCCTGTCGTTCAAGCCGACACGGAACTTTATTCCTTGCTCACTCGGTTGCGTGTGGTTGCCACCCAGCTGGAGGGCAAGCCCGCAGAGGGCACAAGCGCGCTTATCGGGATGGTTTCTGAGTGTGCGGGTGCGTCGGAGTTGGCAACCCTGCAGGAGCTGGTGAGTGCCTATGCGGATACGCTGAATGCGCTTCCTGCAAAGCAGGCGGTGCGGTTGCTGGAGCGGTTGTGCGCAGGAACGGACTATTGGGTGCGCTCGGGGGCTGGTGGCGTGCGCTTGGTCTCGTTGGAGCATGCCGACCTGGTAGGGGGGCGCGTGGTCTGGCTGATGGAGGTGCTGGAGGGCGTCATTCCCCGACGCCATCCCGACGACCCGTTCCTGCGTGAGACCGAGCGTCGTGCGCTTCAGCAGGTACTCCAGCGAACCCATCCGCTTGTGTCGCTCCCCCTCCGTTCGGACTATCAAACGGGAGAGCCGATGCTGTTCTACCGCGCCCTCACCAGTGCCACTGAGCGCGTCTTCTTGAGCTACCCGCGTACCCAGAACGACACGGAAGCGCTCCCCTCGTTCTATCTGGAGTGGCTTCGTCCTGCTGAGGAGCCCCTTCCTGCGCCCGCCCGCGAACTACCCCTGATTCTGAACGACTATCACTACCAGTTTATCCCGCTGTCCGCCTTAGTGCCTGAAGAAGCGCTCCATCCCTACGACCTTAGCCTTCAACAGGGCGTTGCCTACGAGGAACCGCCTCTGGAACTGCAGGAACCCCGCCACCGCGAGCAGGTTGCGCAAATAGAACGACCGTTTTCCATCACAGAACTGGAATCGCTGGCGCGATGCCCGTTCCAATATTGGGCACAGCATGTGCTCAAGATACGCCGACCCCATCGGGGGCTACGGCTCACCCAGATAGGTACTGTCGTGCATTGCGCCCTCCATCGCACCCTCAAAAAGCCACCCGCTTCGGACGACCCCGAAGCGTGGATACAACTTTTGCACCATCATCTGGAGGGTTTGTTGCAAGAAGAGGATTTCGACCTCTCGGCTTGGCGACTGCAGGTGCTGAACGCCTACGCTTTGCGCCTGCTGATATTGTTCGCCCAGCGAGAGGTGCGCTACCGCCAGCAGTTCGGCTTGAAGACCGTACGGCTGGAATGGGCTTTCGGGGGCATACCCGAAGCGGTAGATGAGGAAGTAGAAGGCTTTGAGGGCAAGAGCACGCCCGAACCGTTTCGCTATGCATTAGGGGATGGGCGTATTCTACACCTGCGAGGCGTTATTGACCGTTTGGACATCTGTCCTAACCGCTCCGTTGCGATGGTGCTGGACTACAAGCTGGGCAGTGCCCCTGAAAAGAGCGCAATCCTAAATGCTACTGCCCTTCAGGGGCTACTCTATACGGAGGTGGTGCGTGCAATAGCAAAGGGGGTTTCGCATGTGGTGCTGGCGTACGACCAACTTACATCGGGTCGGCGCGTGCGGTATATTCCCTACGACCGTGCCCTTGTCGAGCGCTTCAAGAAGGAAGAATGGGAGGGGAGTTTTCAGGAGTGTGTCATCCTCTCTCCACGGGAGTGGGAGCAGATACGCCAACGCCTGCGAGAGCGGCTGCGCCACCTGCTGAATCAACTCCAATCTGCTACGATTGAACCCCATCCTGGCAACTACTGCGAAACTTGCGCCTTTTCTGACCTTTGTCGGCGTGCTTATGGGGTACACTTTGCAGACGATGGCACATCTGAAGCAGGCAGTTCGTAGAGCAATCTATCCTGGGAGTTTCGACCCGCCCACCTTAGGACACATCGATGTAATTACCCGCGCCTCTCGTCTGTTCGACGAGCTGGTGGTGGCGATAGCGGTCAACTCCCAGAAGCAACCTCTGTTCACTCTGGAGGAGCGTGCCCAAATGCTCAGCGAATGCTGTGCCGAGCTGGGCAATGTGCGTGTGGTGCCTTTGGAAGGCTTGCTGGCGCGCTTCGCTCAGGAAATAGGCGCATGTGCGATTGTGCGGGGGTTGCGCGCTGTTTCAGATTTCGAGTACGAGTTCCAGATGGCGACGATGAACCGCCACCTTGCCCCCGAAGTGGACACCTGCTTCCTAATGACGCACCAGCAGTTCGCCTTCCTTTCTTCTTCCATCGTGAAGGAGGTGGCACGCTTGGGAGGCGACATTCGCCCCTTCGTGCCTCCAAATGTGGCAGAGCGACTTCGAGAGAAATTCGCAACGCCATCGGCAGGAGAGCCGACACCCGCTCTCGAATAGCGCATTTAACCCACCGAGCGCAGGGGGAGGTAGAAAGCGATGATGAACACGGATGTCATGAATATTCGTAAATGGTTGAGCGAGTTAGATAGCGCTTTGGAGCGAGCACGCAGTTTTGGTCCTATCGTCATCGGGCTGAATAAAGGCGAGTGTCTGAACCGTGTCCACCAGATACGCGCCCATCTGCCGTCCGAGATTGACCGAGCCGAGCGAGTGCTCCGCGAGTCGGACCGACTGGTTGGGGGCGCACACCAGCAGGCACAGATGACCCTTGAGCAGGCACAGGAGCAAGCACGCCAGATTATCGAGCAGGCACGGCGCGAAGCGGAGCAGATTTTGGAACACGCGCGTGCCGAGCAACAGCGCATGATTGCGCAGACCGAGGTGTACCAACTTGCCGAAGCGCAAGCCCGCGAGATACTCGAATCGGCACGCGAGAAGGCGCAGCAAATTCGGCAGGGAGCGGACGAGTATGCATACGAAGTGCTGACCCAGTTGGAGGGCGCGCTTGCTAAGGTGATGAGCACGGTTCAGAACGGCAAAGTGTTCTTGGAGGACTACCTCAAGCAGAGGGTCGGCACGCGGCGTTAGGCGCGCTCTGCCTCGGAGTCGGTTGCACTCTCGGTTAAGGCTTGGGGCGAGGGTTCCGTAAGCGGAGGCTCCAACGCCTGCAGATGGCTCAGCAAGAGGGCGCGCAGTTCCATCAAGATAGCGCGTTTGCGCGCCTCCAGCTCCTCTGCCTCCTTGGCGAGGTGCTGAATTCGCTCTTCGGCTTCTCGTTGTATGCGTTCGGCTTGCTGACGCGCCTCCTGCAGAATCAGTTCCGCCTCCTTGTGGGCGTTGGCGCGCGTCTCGTCCGCACTGCGCTGAGCCAGCACCAGTGCCTCTTTCAGGGTCGATTCCAGCGTACGGAACCGCTCTACCTCCTCGCGCAAACCGATGAGCTCCTCCCGCATTCGATGGTTTTCGGTGAGCAGTTCCTCATAATGCGCCGCGACCTCTTGCAGGAAAGCGTCCACCCGCACAGGGTCGTACCCTCGAAACCGCTTGGGGAACTTCTTTGTCTCGATATCCAGCACGGTTAGCCGTTTCGGCTCACTCATTGTAGCCCCCTTAGGATGCTAATCACGAATTGAATGACGATAATCGCAAGCAGAGGCGAGAAGTCGATCGGTATAAAGCCCGCTCCTATGCTCCTTAGAATGCGATTCTGCAGCTGGCGGAAGGGGTCTACCACCGCATTGCTCACCCGCTCGATAAAGCGCACGACGGGGTTATAGCGGGGCACTCGCCCACCTGCAAATCGTATCCAAGAGAAGATCACATCGATGATGATAATGATGATTAGCGCTCGGAGTAGAAAAATCAAGAGGTCTATTGGCGACATCATCTTGCTTCACCTCACGAATCGTTGCTCTTTTTGGACTCTTCCAGTTTCTGGCGCACCCGATTCATGTTGAGGTCGATTGCGCCATCGTTCGGGTCGAGCTGTTTCGCCTTCTCCCAAGCTTTGAGGCACGCTTCCAAGTCGCCCAGTCGCTCGTAGTTGTGCGCCAGCGTCTTCCACACGACGGTCGGCACATTCGGGAAGGTCGCCGCTTTCTCTAAGTAGGGTCGGGCGCGTTCGTACTGGCGCTTCTGATGGTACCAGAAGCCAATCTCGTAGTAGAGGTCATAACGGTCTGGATTGGCGCGCAGACCGCGCTCATAGACAGCGAAGGCACGCCGAGTATCCCCATAGCTATCTAACATCCAGCCGAGTCCTGCATAGCTCTCCACATCGGTGGGGTCGTACTCTATCAGCACGAACATCAGCGCCATCGTTTTGTAGTGGTGTCCATCGTGCCAATACTCATCGGCTAACTGCACGAGGCGGTAGTCGATGAGGTCGCGAATGGCTTGCAGTTTGCGCTGGGTCTCAGGAGGCGGGGACGCCTGCGCCCACAGGAACCCTATCAGAACCCCACAGCCCAATATCGTGAGTATCGCACGCATAGTATCACCTATCAGTATACCCATTTCACAACGCTGGGTAATCGTGGGTCTTAGGACCTTTTCAATAGGCATAACCCAACTTTCCTGTCAGTACCGATGAGCATGCCTCGGTGGGAGCGTCGGCTAAGGCGCAACAGCTCCCCCGTCACCCTACCCCTGAGCGAAGCGAAGGGGAAAGGTCTGCTCCCCTCTCCTTGTGGGAGAGGGGCTGGGGGTGAGGGCTGAGATTCTTCGCCTTCGGCTCAGAATGACGAGAGAGTCAGAACGACGAGAGAGACACAGAATGATGAGAAAAGGGGCAACAAGAAAGTTGGGTTAGGTATACTTCCTGCTGGTGATAGGCGATGTCTGCACAGAGCATCAAGATGCCTCGCGTAGCAACTCTGCAAGAGTGGCTTGCAGGAGAGTACGAGAGGCGGTGCGAATTCGAGAATGGAGAACTTATCGAAATGGAATCGCCATCAGTCCGACATCAGGATATAGTGGGATTGCTGTTCGCATGGCTCTATCGATACTGTATGGAAAAGGGGTTGGGACGCGTCTGCATGGAAGTCGATGTTGCACTCCCCACAGGTAAGGGCTATATCCCTGACTTGATATTCATAAGCAAAGCGCGCGAGGCGGAACTACTTACCCGTGAAGGCAAGGTACGAGGCGCTCCAGACCTCGTGGTGGAGGTTCTATCTCCCAGCACTCGCCTCCGGGACACCACACACAAACTCAACGAGTATCACCGTGCGGATGTCCGATGGTACTGGATTGTGGATAGTGACTCGCTCAGAGTGCAGGAATATGAGCATACTTCCGAGGGTTATCAATTGCGTGCCGATGTCAAAGGAGGTCAGCCCTTTCACCCCCATCTCTTTGAAGGGCTGGAAATCAACTTGGCGACACTGTTAGGTGAGTAGGGTATCATACTGAGGGTGAGCATCGATGCAGACCACCGCGCCGAAACAAGAAATCATCTACCCAGAAACAGATGGACAACCGATGGCAAACAACACTAAACAGGCACAAGCGATGATTATCCTCAAGGAGAACCTTGATGCCCTCTATGCCCATAACCCGGATGTGTTCATCGCTATCGACCACTTCTGGTATCCTGTGGAGGGACGCCCAGACATTCGGCAAGCACCCGATGTCATGGTCGTATTTGGCAGACCGAAAGGGCATCGGGGGTCATATAAACAGTGGGAAGAGGGAGGCATAGCCCCCCAAGTGGTGTTCGAGGTGCTCTCACCGAGCAACACCATGATGGAGATGGGGCGCAAGTTTGCGTTTTATGAGCAATACGGAGTTCAGGAATATTATGTCTATGACCCAGAGACTGGAATATGGGAGGGAGCGGTACGCAGAGGAGAGAGGTTGGAACCGATAGAGCAGATGGAGGGCTGGGTAAGCCCCTTAATGGGGATTCGCTTCGAGCGGGGTTCCGAGGATGATATAGGAATCCGAGACAATCAGGGCAACCCGTTTCGATACTTTGTAGAGGTGCGCGAGGCGCTGTTAGAAGCGATAGCCCGTGAACGCCAGCGCGCCGAAGAGGAACGCCAGCGCGCCGAAGAGGAACGCCAGCGTGCTGAGGAAGCACTGCGCCAAGCAGAGGAAGAGCGCAAACGCGCCGAACAGCTCGCCCAACGCCTGCGCGAACTTGGTATCGATCCTGATGCCCAACCATAGCCACCTCAAACTGTTCGCAAGATTCGTAGCACGGGCGTCCCGCCCGTGCGCTACTTGAGCGAGACGCCCAAACCACAAAGTAGCACGGGCATCTTGCCTATCAGCATAATCGTAGCACGGGCGGGACGCCCGTGCCACCGCCCCAGACGAGAAGGTACAATTTCGTATATGACCACGAACAATAAAACAAGGCGTGTCGGGGTCTTCATCGACGCGCAGAATGTGTTCCTGACCACCCAAGAGGTCTATGGGCAAGGGCGTATCAACTACCGTCGGCTGCTTGAGTATCTCACTGAGTCGGACA
>FWWL01010452.1_pt1 | contig 10692 bp, 6 predicted proteins | sample 2228331 | NCBI WGS metagenome assembly FWWL01 (sample SAMEA103939775, study PRJEB20133) | metagenome
TCCGCTGGGCGGCGTCCATGAACGAGAACATTTCCAGCGTTTCCTGTTCCGGCACCGGCGGCACGCCCGTCCGGAAAAACTCCACAATCCGCTCCACCAGCCCGCGGTAACCGGTGTAAAGGTCCTTCTGCGACGTCCGGATCTCCTTGCCCGCGAACGCCACCGCCCCGTATCCGGAATAGGGGCGCGCCAGCCGGATGGCAGCCACACGGCCATCCTTCCAGCGCGCGGACACGATCTCGGCATCGGGCGCGTATGTGCGGGAGACCTCCTCGCAGCCCGGCCCCATCAGCGTGTACAGAATCTCCACCGCATGAATCCCGTACCACGACAGATCCAGCCGGTGCGTCGGCTCCAGCGGCCCCGGCCCCCACACCAGCGCGCCATCCACTCCGTCCCGCTTCAGGTCCGGCAACAGCGAGGAGTAGCGCAGCGCCGAAGAGCTGAACCACCGCACGCCGTGCTTCTGTGCCAACCGTGCAATTTCGCGCGCATCCTCGAGCGTCGATGCCAGCGGCTTGTCAATGAAAACGGGCTTGCCGGTGCGGGCGATCTCGCGGAACTGCTCCAGGTGCACGCGCCCGTCCACGCTCTCCAGCAACACGGCATCCACCTTGCCCATCAGCCTCGGAATGTCCGGAACGATTTCCACGCCGAATTTCGACTCGAGCTCCGCTGCGTACTTCTCCACACGGTCCCGGCTCGGCGCAAGATCCGGGCTCCCGCCCTTGTACGCCGCCACTACCCGCGCGCCCGGCACATGGTCCTTGTGGTTCGGGTCGTTCAGAATGGAAGTAAACGCGATGACGTGCGAGGTGTCCGTGCCGACGATGCCCAGCCGCAGGTCGGCCGCGCCGGCAAGCATCGCGAACGCCACGCCGAGGGTGCAGAGCTTCATGGGCGCATTCTACAGGGATCGCGCCCGCGCGTGAACGAGGGGCCGCGTGCTGGATATCGTCAAGGTGACATTTTCGGTCACGCCGGAGTCCGTGGAGGAAGGCTACCGTACGGGGATCTTTCCCATGGGCCATGAAGGAGAGCGCGCCTTCACGTGGCATGAGCCCGATCCCCGCGGCATCATTCCTCTGGATTCCTTCCACGTCCCCTCTTCCTTGCGCCGCACGCTGCGCCGCGGCGGCTTCACCATCACCACAGACCGGGCATTCCGCGAGGTGGTCACTGCCTGCGCTGCCCGCCCCGGCGTCTGGATCACGCCCAAGCTGCGCGCCGTTTACGAAGAGCTGCACCGGCAGGGCAAGGCGCACTCGCTGGAAGTGTGGATCGGCGATCAGCTCGCGGGCGGCATCTTCGGCGTCCACCTCGGAGGCGCGTTCTTTGCCGAATCAAAATTTCACCGCGTGACGGACATGTCCAAGGTGGCGCTTGTGTCTCTGCTCGAAAGGCTTCGCGCTGCGGGCTTCACCTTGTTTGACGTACAGTACTGGACCCCGCACCTCGCGCAGTTCGGCGCCGTCGAGATCAGCAAGAGCGAATACGCCGCCCGCCTCCGCGCCGCGCTGGCGCTCGACTGCCGCTTCTGAAACAGGCAGTCCGTGCCCGGACGCACACGCGTACGCATGTTGCCCAGGATCCACGGACAGCGCTTCGCGGCAGCGGACCGCACGCCCTTCTGCCCGTGCTCGCCCCCCCCGCGCTAACGGAAGGGCGCCGTCCGGACGAGCGCATTCTGGCGTGCGATTTCAAGCGATGGCGCCCAAGCCCGCATGTTAGGATGAGGGTTCGGACGCTATTCCCTGTGCCCTCCGTCCGGGCGATGGTTCTTCCCGATGAAACTCCCCAAAGCCCTGCTCGCATTTCTCTCTCTGCTCGCGCTGACAGTCTTCCGGGAGTCAGCCTCGGCGCAGTCAACGCTCACGCTGGCTGAGGCGCTGGAGTTGGCCGAAAAAGGCAACCCCTCGCTGGCAGCAGCCGCCGCCGTCGTCAGCGGCACAGAGGCCGGCATCACGACAGCGCGCGCGTGGCCGAATCCCATGGCCAGCTCTCAATCGGGCAGGCAGCTCGTGCGCGTGCCGGGAAACGTCACAGGCATGGTGCAGATCCTGAGCTTCCAGCAGCCGCTGGAAATCGGCTCCTTGCGCCCATCCCGCATCGCTCTTGCGCAGAGCTCGAGGGAAGTGGCGGAACTGCAGCGGCAGGTGCGCCGGATCGCGGTGCTCAGCCAGGTGCGCCGCTCCTTCTACGAAGTCCTGCGGCGCGACGGCGAATTGTCCATCTTGCGGGAAAACCTCGCGTTGGTGGAGTCCCTGCGAAACCGCATCGCCGTGCAGGTGGAGGTCGGCGAAGCAGCGCGGCTCGAACTGGTGCGCGCCGACGCGGAAATCGCCAGCGCGCGCGCGCAGGTCAATGCCGCGCGCATTCGCCGCGTCTCTGCGCTCGCTGCCTTTCGTGCCGCAGTCGGAGTTCCTTTGGCGGGCGATCTGTCGCTCTCCGGAGAATTGGACCCAACGAGGCTGATCCCTCCGCTGTCCGAAATCGCCTCCGCGGTGCTGCAGGAACACCCGGTTCTCCGTCTGGCACGGAGCGAGCGGATGCGTGCGGAATCCCGGATCTCGTACGAGAAATCGCTGCGCCTGCCGCAGCCGGTCGTGCGAACCGACTACGAGCGCTACCCCGACGTGCCCAACTTCCGCTTCGGCATCGAACTTCCCGTCCCGCTCTGGAACCGCCGCAAGGGGCCGATCGCCGAGGCCGAGGCAGCGTTGAAAGAAGCCGCTGCCAACGAGGAACTGCGGCGCGTGGAGCTCTTGGCAGCGCTGGAAGGGGCATACAGGCGGATCGAAGAAGCGGAGGAACAGATCCGCGCCTATGAGAATGGCGTCCTCCCGGAAGCAGAGGCGGCTCTCCGCGCAGCCCAGACGGCCTTCCAGCTCGGCGAGCGCGGCATTATCGAGGTACTCGACGCACAGCGCCTCCTGCGCTCGGCGAGAGTCGAATACCTCAACGCCCGCTTCGACCGGCAGGCAGCGATCGTCGATCTCGACGAGCTCCGCGGCGCCGATCCCCTGGCCATCTACCGCAAGTGAGAGCGACAATGCAGAACCTTCGACTCCTTCTCCCCGCGCTCGCCTTCCTGCTCGCGGCCGCCTGCTCCCGCGCCCCCGCTCCTGTCGCGGAAGCCCAGTCCGCGCAAGCTCAGGCCGCTGACCCCAACTCCATCGTCCTGGATGACGCCTTGCGCCAGAGAATCCGGACAGGCACTCCGGAGTGGAAGGAGGTGGCTTCCGATCTGGTCGTCTCCGGCCGCGTGGAGGTGGACGCGACACGCACCAGCCGGATCGGCTCGCCCGTGCTGGGCCGGATCACGCAGGTTCTCGTGGAGGAAGGCGAGGAGGTGAAGGAGGGGCAACGGCTGGCGCTTCTTCACAGCACGGGGTTGAACGAGGCGCAGCTGGAATTCCTCAAGGCCCTGTCGCAGCAGATGGTGGCAGAGCGCGCCGTGGCCCGGGCGCGCACGCTGCTGCAGGCCGACGTGATCGGCGCCGCCGAACTGCAGCGCCGCGAAGCCGAGCTCGCCCAGGCAACCGCGGAGCTGGAGGCAGCCCGCGACGAACTCGCCCTGCTGGGCATGCCCGCCGAGGCCATTCAGGAGCTCGAGCGGACCCGGGCGCTCAAGTCCGTCACCTGGATCGTCTCCAACCGCGACGGCACGGTCATTCACAGGCGCGCCGCGGTGGGACAGGTGGTCCAGCCCGCCGACACAATCTTCGAAATCGCGGATCTGCGCCAGGTGTGGGTGGTGGCGGACGTCCCGGAAAAAGAAATCGGGCAGGTCTCGGTTGGCATGCCGTTGACCGTGGAGTTTGACGCATTGCCCGGCAGGCGCATCTCCGGGAGGGTCTCCTTCGTCAGCCCGCTCGTGAATCCCGAGACGCGCACGGTGATGGTGCGCGTCGAGCTCGCCAATCCGCAAAAGCTCTTCAAGCCGGCCATGCTCGCCACCATGACCCTGCACGGGCATGCGCGCCCGATGCTCACGTTGCCCGAGGAGGCCTTTGTTCGCGAAGGAGACCAGGAGTTCGTCTTCCTCCGCGCCGATGGCGACCGCTTCCTGCTGACGCCGGTAAAATCGATCCCCGCCGGCGACGGCAGTAGAGCGGTCCTCGAGCCGGACATCACAGGCCGCGAGGCAGTCGTCGCAGGAGCATTTCATCTCAACAATGAACGCCGAAGGCGCAACATCCGCGGCTCGGAGTGAAGCACCGGCATGCTGAGAAAAATCGTCGACGCGGCCCTTCGCCACCGCCCCGTCATCATCGTGCTCTCGCTCGGACTTCTCGGCCTGAGCCTCGATGCATTCCGCCGCCTGCCCGTGGATGCCTTCCCGGACGTGACGAACGTTCAGGTGCAGGTAGCCACCGTCGTACCCGGCCGGTCACCCGACGAAGTGGAACGCCTGGCCACCATCCCGCTCGAAATCGGCATGACGGGATTGCCCGGCATGACCGAAATGCGCTCCCAGAACGAGCCGGGACTCTCCATCATCACGCTCGTCTTCACCGACGACACGCCCGTCTATTTCGCCCGCCAGATGGTCTCCGAGCGTCTCGACGAGGTCCGCACCCGGCTCCCGGAGGGCATCAGCCCGGTGCTGGGCCCCGTCTCCACGGCGCTCAGCGAGGTCTATCAGTACACCCTGGAACGCCCGGACGACGGCGAGCGTCCGCTCACCAAAGAGGAACTCATGGAGCGCCGCACCATCCAGGATTGGGTGGTTCGTCCGTTGCTCCGTTCCATCCCCGGCGTCGCCGAGATCAACAGCACCGGTGGCTATGTGCGCCAGTATCAGGTGCTGGTCGATCCGGTGAAGATGCGCTACTACGGCGTCACCATCGGCGACGTGCACCGGGCGTTGAGCCGCAACAATGACAACACCAGCGGAGGCATCGTCCCCCGCGGACCGGAAGTGCTGCTGGTGCGCGGTCTCGGGCTTCTTCGCGGCATCGAGGACATCCGCTCCGTCGTCATCAAGGAATTCCGCAACACGCCTGTTTATCTCAGGGATCTCGCCCAGGTCCGCATCGGCGAGGAAGTCCGCTACGGCGCCATGCTCAAGGGCGGGTACACGGAAGCGGTCGGCGGCATTATCTCCATGGTCGCCGGCGGCAACGCCAAGGAAATTGTCAGCCGGATCAAGCAGCGGGTGGAAGAAATCAATGCCAACAATATGCTGCCCGGCGGCCTGAAAATCGTCCCCTATTACGACCGCTCCGAGCTCGTGGATGCCGCTCTCGCCACCATCGGGCGCGTGCTTGTCGAGGGCATCATTCTGGTCATCATCGTCCTGTTCCTTTTCCTGGGCGATCTGCGCTCTTCCCTCATCGTCGTCGCCACGCTCATCCTGACTCCCGCCGTGACTTTCCTCGTCATGGAGCGCAGCGGCATGAGCGCCAACCTCATGTCCCTCGGAGGGCTGGCCATCGCCATCGGCCTGATGGTGGATGGCTCCGTCGTCATCGTCGAGAACGTCTTTGCGCAACTTGGGCACCGGAAAGACGAACCGAAATCCAGAGTCATTCTGGACGCCGTCTCGGAAGTTGGCACCCCGGTCATTTTCGGCATTACCGTCATCATTGTCGTCTTCTTGCCTCTGATGACCCTGCAGGGCATGGAAGGCAAGATGTTCTCGCCGCTCGCCTACACCATCGCCATCGCGCTCGCGGTCTCGCTCGCCGTCAGCCTGCTGCTCTCTCCGGTTCTCTGCTCCTTCTTCCTGAAGGGCGGCGCGGAGCACGAGACCCGCCTCGTCGCCTGGAGCAGGCGGCTCTATCTGGGCATCGCCCGGCGCGCTATTCTCAGCCCGAAAATTACCGCTTCAGCCGCCGTTCTTCTCTTCGCGGCATCTCTGGCGCTGTTCCCCTTCCTGGGAACCTCCTTCATCCCCGAGTTCAAGGAAGGAACGATCTCCCCCAACATGGACCGCGCCCCGAACATCAGCCTGGACGAATCCCTCCGCATGGAAGCCGAAGCGATCCGCGAAATTCGCAAGCTCCCCGGAGTGAAGCACGTCGTCTCCCGGCTCGGGCGCGGCGAATCCCCCGTGGATCCCGCCGGCTACAACGAGACCGACATGATGATTCAGCTGCTGCCCCTCGACCAGCGGCCGGGCATCACGCAGGAAATGGTCGAAGAAAAGGTGCGCGAGATCCTGAACCGCTTCCCCGGCGTCAACGTCGTCATGGCGCAGCCGATCTCCGACCGCGTCGATGAAATGGTGACCGGCGTCCGCGCCGACGTCGCCGTCAAGATCTTCGGCGACGATCTGGACAAGCTGCTGCAGGCTGCCCGCGAGACCGCGCGCGTCGCCCTGCGCATCCGCGGCACCGGCGACGTCAAGATCGACCGCGTCGCGGGCCAGATGAACATCGACGCCACCATCGACCGCGCCGCCATCGCCCGCTACGGCCTGAACGTCGAAGACGTCAATGACGTGATCGAAGCCGCTGTCGGCGGCAAGCCCGCCACCGAGATCTACGAGGGCGAACGCCGCTTCGAGGCCGTCGTGCGCTACCCCGAGGAGTACCGCAACTCCGTCGAGCGCATCCGCTCCATCCTGCTGGAAACGCCCACCGGCGCGCTCGTCCCGCTGTCCGCTCTCGCCGACACGCGCATCCGCGAGGGGCTTTCCCAGGTGAAACGCGAGGGAGGAAGGCGCAGGGTCGTCGTCGGCATCAACATCCGCGACCGCGACCTCGGCGGGTACGTCGCCGAGCTGCAATCCGTGCTGCGCCAGCGCGTGCCGCTCCCCGAAGGCTACTACTTCGAATTCGGCGGCCAGTTCGACAATCTCGAGCGCGCCCGCAAGCACCTGATGATCATCGTCCCCGTCACCATCGGCATCATCTACTTCCTGCTCTTCCTGCTCTTCCAGAGCCTGCGCCCGGCTTTTCTCATCATCTCGGTCCTCCCCTTCGCCTCCATCGGCGGGGTGTTCGCTCTCTTCATCACCGGGTTGTATCTGTCCGTGCCTGCGTCGGTGGGCTTCATCGCACTGTGGGGCATCGCCGTCCTCAACGGCGTTGTTCTGGTCAGTCAGATCCGCAGCCTCCGCGAAGCCGGGCTGAGCCTCGCGGAAGCCGTCGAACGCGGCGCCGCCCAGCGTTTCCGCCCCGTGATGATGACCGCCACTATCGCCGCCCTCGGCTTGATTCCGTTCCTCTTCGCCACCGGGCCCGGATCGGAAGTGCAGAAACCCCTTGCCGTCGTCGTCATCGGCGGGCTGATCTCCTCCACAGCCCTGACGCTAGTCGTGCTGCCCGCCATCTACCGCTGGTTCGACGATATCGCCTGATGCCCGCGCCGGCCCGTCAGCTCCGCTCCGGCTTCAGCCACCGGTCCAGCCACGCGAAGGCGTCTTCCTGCATCGGGACGTCAAATCGGTGCGGCCCGTTGTAGAAGCGCGCGGCGAACAGATCTTTCGTGCGGGCTTTTTCGTAAATTGCAGTCAGCTTGTCCACCGCCGCCTGCATCCCTTCCGGCGGAAACAGTGCGTCGCCGCGGCATTGCAGCACCATCAGCGGACGCCCCGCACGCAACCCCGCCACATCCGGCAGGTCCATGTGCCGGTGCAAGCCGGGCACGAAGTGCACAAAAGAATGCGTGTCCATGTGGGCCCGCATCATGGGTCTCACCGTGGAGAGAAACCCCGCGATGCAGCAGGCGCGGATACGGTCATCGAGCGCGCCCAGAAACAGCGAGCGCCACCCTCCAAAGGAAACGCCCACGCAGCCAATCCGCTTCGCATCCACTTCGGGTCTCGTACAAAGATAGTCGACCGTGCGGATGTCATCCCATGCGGTGACGCCCGGCCACGTGAGCCCAGCATAGGTCAGTGTCTTGACAATTGTGGATTCCTTGGCCCGGCACTCCGCGTTCAAACGCCGTACATCTTCCGCGCTCAGCTTTTCCCGGTCCCAGCCCGCAGGGAGGTCTTCCGGCGCCACGTAGCGGCGCTCGCCGAAAGGAAAGGCATCGATGGTGATGACAACATAGCCGCGGCGCGCCAGCTCTGTGGCCGTGGGCCGTCCGCCGTAATTCACCGCGTGATATTCCGTCATGGCGGGGTGATTCGCGCCGTAGTCGATCACCTTCTCCTTGCCGAACAGAAACATGCCGCCGTGCGAGTGCAGATCGACAACTGCCGGAGCAGGCGTCTTCAGATCGGCGCGCCGCAGGACGCAGCCAGGAACGCGCACGCCCGGCGCGGTGGAGAAAGTGATCTTCTCGAGCACAATGCCGCGCGCTTCATACCGGGCCACCGTTTCGGCCTTCGGATCAACGCGCGCCGGCGCAGGACCGAGCGCGGAGAACACGGCCGCACGCGCTTCCCTGCGCCATCTTTCGACGTCGCGGAACCGCGCCTGAAGGAACGACAGCGGATACTCTGCCGCAGGAGCGAGCGCTTCGATTGCAGCAAGAAGATTGCCGGAGTCCGCTCTGACCGCCTCGGGCGGGCTTCCATCGGGCGGCATGGCGCTCGCTAGTGGCAAAGCGAAAGCCGAGCCCAGAAATCCGCGGCGGGTGATACGATCTTCCGGCATCCCTTCATTGTGCCGCGCTGCAGGCGCACCGGCATCATCCACCCGAAACAAAATCCCCGGCAGCGCAGATGCGATGCCGGGGATTGGATTCGCCAGAAGCCCGAAGAAACTACGTCGACATCGACGCCAGGAACTCGGCGTTGTTGCGCGTCTTTGCCAGCTTGTCCAGCAGCAGCTCGATCGATTCGACCGGAGAAAGCGGCGCCAGCACCTTGCGCAGGATCCAGATCCGGTTCAGCTCCTCGCGCGGGATCAGCAGCTCGTCCTTGCGGGTGCCGCTCTTGTTGATGTCGATGGCCGGGAAGATGCGCTTGTCCACCAGGCGGCGGTCCAGGTGCACCTCCATGTTGCCGGTTCCCTTGAACTCCTCGAAGATGACGTCGTCCATGCGCGAGCCGGTGTCGATGAGCGCCGTGGCGATGATGGTGAGCGAGCCGCCCTCTTCGATGTTGCGCGCCGCGCCGAAGAAGCGCTTGGGCCGCTGCAGCGCGTTGGAGTCGACGCCGCCCGACAGCACCTTGCCCGACGGGGGCACCACGGTGTTGTAGGCGCGCGCCAGGCGCGTGATCGAATCCAGCAGGATCACCACGTCGCGCTTGTGCTCCACCAGCCGCTTGGCCTTCTCGATGACCATCTCGGCCACCTGCACGTGCCGCTGGGCGGGCTCGTCGAAGGTGGAGCTGATGACTTCGCCCTTGACCGAGCGCTGCATGTCGGTGACCTCCTCGGGCCGCTCGTCGATGAGCAGGACGATGAGGATGATCTCGGGATGGTTGGCCGCGATCGAATGGGCGATGGATTGCAGCATCATCGTCTTGCCCGTGCGCGGCGGGCTGACGATGAGGCCGCGCTGCCCCTTGCCGATGGGCGTGAGCATGTCCATGATGCGGCCGGTGAAGTTGTCGCGCGTCGTCTCCAGCTTGATCCGCTCCATCGGGTAGAGCGGCGTCAGGTTGTCGAAGAAGATCTTGTTGCGCGCCTGCTCGGGCGGCTCGAAGTTGATCGCGTCCACCTTGATGAGCGCGAAATACCGCTCGCCCTCCTTGGGCGGGCGGATCTGGCCGCTCACGGTGTCGCCGGTGCGCAGGTCGAAGCGGCGGATCTGCGAAGGCGAAACGTAGACGTCGTCCGGCCCGGGCAGGTAGTTGTACTCGGGCGCGCGCAGGAAGCCGAAGCCGTCGGGCAGGCACTCGATGACGCCTTCGGAGAAGATCAGCCCCGCCTTCTCCGCCTGCGCCTGCAGGATCTTGAAGATCAGCTCCTGCTTGCGCATGCCGGCGACGCCGGGGATATCGAGCTCGCGGGCGATCTGATTGAGCCGCGAGATGGACATCTCCTTCAGCTCGCCCAGATCGAGGTTGCCGCGCTTGTTCAGCGCGCCCTGGCGCGGCGCCTCTTCCGGCTGCGGCTCGGCGCGTTCTCCGGCCTCGGCCGGCCTGGCCTCGGCATCATTGTTCCTGACAGCCTGGGCCGTCTCCGCCTTCGCCCTGGACTCGGGCGTCTTCCGCCGCGTCGGCGCCCCCTCGCGCGATGCGCCCTCCGCAGGCCGCGCTTCTGCCGACTGAGACTTTTCACCGGTGACGGGGTCCTGGTTCACCGGGCCGTTTTTTTCCAGATCGTTTGCCAAATCTCTTTCACTCCTTGGCCTGTGAGGCCTGAAAACCAGAACAGGTCCCCTTCCGGGTAGGCTCCGCGGATGGCTTTCTGGCTTTCGTTTCGTTGTCTCTGGTTCAATTTGTCCGACTTCGTCGCCACGACAGCGAACGGCCGGTGGTGCGCCTCCAGCCATTCCTTCAGCTGAAGGTCCGGCTCCATCCAACCGCGCCGTGCGTCCAGCAGCACGAAGCAGAGAGCCAAACTTTCGCGGTGGAGCAGGTAGCCTTCGACAAGCTCCTGCCAGCCCCTTTGCACCGCTTTCGGGGCCTCAGCGTATCCGTAGCCGGGAAGATCCGCAAAGATCACCCGGCCATCCACCTCGAACAACTGGATGGCCTGCGTCCTGCCGGGCGTGCCGGAGGTGCGGGCCAGCTTCTGCCCCAGCAGGCAGTTTAGCAGGGTCGACTTCCCCACGTTGCTGCGCCCGAGGAACGCCACTTCCGGCAGCCCCGCCGGCGGCAGCCGCCGCGCGTCCACG
>FWWL01010454.1_pt1 | contig 10689 bp, 10 predicted proteins | sample 2228331 | NCBI WGS metagenome assembly FWWL01 (sample SAMEA103939775, study PRJEB20133) | metagenome
GGTATTTTGTTCTATATTTTATCTTAATAACCATTGGCTCGGTACTGATATACAGGGCCTTCTGTCGCTACCTCTGTCCCCTCGGGGCAGCCCTTGCAATACCTTCCTTTATTAGAAGGATACCAATTCTAAAGATAGCACGGTATGAGTTCTGTAAGACCTGTAAGATCTGTGAAAGGACATGTAAGGGTGAGGCAATCTCAGGTGGTTATATTGATATGAAGGAGTGTTTAGAGTGCCTTGAGTGCCAGTTGAACTACTGGGATCAGGATCTCTGCCCTGTCTTGATAAAGAAAAAGAAGGAAGAGAAGATGGTTGCAGTAATGCTTACAGCTGCAGGCCTGATTCTTAGTATATTCTTTTTGCCAGACCTCCTTTATGGTAAGACAATATATGTTGGTAGTAATGGATTTAAGAGTATAAATGAGGCGATAAGGGCTTCAAGGGATGGAGATATAATCGAGGTAAGGGGTGGCGAATATAGTGAGGAGATAATAATCAAGAAGGCCATCCATCTGAAAGGGATAAACAGTCCTATTATCAGGCTTGAGAGAGGGAATATCATTACTGTATTCTCAAAGGGTGTTACAATAGAGGGACTCATCCTTATACATGGCAGGGATGTCATTGGCACACAAAGTACAGGCATATATGTGGCTAAGGGTGCTGATAATGTCCTTATAAGGGATAATCAACTGAAGGATATGATGTTTGGTATATGGGCAGTCAGTAACAGGGGTTTAAGGATCGAAGGTAATATTGTGGAAGGCAGAAAGGAGCTTGATCTGAATTACAGGGGCAATTGTATCTATCTTACGGATGCCCAGGAGGCCATTGTCTCAGGAAACAGGCTCAGAGAGTGTCGGGATGGGATATATGTGGAGGTCTCACACGATGTAAGGATCATAGGTAATGAGGTATCTAATTCTAGGTATGCCCTTCACACCATGTGGGTCGACAGGGGTGTCTTCAGTGACAACCTTGCAAGGAAAAACCTCGTTGGTCTTGCCATAATGTATACAAAGGAATCAGAGATAAATAACAACATCTCCTTAGGAAACAAGACCCACGGTCTTCTCCTCCTACAGACAGTAAGAGGAGAGATAAAGAATAACACACTCATTGGCAACACAAAGGGCATATTCCTCTATAACTCCATCCTTAATGTGGTTACTGGAAATCTTATAATGAACAATAACCTTGGTCTCCACAGCTGGGGAGGTTCTGAGGAGAATACTATATCAAGGAACTCCTTTATAAACAACGAGATACAGGTCAAGTTTGTGGCAAGCAGGGATCAATACTGGGATAATAATTACTGGAGTGACTACCTTGGATGGGACATGACAGAGGATGGTCTTGGTGACCTGCCCTATGAATCGAATACAGTTGTGGACCACATCCTCTGGAGATATCCCCTTGCAAAGCTACTTTATTCAAGCCCTAGCCTTCAGGTCCTGTGGCTTATTGAGAAGCAATTTCCATTTCTCAGGGTACCGAGGGTGGTTGATAGAAGACCTTCTATGCTTCCATTTCATGCTCGATGGAAAGAGCTATGGAAAAGATATCCTTATAGACCTGAGAGATTCTACGGTGATATAGACAAGATACCGATGCACTGATATGATTGAGCTTGTTGAGATCTCAAAATACTACCATGGTGTCAGGGCCCTTGAGGGTATATCCCTCACCATCAGGGAGGGAGAGATCCTGGGTATTGTGGGTCCAAATGGTTCAGGTAAGTCCACCCTTCTTAAGATCCTTTGTGGGATCCTAAGACCATCATCTGGTAAGGTCCTTTTTCATGGGAAGGAATTAACAGAAAAGGAGTGGAGTTCATTTAAGCTCAGGATCGGTTATATGCCAGAGAAGGTCTCATTTTATGACAATTTAAGTGGTATGGAGGTCTTATGGCTCTTTGCCAGGATAAAAGGAGTAAGATTTGATGGATTGCCTGAACTTTTAAGGGGTATCGTTCCAGAGGACTTTCTCAAGAGGAGACTAAGGGGCTATTCAAAGGGCATGAGGCAGAGGCTTAATCTTGCTCAGGCCCTTATTAGTGATCCTGATATCCTTATCCTTGATGAGCCTACATCAGGGCTTGATCCAATAGGGACAAGGGAATTTTACGATACACTGGAGGCTATAAAAAGAAGGAAGAGACTAACAGTGATACTTTCGTCCCATATACTTGCTGAGGTTGAGGAGAGGGTCGACAGGGTCGCGATACTTAAAGATGGCACATTAAAGGCGATAGGTAGTATGCAAGAGCTTTACACAGGTCTTGACCTTCCCATTAAGCTGTGCATCCTACCTCTTCCTTCAAGGAATGCTTTTGTTGAAGATGTCCTAAAAGGTGCAGGAATAGAGGAGATCATAAAGAAGGATGGTTATATCTATGTGACCATAAACAGAGGCAAAAAGATGAGGGTCCTTAGTGCCCTCATGGAAAAAAAGGATAATTTTGCTGATCTCACAGTAATAGAGCCAAGCCTTGAGGAGGTCTTCTTTGGTCTCCATTGATGCCATAGGTGCGATTGCACAAAAGGAACTCATCGACAAACTAAGGACAAGATGGGTCATGGTGATAGCCATTGCCTTCTCGATCTTTACTATTTTGATTGCCTATTTTGGTTCTGCTCCATCAGGCATTGCAGGTTTCAGAAGGATGGAGGCCACTGTTGCAAGCCTCACAAGCCTTGTTACATACTTCATACCCATCCTCGCCCTGACACTGGGTGGTGGTATTATAATAGAGGAGAGAGAACGAGGCACTTTAGAGATCTTTTTATCATCTCCTTTAACATTCTTTGAGTTCTTAATGGGTAAGTTCTCAGGCCTCCTCATGAGCCTTACTATAGCAACAGTGGTAGGCCTTGGGATTGCTGGTCTTGCCCTCATATGGAAGGTAGGACTCACTGCCTCAAAGAGCTACATCTTCTTTATGTTTAACTCGATCCTCTTTGGGTTGATCTTCCTCAGTCTCTCCTTCTTAATCTCTGTCATCTTTGAAGAGAGGTCAAGGGTTATTGCCTTTACCATCTTTATCTGGCTTTTCCTCACCGTGCTCTATGACCTTGGTCTTCTTGGTCTACTTATAATCACAAAGGGTGAACTGAGTAGTGCCCTCTTTAGTGCCCTCCTACTTCTTAACCCTATTGATATCTACAGGATAATGAACTTCCTCTCTATAGGTGAGTTCAAGGTATTTATAGGCCTTGCCTCTGTTGAGTTTCCTGTCTTTTTGAAGATGCCGATCCTCATGCTGATAACCATAATATGGATCATTGTTCCTTTAATAATGAGTCATTATCTATTTAAAAGGAGGTTTTTATCATGAAGAGGTTTCTGTTTATCTTTGTTTCTATACTTTTTTATGTTTCACAAGGCTTAAGCTATGAGGTCATTGATGTGAAGGATGGCGCAACAATAAGGGGTTATGTCAGGTTCAGTGGTACTCCACCCAGTGACGAGGTAATAAAGATAGACCGAGATCATGATGTATGCGGAAGGGAAAAGATGGCGCAAAAATATATTATATTGAATGGTGCTGTTAAGAATGCTGTTGTGTGGCTTGATGGTATAAAAAAAGGTAAGGCCTTAAGCCCAAGACCCCTTGAGATCTCAATAAGGGGGTGTGCCATAGAACCCCTTGTTGGAGTGGGTTTGGTTGGAGGTAGATTTGTGTTTACAAATGAGGACCCTATACTCCATACAGTCCAGCTCAAACTCGACCTTAAGTACCATAAAACCCTTTCCCAGAGACCACTTGAGGATGGTGCCACTATTTATAACATCGCCCTTCCAAAGAAGGGGATGAGGATAGAAAAACCTATTAAGGATTACCATTCTTACTCTCACGAAAGGGGTTATATCAGGATTAAATCAAATACCCATGAATGGTTAAGGGGTTTTATCTTTGTCTTTGACCACCCTTATGGCACAGTAACGGATGGATCAGGCCTATTTGTCATCGATGGGATACCACCTGGTGAATATGCCCTTATGGTCTGGCATGAAGGATTTGGCCTTAAAAAGATGAAGATATCCCTTAAAGGAGGAGAGACAAAGGATGTGGAGATTGACCTTAATAGATAAATTCCTGGTTATAGCAATTGTGTTATCTCTATCCTCAGGCACTCTACATGCAGAGGAGCCTTTAGTGGTCTTTAAAGAGACAAGGTTTGACTTCGGATCAGTAAAGAAGGGAGAGAAGGTGGTTCATGATTTTGTATTTGTCAACAAAGGCAGGGCAAACCTCGTGATAGAGAAGCTCATCCCTGCCTGAAGGGCCTGCACAAGTGCTACTGCCAGTTCGGCAGAGATAGGTCCTGGTGAGGAAGGCAAGATCACTGTGACGATCGATACAGGTGTTCCTCAGGTGAAGATCGGGCATATCATGAAGTCTGTTGAGGTATGGACTAATGATAGAGAAAACAGGATGATTACCCTCATACTGACAGGCAATGTCTTACAAGGGGAGGAATGAATACAGAGTGAGTAGTCAGGTTGATTACAAAAAAGATATAACAAGGAGGGGATTCATTTTAGGGACATTACTATTTTTAGGTGATGTCCTATCTCCTCCTCTAATAGGTGCTAAAGGGATAAATGACACAGATCTAAAGGCCCTTTCGCTAAGTGTTACATACACAACTGAGATACTCAGGCCTCCCAATGCAAGGCTTATAAGGATATGGGTTCCTGTTCCTTCAAATGACCATTGCCAGGAGATCAAAGACCTCAGGATAAGCTCAAGGATCCCATCTCAGTTGAATGAGGACATCCAGACAGGTAATAGGATGTTTTATCTTGAGACAAAGGAACTCAGGCAGAATGAGAAGATCATAGTCTCATTCCATATCAGGAGGAAGGTCGAGGAAGGCTACAGGGACAATGAAAGGCCTGAGAGATTTCTACAACCCTCTGAGTGGGAGAGATGGGACAGGAATATAACAGACTTTGCTGACAAGTTAACAGGAAAAGAGAAAGACCCTGTAAAGTTGGCAAGGCTTGTCTATGAGGCTATCCTTGAGAGGCTCGATTATGTCCATGAGGTGTGTGGAAGGGGGGTGAGTGTGATAGCCTTTGAGGATAGGGCAGGAAGATGTGATGAATTCCATGCCCTCTTCAGGAGTATCATGTTCTATAAAGGTATTCCTGTAAGATGGGAACAGGGGATACTTTTACCATATCCTTCGAGGATGAAAAAGACAGGCGAGATAGAGGCTGATTGTATAAATGCCCATAGCTGGGTGAGTTTCTTAGGTGGCGATGGAAGATGGATACCTGTAGATGTCTCTGAGGCAAAGAGGCGACCAAAGATGAAGGATTACTATTTTGGCAGGATACCTCCTGATAGGATCAGGTTCTCCCGAGGTCGTGGGGTTGACCTTGTACCAAAACAGGATGATATAATTAACACCTTTGCTTACACCTATATAGAGGCCGATGGCTTACCTGTGGTGTATGGTCATAACTATAGAAATAGATTGAGATATGAAGTCCTCAGGATGGAGATGTAAGATGAGATTGATTATAGCCATAATCTTTTCGATAATGGTTTTCTATGTAGAGGACCTCTTTCCCTCTGAAGATGGCCTCAGTGGTTCTCCTGTGCCGACCTTTGTATTACCTGATGAGAATAACAGAGATGTGGATTTCGGAACACTTATAGATAGACCGACCATCATTTACTTCACCCATAATGCCTGCCACTACTGCACCCAGATAATAGCACACCTAAAGAGGGCAGAAAGAAGATTCGGTAAAGAGAGGCTCAGGATAATAGGGATAAACATCATGGCAAGGGATAACAGGCTTGTGAGGAAATACAAGGAGGAGCTGGGCTTTACATTTCCCATGTTTGCCGGTAAAAGGGAAGACCTCCTTAGGACCTACAGGATTAATTATGTCCCTGTGTTGGTCTTTGTAGATTCCAAAAGGATCGTGAGAAAGGTCGTGGGGCATTATATCCACGAACCTGAATTACTTAAAATTATCAGAGAGATAACCATGGAAGGGAGGTGATAAGCCCTCTTTGGCATTTAGATGAGGATCTTTCGATATTTTAAAAAATCTAAAAAGGAGGAGGTTAAGATGAAGAAGATCTTAGTCTTTTCAATCCTGCTATTGCTGGGAATTGGAAAAGCCTCATTTGCCTATGAGGTGATCGAGGTTAAAAATGGTGGGAGCATTAAAGGGAAGGTGAAGGTCGCTCAGAGATATGAAGACCCAGTGCTAACGATCGATAAGGATGTGGAGTTTTGTGGAAAGAGTCAGCCTGCAAAGATGTATCTTATATCGGCTGATATGGGGATACAGAATGTCCTCGTCATAGTCGAGAATGTGCAGAAGGGTAAGGCTGCTCCAAAGCAGGACACAGTGATAGATAACCTTAAGTGTTACTTTGAACCACTCGTTAGTATTGCCTATAAGGGTTCCAATTATGTGCTCAAAAATAGCGATCCTATTCTTCACAACACAAGCCTTGCCCTTATGCTTGGTGATAAGAGAAGGACCGTTTATAACCTTGCCCTTCCAAAGAAGGATCAGGTTATAACGAAGCCAGTGAGGGTTACAGGTTTACATGATGTGAAGTGTGATGCCCATCCTTGGATGAGGGCCTATGTCTATGTCTCTGAACATCCCTATGTAGCAATAACTGATGCCCAGGGAAACTTCGAGATAAAGGATCTTCCACCTGGTAAATACAGAGTGAGGTTCTGGCATGAAGGCCTCAAAGAGGTGAAAAAGGATGTAGAGGTCATAGGAGGAAAGACATCGGAACTGAATGTGACTATGACTAAGAAGTAAGTAAGAGAGGGGTCGTTCTACGACCCCTTTATATTATTATTGTCTGGAGGTAATAGAAGTGGCGGAAGCAAGTCTAAAGAAAGGGATCTTAAAGGGATTTATTAAGCTGACCCTCATACTTGTGATAGGATTTGCATGTATTATCTTTCTTAGGGGGCTCTTACCTGCCCCCACTCCTGATGGTTACAGGGTCTTTCCTTTCTTAGGAAGTAGGATCTGGGTATGGATAATAGCACAGATACATCTAAACTTTGCTGCCTTTGTCCTAGGGGTGCCTATCTTTGCTGTTGCGATGGAGTACATTGGCTGGAAGAAGAAAGATGAGAGGCTTGATAGGATCGCCTATGACTTCACAAAGCTCTTTACCCTTGCCTACACATTGACAGCCGTAATGGGTGCGGTCCTGATGGTCAGTCTTCCTATTCTTTATCCAAAGTTCATTGAGCATATGCTGAAGATCCTCGGTCCCACATGGTGGCTTTATATCCTAGTGATGTATGGTGAGGTCTTTGTCTGCTATTACTATTTTTATTCCTGGCACAGGATGAAGGAAAAGAAGCTCACCCATGTAGGAATAGGTGTCCTGTTGAATGTAATGGGCACGATCCTCTTATTAATAACGAGTGCATGGGTTGGATACATGACTACCCCAGGTGGTGTAACTCCTCAGGGTGAACTCCTAAGCCGCTGGCAGGCTATAAAGACCTACATGTGGATACCCCTTTCACTGCACAGGCTTGTAGCGAATGTTGTCTTTGGTGCTGGTATTGCTGCTGCATATGCAGCCTACAGGTTCATTACTAGTAAGACCCCCGAAGAAAAGGCCTATTATGACTGGATGGGTTATACATCAGCCATGATAGCAATAGGATTTTCTATCATCCTTCCAGGAATAGGCTATCTATTGGGAATAGAGATCTATGCCTTTAATGAGCAGATGGGGATACAACTTATGGGTGGGTTCTTTGCCTGGCTCTGGGTCATGCAGGCTATCCTCATTGGAGCGATCCTCTTCTTCATTAATTACTATCTATGGATATCCCTTAATAAGATGCCAGGTGGAGAGAGATACTTTAAATATGTAAAATTCCTCTTTATCGTTGTCCTCCTTGGATATATGGTATGGTTAACACCTCACAGTGTTGCCCTGAGCCTTGAAGAGGCAAGAAGAATTGGTGCATACCATCCTGCCCTTGGAAGCTTAGGGGTTATGGCTGCAAAGAATACAGCCGTCATAATCTCTTACCTTGCCACATTCCTCAGTTACGCCATCTTCAGGATGAGTAATAAAGAACCAGTTGTTCCATGGGCAAAAGGAGGCAGGATAGTGAGGTTAGCCATCATAGTGTTCTCTACAGTAATCGTCCTTATCCTTGGTGTATGCAGCTATATGGTTCCCGCAGCAGTGAGGGTCAAGGTCCTTTCACCCATCCAGTTTGGTGTATTCTTTTTGGCTATTGTTGCCCTATTCATACTCGATAACAAGATATATAAAGGAGCCAGGGTATTGGGAGAGCCACAATGGGGTAAGATGCCTGAAAGGTCTCAGTATGCCCTGATCGGCATTACCGTTACCTTTACATGGCTCATGGGCATGATGGGTTATATGAGATCAGGTGGAAGGCAATACTGGCATGTCTATGGGATTCTTAAGGACACCAGTCCTGACGCCTATCTACCTGCCCATGGTATAGCAGCATTGATGGTCACAGTAGTAACACTCCTCTTTTTGGGTCTTGTGGCCTTTCTCTTCTGGAGTGTAATGAAGCTCGAAAAGTTGAGCGAAGAAAGGAGGCAGGAGTTATGAGATCAGGAGCCATTAAACTTGGCATTGTTGTAGTTGTGATAAATCTCTTCTTTGCCTATATAGGCCTTTATTTTCTACCACAGTCGGAATCCCATCCACCAAAGGAACTTAAGATCCAAGAGGGTATAACTACAGAGGAGCTCATCCAGATTGGGGAAGAGATACTATTTGGTAAAGGGCAGTGCATGGTCTGCCATCCTATGAAGGCTGAACCAGGGATGAGGGCACCAGCTATTGATACCATAGGAAGGCATATGGAAGAGGAGGCAAAGGAAAGGAATATGAAACCTGAGGATTATGCCTTTGAGGCATTAGTCAATCCAGGTGCCTATGTAGAGAAAGGATATGACAATATAATGCCACCTGTCCAAAAGCCACCAATATCACTCACTGAGGGTGAGATCATAGCACTTACAGCCTTTCTTCAGAGCAAGGGTGGAAGGGTCACTGTCTCTTATCCTGCTTCCCTAGAAGCCTTAAAAGCACAAATAGATAGGGCTGAAAAAGGAGGCAAATAGTATGATGTGGATATACCCTCTCATTACTGCTATTGGTATTGCCATCTCTGTTGTATTCGCATTAAGGAGGTCTCCCTTCTTTAACTTCTTAGGTATCCAGATAGCCATATATGGATTCTTGAAAAGCCTTGACCTTTTTATGCCACCCCTTCCAGGACAGGTGGTGGTGATGTATATGGCAATGGCTATCTTTGCCTTTCTTATATACTTCTCGATTGAGGAGGAGACATGGAAGGCCTTTCTCAGGCCAATAAGATCTGTCCTTGCTGATGAAGAAAAGAGGCTCCAGAGGATAGCCATTGTCTTTATAGGTATACCCCTTTTTGCAGGTATGATCACATATTTCAAGGTGAAGCCAAGGTATGAACCACCTGTCACAGCAAGGATAGTCCATCCTGAGCCTCCTGTTGAGATCGAATTCAGGGGAAAACCAATCAAGATATTGGGCCTTGAAAACCCTTTGAGGAAGGACACAGAGAATCTCAGGAAGTATCTCGAAGAGGGCAAAAAGATCTATTATCAGAACTGCTTCTACTGCCACGGCGATGACCTTGATGGCAAGGGACACTTTGCCCAGGCCTTCAATCCTCCGCCCTTACCCTTCAGGGGAACAGACACCATCGCCCAGTTACCTGAATCCTTTGTCTTCTGGAGGATCGCAAAGGGTTGGAAGGGTCTACCGCCTGGTTCAAACCCATGGGACTCATCGATGCCAGCCTTTGAAGAGATCCTCACTGAAGAGGAGATCTGGAAGGTCATCCTTTTTATTTACGATGCCACAGGAAACAAACCAAGGACATGGTAAAAGTTAAATAAACGAGGAGGTAACAGATGAGGTCTTTGCTGATATTAGTTCTCATATTTGGTATGCCTTTGATTGCATCTGGTGAGGACAAAGGGAAGGTCCTTTATGATGCCTGGTGTGCCCAGTGTCATGGTTATGAGGGAAAGGGAGATGGATATGCAAGGGATTTTACCTTTCCAAAGCCAAGGGACTTTACAGTAGGGACATACAAGTTTACATCGACCCCAACAGGAGAACCACCCACTGATGAAGACCTTAAAAGGATGATAAGGGATGGTAATCCAGGGACCTCTATGCCTCCATGGAAGAGGTTCACTGATGAGGAGATAGATCTACTTGTCGATTATCTCAAGAAGTTTGCACCTGATGTGTTCACAACAAAGCCCGAGCCTGTAAAGATAACAAAGGTTCCATCCTGTTCTGATGAGATGATAAAAAGGGGCAAGGAGATAGAGGAGAATATCGCCAGGTGCTGGGAATGTCACGGCAAGGAGGGAAGAGGAGATGGCGAGAAGGCATGGCAGGAGAATTTTAAGGATGACTGGGGTAATCCCATTTTACCTGCTGACCATACCCATCCATGGGAATTCAGAAAAGGCTCATCCCTAAAGGATATATATCTCACGATCACAACAGGTAACAAAGGCACACCTATGACATCCTATCAGGATACACTTTCTGATGATGAGAGGTGGGCCCTTGCCTGTTATATAAAATCGAGACAACTCAAGCGAAGGCTTGGC
>FWWL01010461.1_pt1 | contig 10684 bp, 10 predicted proteins | sample 2228331 | NCBI WGS metagenome assembly FWWL01 (sample SAMEA103939775, study PRJEB20133) | metagenome
CCCCCAGATGCCCATCTTCGCTGCCGCGTAGTTCGGCTGCCCCGGCGCCCCGAAGAGCCCCGAACCCGATGTGAAGTTGATCAGCCGCCCACCGTTGCGCGCCTGCCGCCAGTGAATCGAAGCGAATCGCGTTGTCGCAAACGTCCCTTTCATGTGCACCCGCACCACCGCGTCCCACTCCTCCTCCGTCATGTTGAACACCATCCGGTCCCGCAGAATGCCGGCCACATTCACCAGGATGTCGAGCTGCCCCCACCGATCCAGAACCGTCCGCACCATATCCTCCGCCGCATCCATATCCGCAACGTCCCCGTAGTGCGCCACCGCCTCGCCCCCCTCAGCCACAATGTCGGCCACCGTCTGCGCCGCCGGCGAGCTATCCTGCCCCTCCCCGCCCACCGACGTCCCCAGGTCGTTCACCAGCACCCGGCAGCCTTCCCGCGCGAACAGCAGCGCCACCTCTCGCCCGATCCCCCGCCCCGCGCCCGTCACAATCGCAGTCTTCCCAGCAAGCTTCCCGGCCATGTCGCATCGCCTCCGGCATGAAATCGCCGGAAGCTTACCCTCACGTCAACGTTGCAGGGAAGCCCCCAGCGCCACCGCCTTCGCCGCCGTAATCCGCTCGCTGTTTTCCACCAGCACGTTCACCTGGCTCTCGCTCAGGTGCTCGTCCAGCAATGGCAGGAAGGCCGCATCCTCCGACTCCAGGTGCGCCCGGGCCAGCCCGTACATCCCGAACAGCAGCGGCTGCAGGTACCGCGCGTACGCCCGTGTGTCGCCATCCGTATTCGCCGCCTCCGCCACCTTGCGCAGGTCCTCCGCCATCGCCCGCAGCGAACCATGCTGCACCTCCAGCACCTCACACGAACCCGAAACCCCCAGCACGCCGTCGATCGTCGGAAAGAGCGTGAACTCCTCGGCCTCGCACGCCGGCAGCAGGGTGCTCCCCACGTAATCCAGCGCCGCCGCCAGCGCCGCCCGGGCCTCACCCTCCGGCCCCGTCCCCGCAGCGGTGGCCGCCTTCACCAGCGTCGCCAGCCCCGGCCGCAGCGACTCCCGCCACGCCCTGTACGGCCCAATCACCCTCTCCATGCCGGCCTCCTCCAACGAAGCTCCCCGGAGTGTCGCCCCGGCCGCTGCCGCCGGCAACTGCCGAAACCTCGTGCTACCCTGTTTCCCACACCCAGCCGCACGAAACCGAGGGAGTACCCATGGCCACCAGGGATCCGCGCGAACCCTTCACCCGCATCTCCGTCCAGGAAGCCAAAGAAAAGCTCGACCGTGGCGAAGCCGTCCTCATCGACGTTCGCGAACCCCACGAATACGCCGAGGTCCATGCCCGCGGCGCCCGCCTCATCCCCGTCAACACCGTCATCAACGAAGTCCGCCAGATCCGCGAATTCGCCAACGGCAAGGAAGTCCTCTTCATCTGCCGCAGCGGCCAGCGCAGCGCCCTCGCCGCCGAATTCGCCACCGCCGCTGGCCTCGAAGACCTCCCCCTCTACAACGTCGAAGGCGGCACCCTCGCCTGGGTCGAGGCCGGCTTCCCCACCGGCGACTGACCACCCCACCCGCGGCCTCCCGCACACCCCTCCCTTCCGGCAATTACCGAACGGCAGGTCCGCCTTGACCATCAGAACCGGGCATGCCTAGGATTCGCCGACTGCGACCCAACAAACCCCGGGTTACCACCCGGTAAACGTCGCAGCAACGCAGAGGAGGGAACGCATGCTTCGATCCACCGGCCGGTCCAGGTTCGCCTGGCTCCTGCTCCTCGCCGCCCTCGCCTCAATCGTCGCCATCGCCTGCGGTGGCGACGATGACGACGACGACGGCGGCGGTGACGTCACCTACGGCAGGGCCGGCTTCAAAACCATCGAAATCGCCGCCGGCCAGCCCATCAAGATCGGCTACTCCGGCCCGCTCTCCGGCGACCTCAAGGGCATCGGCGAGCCCATCCTCAAGGCCGTCGAACTCGCTGCCAAGGACAAGACCATCAAGGGCTTCAGCATCCAGGTCATCGGCAAAGACGACCTCTGCTCCGCCGATGGTGGCGCCTCCGCAGCCACCCAGCTCCTCCAGGAAGGCGTCGTCGCCGTCGTCGGCCCCGTCTGTTCCGGTGCCGTCGTCGCCGCCCAGCCGCAGTACGAATCCGCCGGCATCACCCACGTCTCGCCGTCCTCCACCGCCCACAAGCCCACCTACCCGGATCGCGGCCAGGTCTTCCAGACCTTCCTCCGCACCACCTATAGCGACGACATCCAGGGCCCCGCACAGGCCAAGTTCGCCGTCACCGAACTGAAGGCCAAGAGCGCCTACATCGTCTACGACACCGACGCCTACGGCACCGGCCTCCGCGACGCCTTCCAGAAGGCCTTCGAAAAAGAAGGCGGCAAAATCCTTGGCAGCGAAGGCTACGAAAAGAAGCAGACCGACTTCAAAGCCATCGTCACCAACATCAAGAACGCCAAGCCCGATATCGTCTACTTCGCCGGCTTCTACTCCGAAGCAACCCCCTTCATCAAGCAGCTCCGCGCCGAAGACAAGGACGTCAAATTCCTCTCCGGCGACGGCGTCAAGAACGACGAGTTCATCAAGGGCGCCGGCGCCGATGCCGAAGGCGCCTACCTCTCGCTCCCCAGCCCCGTCTACACCGGCGAAGCCTACAAGACCTTCGGCGACCTCTTCGAAAAAGAAACCGGCATCAAGCGCGATGCCAGCCCCTTCACCCCCGAAGCCTACGACGCCGCCACCATCATCATCCGCGCCATCGAAAAGGTCGCAGAGGAAAAGGACGGCAAGCTCGTCATCGACCTCAAGAAGCTCAACGAAGAGATCCGCAAGACCGAGCTCGACGGCGCCTCCGGCAAAATCAAGTTCGATGCCCGCGGCGAAAACGTCGGCGGCGAAACCCCCGTCAGCCTCTTCGTCGTAAAGAACGGCGCCTTCGAGCAGCTCAACCAGTAGCCAGCAGGGGCGCCAGCCCCCATACTCCCCAGCCCGAGCGGAGAGGCGCCAGTCACTGGCGCCTCTCCCACTTCCGACCATCCTGGCAGAGGAACAGCCATGGCCCTCGCCCTCACCCTCTCCGTCAGCTTCTGGTCCGACCAGTTCGTCAACGGCCTCACCACCGGCTCCCTCTACGCCCTCATCGCCCTCGGCTACACCATGGTCTACGGCGTCCTCAAGATGATTAACTTCGCCCACGGCGAAGTCTTCATGCTCGGCTCCTTCGCCGGCTACGGCGCCCTCGTCGCCTTCGGTGGCAACGAACTCAGCGGACCCGTCATCGCCCTCGCCATCCTCGGCGCCATCATCGTCGCCATGAGCGCCTCCGTCAGCGCCTCCGTCGTCATCGAACGCCTCGCCTACCGCCCGCTTCGCAACGCCCCCCGCCTCGCCCCCCTTATCAGCGCCATCGGCGTCTCCATCTTCCTCCAGTACCTCGTCCTCGAACAGACCTCCGCCCGTGCCCGCTTCTACCCCGATATCTTCCCACGCGGCAACATCGGCCTCGGCCCCTTCGAAATCACCTACATTCAGCTCTTCCTCATCGCCAGCTCCGTCGCCATGATGGCCCTCCTCTACCTGGTCATCCAGCGCACCCGCCTCGGCCGTGCCATCCGCGCCGTCGCCGAAAACCCCACCAACGCCTCCCTCATGGGCGTCGATGTCAACCGCACCATCGTCTTCGTCTTCATCCTCGGCGCCGCCATGGCCGGCGTCGCCGGCGTCCTCTACGGCCTCTTCTTCCAGACCATCCGCGGCTCCATGGGCTTCATCCCCGGCATCAAGGCCTTCACCGCCGCCGTCCTCGGCGGCATCGGCTCCATCCCCGGCGCCATGGCCGGCGGCTACGTCCTCGGCCTCTCCGAAACAGTCGGCCGCGAACTCCTCAACCAGCTCCCCGGCATCGACCTCGGCAACCAGTGGCGCGATGTCATCGCCTTCACCCTCCTCGTTGCCATCCTCATCTTCCGCCCCACCGGCATCTTCGCGCAGCGGAGCACCACCCGTGCCTGAGCGCCGCACCAACCGCCCCGCCACACTCCAAATCTTCGCCCGCCTCCGCTGGCCCCTCTTCGTCACCCTCGCCGCCCTCCTCCCCTTCCTCCTCACCGACGTCTGGGTCCAGATGCTCGTCTTCGTCGGCCTCTTCATCGTCCTCGGCCTCGGCCTCAACGTCGTCGTCGGCTTCGCCGGCCTCCTCGACCTCGGCTACGTCGCCTTCTTCGCCGCCGGTGCCTACACCATGGGCCTCCTCTCCTCCCCCGGCTCCCCGCTCGATCTCTCCGCCAACTTCTGGCTCGTCCTCCCCCTCGGCATCCTCATCGCCAGCACCGTCGGCCTCCTCCTCGGCCTCCCCGTGCTCCCACTCCGCGGCGATTACCTCGCCATCGTCACCCTCGGCTTCGGCGAAATCATCCGCCTCTTCCTCGTCAACCGCGACGACATCACCCGCGGCTCCCAGGGCCTCGCTGCCATCCCCAAGCCCGACTTCTTCGGCCTCAGCATCGACTCCTTCACCGAATGGTTCTACTTCATCCTCGTCGCCGCCATCATCGTCGGCTTCTGCACCTCCCGCCTGCGCGATTCCCGCATCGGCCGCGCCTGGGAAGCCATCCGCGAAGACGAAGACGTCGCCGCCGCCATGGGCGTCAACACCACCAAGTACAAGCTCCTCGCCTTCGCCAGCGGCGCCGCCATCGGTGGCCTCGGCGGCGTCATCTACGCCTCCTTCATCGGCTTCATCAGCCCCGCCGCCTTCTCCCTCCAGGTCAGCATCGATGTCCTCGCCATCGTCATCATCGGCGGCATGGGCAGCACCCCCGGCGTCATCGTCGGCTCCCTCATCCTCATCGGCGTCCCCCGCATCCTCCAGTTCCGCGAAACCAGCGACTTCCTCGCACGCCTCGAATGGCTCAGCAGCGCCCTCAACAACCTCATCGGCGCCATCGATGCCGTCATCCCCGGCTCCATCGGTCGCCTGCCACCCGCCCAAACCTGGGGCGCACACCTCGCCGATGACACCCGCTTCATCATCTTCGGCGCCCTCCTCGTCCTCGTCATGGTCCTTCGCCCCTCCGGCCTCCTCCCCTCCGGTCGGCGTCGCCTCGAATTCGCCCACGACGCCGACGCCCCCGCCGATGTCCCCCGGGGTGCCCCCGCATGACCGCCGCCGAGCTCGTCGTCGATGGCCTCGGCATGCAGTTCGAAGGCCTCTCCGCCCTCGCCGGCGTCTCCCTCCGTGTCCCACCCGGCGAAATCCACGGCCTCATCGGCCCCAACGGCGCCGGTAAAACCACCTTCTTCAACTGCCTCACCGGCTTCTACCGCCCCACCAGAGGCGCCATCTACCTCACCGGCCAGCGCATCGATGGCCTCCCGCCCCACGTCATCACCGGCCTCGGCGTCGCCCGCACCTTCCAGAACATCCGCCTCTTCGCCAACATGACCGTCCTCGAAAACGTTCTCGTCGGTCAGCACCAGCACATCCACGTCGGCGGCACCGAGTTCCTCAGCACCCGCCGGCCCGTCTACCCCCTCGCCATCGAGCGCCTCCTCGTCCTCCGCGGCTTCCCCCGCGCCGCCCTCAGCGGCATCATCGAAATCGCCGGTGCCATCGCCCGCCCACCCCGAGTCCGTGCCGCCGAAGCCGCCGCCGTCACCCGCGCCCGCGAACTCCTCGCCGCCGTCGGTCTCCGCGGCCGCGAAAACGACCTCGCCCGAAACCTGCCCTATGGCGACCAGCGCCGCCTCGAAATCGCCCGCGCCCTCGCCACCTCCCCCTCCCTCCTCCTCCTCGACGAACCCACCGCCGGCATGAACCCCCAGGAGGCGACCGCCATGGTCGCCCTCATCCGTCGCATCCGCGATGAATTCGCCACCACCGTCATCCTCATCGAACACCAGATGCGCGTCGTCATGGGCGTCTGCGAAAACATCACCGTCCTCGATTACGGCCGCAAAATCGCCGAAGGCCCGCCCGCTGCCATCCAGCGCAACCCAACCGTCATCGAAGCCTACCTCGGCACCCGCGCCCTCCAGGGAGGTGGCCATGCCGCTCCTTGAAGTCAGCGACCTCGTCGCCGGCTACGGCGCCATCACCGCCGTCAAGGGCATCTCCCTCACCGTCAACCAAGGCGAAATCGTTACCCTCATCGGCTCCAACGGCGCCGGCAAATCCACCACCCTCCGCGCCATCTCCGGCGTCATCCGCCCACGCGCCGGCCAGGTCACCTTCGATGGCCGCCGCATCGACCGCCTCCCCCCGCACACCATCGTCCGCCTCGGCCTCTCCCACGTCCCCGAAGGCCGCGGCATCTTCCACTCCCTCTCCGTCTACGAAAACCTCCTCATGGGCGCCTACACCCGCAACGATGCCCGCGAGGCCGACCTCGAGCGCGTCTACCGCCTCTTCCCGCGCCTCAAAGAGCGCCTCAGCCAGCCGGGCGGCACCCTCTCCGGCGGCGAACAGCAGATGCTCGCCATCGGCCGCGCCCTCATGGCACGCCCTCGCCTCCTCCTCCTCGACGAACCCTCCATGGGCCTCTCCCCCGTCCTCGTCGAAACCATCTTCGAGACCATCCAGGCCATCCGCCGCGAAGGCGCCACCGTCCTCCTCGTCGAACAGAACGCCCTCATGGCCCTCGAAATCGCCGACCGCGCCTACGTCCTCGAATCCGGCGAACTCACCCTCCAGGGCACCGGCGCCGAGCTCTCCCGCGACGACTCCGTCCGCCGTGCCTACCTCGGCGAAGCCTGATCCCCACCACTCGACACACCCGCCCCGCCCGCTACCATGTCCCAGTCGCGGTCGCCCGCCCCTACCGGCCGCACACCCGGGGCAATGGGGACAGCCACGTCCCCATCGGGCACAATGGCGGCTGCACCATCCCACCCGGAGCAGGACACCACCATGGACGCACTCCAGGGCGTCACCGTTCTCGATTTCACCAGCCACATCGCAGGCCCCTACTGCACCAAGCTCCTCGCCGACCTCGGCGCCCGCGTCATCAAAGTCGAGCGCCCCGGCGGCGACCCAGCCCGCGCACTCCCACCTTTCCTCGCCGACGAACCCGGCCCCGACCGCTCCGCCATCTTCCAGTACCTCAACACCAACAAAGAATCGATCGTCATCGACCTCAAACAGCGCGCCTCCCGCGACCTCGTCCGCGCACTCGTCGGCCTCGCCGATCTCGTCGTCACCGCTTCCCCGCCCCGCACCGAAGAGGCCCTCGGCATCGATTACCCCACCCTCTCCAGTTACCGCGATATCCCCGTCGTCGCCATCACCAACTTCGGCCACGACGGCCCCTACCGCGACTACGCCCTCGATGACCTCGTCGTCTACGCCATGGGCGCCGAAATGTACAGCCACGGCCTCGCCAGCCGCGAACCCCTCAAGCTCGGCGGCACCGCAGCAACCCTCCAGTGCGGCGCCATGGCCGCAGTCGCCGCCATGGGCGCTCTCACCGCCTACGAAGTCCACGGCACCGGCCAGCTCGTCGATGTCCCCTGCTTCACCGTCCAGGTCTCCAACATCGACCGCCGAAGCTCCAGCATCCTCGCCTACCGCTTCTCCGGCCGCGTCCAGGACCGCCCCGCCTCCCACATCTCCGGCCTCGCCGGCGGCATCTACCCCGTCGCCGATGGCTACGTCGAAGTCGCCGCCCTGCCCGGCACCTACTGGCGCCGCTTCGTCGAGATGATCGGCGACGAAACCCTCAAAGACCCCTCCTGGGATAGCCCACTCGCCGCGCTCCAGCCGGGCGCCCGCGAAACCGTCGATGGCATCGTCTACCCCTGGATGCTCGAACGTACCCGCGCCGAAGTCTGGCAGGCCGCCCGCGAACACCACGTCATGGCCGGCCCCCTCTACACCGGCCTCGACCTCTGGAACGACCGCGCATTCCACGACCGCGGCCTCTGGACGACCATCTCCCATCCCGAACTCGGCGAGCTCCCCATGCTCGGCCGTCCCTACATCTTCGAAAAAACCCCCTGGCGCATCCGCTCAGCCGCGCCGCGCCTCGGCGAGCACACCCCCACCATCCTCGAGGCCGCCGGCCTCCAACCCGACACCATCCAGCGCCTCACCGCCGAAGGAGTCATCGCATGAGCGCACCCCTCCCACTCGAAGGCATCCGCATCTGCGACTTCACCGCCGTCTGGGCCGGCCAAACCGCCACCATGTACCTCGCCGACCTCGGCGCCGAATGCATCAAGGTCGAAAACCCCTACGTCTGGAACCCCATGACCCGCGCCGCCTCGCCGCGCATGAACGCCATGATGGCCCAGCTCATGCCTCCCTGGATCGCCGGCCACCCCCCGGAGCCAGGCCCCCGCCCCTGGAACAACAGCCCCGCCTTCATCCAGGTCCTCCGCAACAAGAAATCCTTCACCGTCGATAGCCGCCGCCCCGAAGGCCTCGCCATCGTCAAGCAGCTCATCGCCATCAGCGATATCCTCGCCGAGAACCTGGCCATCGGCACCCTCGAAAAGCTCGGCCTCGACGACGACGCCATCCGCGCCATCCGCCCCGACATCATCATCCTCCACATGCCCGCCTTCGGCCGCACCGGCCCCTACGTCGAAGGTCGCGGCTACGGCGCCCACATCGATGCCGTCGCTGGTGCCACCATCCTCCGCGGCTATCGCGACACCGCACCCATCGACAACACCAGCATCTTCGCCGGCGACTTCTGGGGTGGCATGCACGGTGCCGTCGCCATCATGGCCGCGCTCCGCCACCGCCGCCGCACCGGCGAAGGCCAGGTCATCGAAATGGCCCAGGTCGAATCCTCCGCCCACATGTCCGTCCAGGCCGCCCTCGATGCCGCCTGGAATGGCCGCGAGCACCGCACCATCGGCAACCGCTCCATCGAAGGCCATATCCCCAGCGGCGTCTTCCCGGCCGCCGGCACCGACCGCTGGATCGCCATCTCCTGCCGCTCCGATGCCGAATGGCGCGCCCTCGTCGCCTTCATGGGCAACCCCGCATGGGCCACCGACCCCGCCCTCGCCACCACCGCCGGCCGCGAGGCAGCCCAGGACATGATCGAAGAGCGCCTCGCCGAATGGACCGCCACCCGCGACCGCGACGAGCTCTTCCATGCCCTCCAGCAGGCCGGCGTCACCGCCGGGCCCGTTCTCACCGCCAAAGAGGCCGCCGAAGACCCCCACCTCGCCGCCACTGGCGCCTGGAAGCGCCTCCCCGCCACCGAGGATTACCCCGAAGTCGACTGGCTCCGCCCCGCCTACCGCTTTTCAAAATCCGACGTCGACCTCCGCACCCCGCCGTGCCTCTTCGGCGAACATAACGACTACGTCTACCGCGAGGTCCTTGGCCTCGGCGACGAGGAGATCGAGCGCCTCCGCGCCGCCGGCCACATCGCGACGAGCTTCGATCCCGACGTCATCGCCACCGCATGATCCCCGGCGCGCGGGCGGTCACCATTCCCACCGCGCCCGGCATCGAGCTCGAATGCCTCGATGCCGGCGCGGGCCCGCTCGTCATCCTGCTCCACGGCTTCCCCGAGCTCGCCCATTCGTGGCGCCACCAGCTCCCCGCCCTCGTCGCCGCCGGCTACCGCGTCCTCGTCCCCAACCAGCGCGGCTATGGGCAGAGCTCGGCCCCCTCAGCCATCGAAGCCTACGACCTCGACGCACTCGCCGCCGATGTCGCCGCCCTCATCCGCTGGGCCGGGGGCCCGCCCGCCGTCGTCATTGGCCACGACTGGGGCGCTCCCGTCGCCTGGCACACCGCCCTCCGCTACCCGGCCCTCATCCGTGCCGTCGGCTCCCTCTCCGTCCCGCACGCCGCCCGCCCACCGCGGCCTCCCCTCGAGCTCATGCGCGAAGCCGCCGGGCCAGCCCACGTCCACTACATCGACTACTTCCAGCAGCCCGGCCTCGCCGAGGCCGAATTCGAAGCCGATGTCGCCAGCGCCCTCCTCGGCTTCTACTGGTCCATCTCCGGCGATGCTCCCCGCGAGGAGCGGTTCCGCCCCATCGCCCGCGGCGCCCGCTTCATCGACTCCTTCGCACCGCCCGCCCGGCTTCCCTCGTGGCTCACCGCCGCAGACCTCGAAGTGTACGTCCAGGCCTTCACCCGCTCCGGCTTCCGCGGCGGTCTCAACTGGTACCGCAACGTCAACCGCAACTGGGAGCGCTCCGCCGACCTCGCCGGCGCGCGCGTTGAGCAGCCCGCGCTCTTCATCACCGGCAGTCGCGATCCCGCCCGCAACCCGCCCGCCATCGAGCGCCTCCGCGAGGTCGTCCCCAACCTGCGCACGTTCGCCATCCTCGAAGGCTGTGGCCACTGGACCCAGCAGGAACGCCCGGCGGAAGTCACCAGACTCCTCCTCGACTTCCTCGCCGACCTCCCGGCACCCGCAACCGCGTAACCGTCTCGTCGCGCATCTGCCACCCGCCGGTCACCCGAATTTGCGGACCGTTTACGAACTCCCCGGAGCCGTTTCACATCTGCCCCGTAGAGTGAACGGCGAAGGGTTCGGAGGCTCGCAGCTCTCCCCCACCTTCCCCGCTCACCCGCTCCAGCGGGCGAACGGCGTCGCGAGCCTCCCTCCCCTCGGATTCAGCCCGCAGACCGCCTGCGGGTTCCGGCCTCGCAGGCGCCCGCCACTCCCCGGGGCGGGCGCCGCGCCAACCCCCTCCGCAT
>FWWL01010463.1_pt1 | contig 10683 bp, 7 predicted proteins | sample 2228331 | NCBI WGS metagenome assembly FWWL01 (sample SAMEA103939775, study PRJEB20133) | metagenome
CAATGACATCTTTGACGACAAGGGAAAACTTCGGGCTGCTATAGCTCTTTCTCGTTCGAAGCATCCCATAAGCTATCTGCTCGACAGATTCCACAACGACCCGTCGGGCCCCCGGTCGGCCCCACGTGGCCGCCAGATCATAGGTCCAGACGGTAAAGAGACTCACAAAAAACGCAAAAATCAACGTTGGTCGGACAACAAGCGAAGGCGATATGCCGGCGGCCCGTAGCGCGATGATCTCATTGCTTCCGGCCATTCGCCCCAAGACCTGGCTAACAGCCAAGAGCACGGCAATCGGAATCGTGATTCCAAGAATCTCCGGAAGGAGATAGGGGATCATTCGCATCACAAGAAGCGGCGGCAAACCCCGGCTAATCCCTTCCCTGGCACCGATTCCCAATGCCAGTAACAGCGTCATAATCAGCAACGCTGTCAAGAAAATCTTCAGCAGTTCCGAGGTTACATACCGTGTGAAAATGGGCATCCCTGGATTCCTGGCGGCATCCAAGACGTTTCTCGACCATACGAAATGGCGATATAGGTTACCATTCTCCCCGGAAAAGGTAAATCCCAGTTACCTTTGCGAGCAAAGGCGCAGGGCACGATGGGAACATATTTTCGAATCGACCTGCGAGGTTCAGTATGCGCCCGGCCATGCCGGGAAGCGTGGAGAAGAGGCAACACCATCTGGTAGCAAGAGCCCTTATAGACTACTGGACTGGAGGGCTGACAGTTTGTAAAAGATAGGTAACGGTACCACCCCTTGTGGAAAAGGGGAGCAATCCATTGTTGATTCCGGATGGAGGCAACACGTTCGATGATTTGGCCGCGATTGCCGGTTGCTTTGGCGCTTGTTTTCAGCGTTGCATGCTCGTCTGTCCTGGCTCAGACTTCCGGTACGCCTCACAGGTTCTTGGAAGCCCTTAAATCTCGCGGATACTACGACACGGCAGTCGAGTACCTGGATCTGTTGGCTTCTGACCCCAGCTGTCCTGCCGATTTGAAGGAGGTCATAGATTACGAAGCCGGGGTGGCCTTGGTAGCGGCAGCTCAGACGGCACGCAATCCGCAGAAAAGGGATCAAGCCCTCAAAGACTCCGTTGAGCGGCTCCGCAAATTCATCCAGGAGCACCCCCAACATTCCCTGGCCGACGCAGCCCGGGCACAATTAGGCCAAGGTCTGGTGGAACAAGCAAAGGCCCTCCTGCAGGGTGTTGAGACGAAAAAGCCGGAGGAGGCCAATCGTTTGCGTGCGGAAGCCCGCAAGCTGATCGAGCAGGCGAAGCAGTATTTCGATGCCTATGAAAAGAGTGCTTATGAACGAGCCAAACAATTCCAAGGCAAAGTCATCGACGCACGGAATGAGCAATTAGCCCGAGAGCGCGAACAGGCCTATGCCGACTATCTTAAGGCCCGCATGTTCAGCATTGGAGCCATTTACCAACTGGCGCAGACGTACGGCAAGGAAGACAAAGAGCGTGCAGAACTGCTGAAGCAGGCCGCAAGCGAATACGAAAAGTTCTACGAAAAATATCGCGACTTTTCGGCCGGCTTTTTCGCCCGATTTTACCAGGGTGTCTGTGCTCAGGAGCTTGGACAGGACAGCCTCGCAATTGATATCTACAAGGAAACCCTCACGGTTCCTGGCGATTTGCCGGAGATTCAACGGCTCCGCACCGAGGCCCTCGCCCGCCTGATCCAGATTTATCGAAAACAGAACAAGCATCAAGAGATCGTTTCTGCTGCGGTGTCGTGGGAGGAAACCGTCCGACCGGATGTCCGGACCACCGATTGGGGGTTGGAGATCCTCTATCACGGTGCCCTGTCCGCTATTGAACTCGCCAAGATTGCCGAAAAGAACAAGGAAGGCCGAACGGCTCAACAACAGCGGGCACTGGCTCAGCGATTTCTCAAGATCGTTGCCGGTGTCCCCGGACAGTACCGACTGGATGCCCAAGCCAAACTAGGAGAATTACTAGGCGAGGAGAAAACCATTGAGGAGTCCCCAGTTGTCGATTTCGCCGATGGTAAAGCACGTGGTGAAGCGGCATGGGGACGCTTTCTCGCCGCCATGGCCCAACTGGATAAGGGTGAAGGCGATCCTAATCAGATTCGTCAAGAGGCCAATCGGGCAAGAGATCAAGCCATTAGCTTTTATCTCAAGACCATTGCATTGTATAAGGATCAGCCCATCGAAGAATTGAACGCCATCAGGTATCAGCTCATTTACTTATTCTGGGATGCAGGGGCCCTCGAAAAGTCAGCCGTCCTAGCCGAGTTCTTGGCCCGCAACTACCCCCAGAACGCAGGTTCTCAAAAAGCCGTCGAAATCGCAGTCAAGGTTTATCGGACGCTCTTCACTCAGGCACGAAAAGATGGGCAAGATGGTGCGTTTGAATTGGAAAAAATGCGGCAATTAACGGAGTACACATTGTCTCAATGGGGTAACGAACGAGAGGCGAGCGAATGCGTGTTGACGCTCCTGGAAAGCCTTTTCGAGCTGAACTTGATGGACGATGCCAGAGAGTTCCTCGAGCGCATCCCCCCAGAGTCGTCCGGCCGTGCGCGGGCTGAACTTCGCTTGGGCCAAGTTTTATGGACGCAATATGCCAAATCGGCGGCCAGCCAAGAGACACGTCCCAGTCCGGAGGAAACCGACGCAATTCTCCAGGATGCGCGTCGTTACCTAGAGCAGGGACTTCAGAGAATCCGTTCGGGAGGCGGCGAAGTTGATTACTTCGTGGAGTACTCCGTGTTGCTCTTGGCCCAGTTGCTTGTGAACACGGGCGAAACAGACCAGGCCATTGCCCTTTTGGAAGACCCGACCTTGGGCCCTCTGACTTTGATCCGGCAGGGACACGCCGCTGTGGAGAATGCCAAGTTTCGAGAAGAGGTCATGAAGGTAGCCCTGCGGGCGTATGTGGGAAGCCAGAACCTGGACAAGTCCTTTGAGATTCAAGAACAGCTGGAAAAGCTTGTGGCGGGCAGCGGAGATACCGAGGCGACCAAGCGATTGACGGCCGTCTATGTGGGGCTGGGACGCCAATTGGAAGAGCAACTGACCCGGCTCCGTGCCGAAGGGAAATCTGCGGAAATGGAGAAGGTCCTGACTGGTTTCACGAAGTTCTTAGAAGCAATCCAGGAACGCTCCGCGAGTGTTGATTTCCGCGCCCTCAATTGGGTGGCCGAGACCTTTTTAGGACTGGCAAAAGGCCTGGACCCCGGCGGCCCTCAAGTGCCGGAACAGGCCAAGGAATACTACACCAAGGCCGTCGCAACCTATGTCCAGCTTATCAAACGTTGTGAGGCGGAACCCGGCTTTGGGCCAGAAGATGCGCCGCTATTCCTTCGCGTTCGCCTGGCGGCGGCGCTCCGGGGATTGAGGCTCTTCGACAAGGCCATGGAGGCCGTTCTGTTCGTTATTGATAAACAGGGCAAAGAGAACCGCCTGGATGCCCAACTGGAAGCCGCTCAAATCTATCAGGAATGGGCAGAACAGCCCGGGAAGGAGCAGTACTACGAATACGCCATCCGCGGTGGGCACGAGAAGAACGGGCGATACCTGATTTGGGGTTGGGGTGGCATCGCGCGACGGGTTGCCAATGATTACAATCGCTTTGCGGATGTGTTTCACCAGGCCCGCTACAACCTCGCTTATTGTCGATTCAAACTGGCACAAAAAACAACCGGTGCGAAACGCGATCAACTCCTAAAGGAAGCCGAGCTTGACATCCAAAGGACATACCTTCTGTACCCCAGCCTTGGGGGAAAAGAATGGTACGCCAAATACGATAAGTTGTTACGGATGATTCAGCAACTCCGCGGCGAAAAGAACCCACAAGGTTTGAAGGCCCTTGAGACTCGGCCGCGTGCAACTCCGGCGCCGTCGAAAGCCGGATGATCAGGTGAAAATACCGTCCTGAACCTGATTGTCTTCGACTTGTGAAATAAGCTGAAAAGGAGTTTTTGATGCGAGCTTTCGTTAGAACCGTGTCACTCGTGGTGGCCGTAACGTTTCCCGCAGTGATCGCCTCCGCGGCGGATGTGATTCAACTGGCGAACCAGACCGTCGCTGGAAAGATTACTCAAATGACCAAGACAGAGGTCGTCATCGAGGCAACCAGCGGCCCTCGCACCATTCCTGTCAATCAGATTCAAAGCATTTCCTGGGATGGTGAGCCGGCAACTTTGAAGAATGTTCGGATGGCGATGCAAGTCAGCCAGTATGAAGACGTGATTGCTGCGGTTGACCGGATCAAAATGGAGGCGATCAGCCGTCCCGAAATCCGCCAGGACATCGAGTTCTATCGGGCGGCGGCCACAGCCTATTTAGCGCTCCGGGGTACGGGGTCGATTGACGAGGCAGGAAAGCTCGTCGCCGACTTTGCACTCAACTACCCGAATAACTATCACGTTTGGGAGGCCACAAGGCTCGTGGCCGATCTGCTCGTCGCCAAGGGAGCGGTGGACAAGGCGGTTGAGTACTACGCCACTCTCAACCAGGCCCCCTGGCCGGAATACAAGGCCCAAGCGGGAACGGCCATCGGCTGGGCATATTTAGGAGCAGGTAAGATCGACGAGGCCGAGAAGGCCTTCGATGAGGTGATAGCTCTCCAGCTTTCCGGCGACGACACGCCAAAGGTGCTTGCCACCGTCGGCAAGGCCCGGTGTCTTGCCCAAAAGGGCCAAACGGAACAGGCTGTGGCGTTAATCCAGGAGGTGTTGAAGCGGCCCGATCTCACGGAAAATGCCGAGGTGATGGGTCGGGCTTACGTGGCCTTGGGCTTGGCATACCGCAAGGCCAACGACGTAAAACGTGCCATTATCGCCTTTTTGCACACGGACCTCATTTATTTCCGGCATAGTGGCTCGCATATCGAGGCACTTCAGAACTTGCTCGAGTTGTGGCCCCAAGTGGGTCATCCTGAACGGGCCGCGGAGGTGGCCGAGGTCCTCAAGAAGCAGTATGGGCGGGAAATCAGCACAAAGTGAACTCGTATTGGCCAAGGGCCTCCGCAAATAATTCAGCTTTTTGCTTGAAGACCGCCATTTACCTCGAGCGAAAACTCAGATTAAACTGAAAAGGATACGGACCGCAATTTCAAGAAGGCAAGTATCGCAACATCGTTCGCCAGAGCGACATTTCTCGGAAACTCAGCAGAGGCGTATTTTCACAGTCCAACGGAGGTACTCATGCGGCAGGGTTTGTTTTCAACCTGGACCGGAGCGATTCTCGGGTCTTTTCTGAGCTTGTTCATTCTGCTGGGCGTTGTGCCCCAGCTTCCGGGCTGGCTACAGGCATCGGCCACGGCCGAAGAGGCGGCCGACGACCAATTGGCCGAACCCGCCCCCGCGGCGGAAGCCCCTTCAGAGGGCCAAACTGCCGCTCCGGAAAAATCCGTTCTCGCATGGTTTTTCGAATCATTGGGTTGGACCTATACCCTGGCGTTCCTCACTATTTCGTTCTCCTTCGTGGCACTCTTGGTGATGAATCTGGTGGCCTGTCGCCGTGAGGCCGTGATGCCCCAAGCGCTCATCGAAGGTTTTGAGACGTTGTTCAACGAAAAACGCTTTCAGGAAGCCTATGAGCTCGCCAAGAACGATGAATCATTTCTCGGGCAAGTTTTGTCAGCGGGTTTGGCAAAGCTATCGGCTGGTTATCCACAGGCCCTCGAAGCCATGCAAGAGGTCGGCGAAGAGCAGGCCATGCGGATGGAACATCGGCTTAGCTATATCGGACTGATCGGTACGATCAGCCCCATGGTGGGACTCTTGGGAACCGTGGACGGTATGGTTCGATCATTTAGCGTCATCGCCAACAGCACCACGACGCCCAAGCCTTCGGAACTGGCTCGCGGTATTTCGACGGCGTTGATCACGACCCTGGTTGGACTCACGATTGCCATTCCGGCCGTCATCGTTTATGGGATTTTCCGAAACCGCATCGCCCGACTTGTGCTTGAGGTTGGCATTGTGAGCGAAGGTTTGATGTCTCGATTCTCAAGTGTCGCCCCGAAGAAGTAATCTTCGGATACATTAATGCCGTTCATTATCGACACACGTTTTTTGTCGTGTTTGTTTAAAGCGTAGAGGTGCAGATTATGCCTCGTCGTGCTGTTCGGCAGATACCTGAGGCGGAAGCTGAAATGACGCCCATGATTGATATGACGTTTCAGCTTATCGCCTTTTTCATGATTCTGATCAATTTTTCAGAAGGCGATCAGAATCAATTGATCCGGCTGCCTGCCAGTGAACTTGCCAAACCGCCGGACACGGCCCCCGCATGGCCGATCACGCTGCAGATGACCTCAAAGGGCACTGTTTTCTACGGCGTCGATGAGCTAACCTTGGAGAACGTCCAACCCGTCCTTGAAATCGAAAAAGAACTCATCCGCCGTCGGGGTGGTGACTTCCGAAATACCACCATCATCATTCGCGCAGACCGATTTGCCAAAACGGGCCGAGTTCAGGAATTAATCCGCATTTGTCAAAGTACCGGGTTTGAGAAATTTACACTCCGGGCAAGACAGGAGAGTTCATAGCATGAAGTTTCGTGGGTCTGGAAAACACGTGGGGGGCAAAATCGAGTTGATGATGACGCCGATGATCGACGTCGTCTTCCAGCTTCTCACGTTCTTCATTATGACGTTTAAGATTGTCGCCCCGGAAGGAGACTTCTTCATCAAGATGCCGCTTTCGGCACCCAGTGCGGGCGTTCCGTCAGATTTACAGTTGCCCCCTATCAAAGTCCGTATGACAGCCGGCCCCGGTGGCGAATTAGCGGGCCTCTACCTCTCTGAACGGCGTCTCGCAAATTTTAACGAATTGCGCGAGCAAATCAGGGCCTTGGTAGGTGACAGCGGCGGTCCGGGAAGCGCTGGCGACGCCGAGGTCGAATTGGATTGCGACTACGACCTCCGATATGAGTACGTCATTCGGGCAATCACGGCAGTCTCAGGGTATATTAGCCCTGATGGCCAAATCGTGCGACTCGTCGAAAAGATCAAGTTTGCCCCACCCCGGTCAGAGGGTGCTTAAATTTTCTGCGTGAGTATATCCTTCAAGCCCTCCAGCATTCACCCGTGCTATCGGTGGTGCTTAGGCACGTGGATGAAACCGCCGATGGATGGCCTTAAGACGTGCGAAATCCACGTGGGTGTAGATTTGGGTTGTGGCGATGGAGGCGTGCCCCAACATTTCCTGAACCAGCCGCAAGTCCGCACCGCCTGCCAAGAGGTGTGTGGCAAAGCTATGTCGCAACACATGGGGACTGATGTCGCTGGGTAGCCCCGCTCTTAGGGCATAGAGTTTCAGCAGTTCCCAAATCCTCTCCCGTCGAATCCGACGTCCGCGATAGGACAAAAAAGCCCAAGGTGGCTCCCCGCCGCTTTTTCCCGCCAGCCGTGGTCGTTCGTGCTCCAGGTACTCCCGAAAACACACAATGGCCCGCTGCCCCAGGGGAACGACCCGCTCCTTGTTACCCTTGCCCCGACAAACACAATACCGTTCGTCGAGGTGGATATCTTCCATCCGCAGATTGGCCACCTCGCTTACCCGACATCCCGTTGCGTATAGAAACTCCAAGATGGCACGGTTGCGCCGATAACAGGGATCAAACGGCTTAGGACTGTCGAGCAAGTCATCAACCTGCTGTGGGGTTAATACCTTAGGAATACGCTCCCAGATTTGCGGACTTGCAAGGAGCTCGGCTTGATTTGTGGTTAGAACGCCTTCCAGTTGGAGATATCGCAGGAAAAGACGTAACGACACAACGTGCCGCGCCAAGGAACTTGGGGCTAACCCCTTCTCGTGGAGCCAGCCTGCGTAATCCGACAGGTCCTTGACACTCAGACCCTTGAGGTCTCGGCCATTGAGCCATTCTAGGAAACGGCGAAGATCGCGCCGGTAAGCCGCAACCGTGTTTTCCGAAAGATGACACTCGGCCGACAAATAATGAACAAAGCTATCTTCCCACGCAGTGCTTGCTCTGGTGGGGGAGGCGACATGGGGCTTAAGCCGACGTCGTGCGGGGCACATATCCTACCCGGAGGTTAAGGGCAAGATTTCTTCTCTACAGGCAACTTCGGCAACCCGGCCATGAAAAGTTGATCTTGTCCGGGGCCCAACATCTCACCCAAACTTTCGGCACAGATGCCGACTCTGGTGGTGAGCGCACGGGACGGCAGGCCGGGCAATCCGGGGTTACCACGCGGAGACTGCTAATGTAACCGTGGGTCTGGGCGACCGCCTCAGACGTAGCAGCCCTCGTCCATCCCCAGGTAGGTCTTCAATTCCTCAAAGCGGCGAGAGTAGTACTCCGTCGAGGAATGGACGTGCTCAGCCTCTGTGATGAATCGAATTTGCTCGTTGTTCGGGACACGGTGATTCTTCAGAATCCTCTCAAAGGGCCGCAAATCCGAACCGTAACAGATGAGCAGTTTGTGTTCGTCAAACTGGACCTCCAACGGGATATCGGCGTTCAACACGGCGATGCCCGTGCAACCGTCATTAAGAAGGACATCCTCGAACTCCCAAAGGATACTTTTCAGGACGGGCATGTCGATGTGTTCCCGATAGAGGTCATGGTGTCCCGGCCGATCCCGGTGGTGGCTTGTCTCAAGCACCACATCGACTTCTTCCCCAAGGGGATCCAACAGTTCGATGAAGGTATCGAACAGTTTCTCCTTGGACACGGAGGCCATCAAGACCGGGATGACCGTTTGCCCGTTGTCACTGCGATAAACGTCGTGCCGGAAACCCTCACAAGGCACCACCTGAAGATCATACGAGGGCCGCACCGCGTCGGTCAGGGTAAAGTTTCCGTATTTGGCAATTCTCAAGTGGGCCTCAAGCTCTTCTTCACTGAGATGCTCGAAGCTGCTCCGCGAGGGTACCTGAGACCCTTCTCGCAACACGTTGCCAATGAATTTCTTGAGGAAGCCCATCGCTGTGTCAAACCCTTTTGTTGCAGTTACCTTGACGTGACCTTCCCGATTAATTGAGCATTCTTGTTACAACCGTCATTTCGTGCATTTCACGTCCTGAGAGACACTTGTGTCGATTCTGCCCGCCCTATCTCAGAACAGGTGACCAATCAAGCTGTCCTCTGATGTAACCTAGGCCATATCTTGGGCTCCATCACGTCTCGTTTTCTCCATTTTTTTGCTTGTGCTTTTGGTTATCCCGCACAACCCGCACGATCAACTAAATCCGCCCGTGCTCGTCACAGCACGTTTTTGTCTCGGGGAAGAGACTGATTTGGGCACAAGTCATGACCAGGCTAACGGAAAAGCCGTTTTCCGTCCCGCATCGTGTCTCCTAAAAGAACTCTAGCACCAAATTCAGCGCAATGTTTCACCAAAGATGTCGGTCGGTGGCCTCATGACGAGTCATTTGCAACGAACACACAGACCGCGCAAAAACTCACGGTTACCGAGATCCCGACGACCACGCTATTTCTCGCGACCAGGTGAGTTGACTAAGACAAGCAAGCTCGCAGGTCCGCGCGACCCTTGACCAACGTTGCGACTTGTTCGATATACTGAACCTGATGCTTGGCCAAGATGAATCACGCGTTTTTGGATTCAGGTTTTCCTACAAGCACGAAATGACAAATGGCACAAACCATTTCACAAACAAGCAATTCACGCAAAAATGCCAACCGTCTCAAACGGCTGGCTCAGTGTGAAATCCTCTTAGGGATTATCATCTTAGTGGGGTGTTTAAGTAGGCAGGATGCCAAAAAGCCAGAGCAGCAGGGGGGCTCTTCGCCGGACGTTTCGCAGACTCTGCCGCAAGCGGACTCCCCCTCGGAACTTTGGTACATCAACTATGTGCTAGGAGAAAGGGTCGGTTATGAACGACAGTCCTTTGAGTTTGTGAACGAAGACGGTCGCCGCCTCCGCAAGGTCTCCGGAGAGAGCTGCCTGCGTGTGAAACGGGCGAGCACCGTCATAGAGATGATGATTCGTCACACTTGCTGGGAGACCTTGGAGGGCTCGCCTATCCGTTTCGAAGTGGAGACAAACCTGGGGAAATCGGCTCATCGAGCAAGAGGGGAAATCCGCGACGGACAACTGATCGTGGAGACGGAGGTAGCCGGTCACGCCGTCCAAAAGGCTCTCCCCTGCCCCACGCACTGCCGTGGTTTTCTCGGACTTCAAGAATCACTGTTCGAAAAACCAATGTCTCCCGGTGAGGAACGTCGTCTCACGATCCTTCTGCCGGGATTAAATGATCTCGCCCACATGACGTTAAAGGCCGACGATTACGATTCACGGCAAGTGGGTGGTCGCAATGTTCGCACCTTGTCTGTTCAGTTCACAATGACTCTCAACTTCGGCGGTGTCTTTCGGGGGCACCTGTGGGTCGATGAACGGGGTATTATTGTCAAGCAGGAGACCGATTCACCCCCGATGACGGCAATCCTTGCAACTCGGGAGGAGGCCCTGCGGCAACCCCATGATCCCAGGCTTGATCTCGTTCGGGATGTTTTCATCCCTGTCAAAGGGGCACCATTTGTGGCGGAGCGGACCACGCGAATCGTGTACCGGATCTCCTCCGATACCGAAGACCTATCCCAGTTGATTCCTTCCGACTGCCATCAGACCGTCAAGGCACTCGGTTCCCATGCCGTGGAACTATACGTTCATCCCCCGTCCTTGTCATCTCAAATGTTAAACT
>FWWL01010464.1_pt1 | contig 10682 bp, 9 predicted proteins | sample 2228331 | NCBI WGS metagenome assembly FWWL01 (sample SAMEA103939775, study PRJEB20133) | metagenome
GCCAGCCGATGACGGAGGCCACAGCCATGCCATTCACCCCTGGTGACACCCTCTTCGAATACCGCATCACCCGCGCGCTCGGCCAGGGCGCTTTCGGGACGGTCTGACTGGCGCAGGACACGCACCTCGACCCCTCCCGGCCGCCGGCCGGGAGGGGTCGACGTCTAGACCGGGAAAGTTTTCCCAGAACCGGCGTGACCCGGACGTAACCCGGGCCCGGGGTCGTCGTTGAGGTGGTCAGACCCGGCAGTCATGCTCCCTCCCAATAGGCCGGGTCTCGGTCCAGGCGCTGTCCAGCAGAGCGTGGACGATCAGGGCCCGGCCACCCTCCCTCCCCGGCCGGGCCCTGGTGCATTTACGGGGCGTGCCCGCGCTGCCGCCCATCGCGGACCTGGCAGGGGAGCGGGCCCGGCGTCGCCGATACGATGCGGCCCATGAGCGACGCCCCTGAGCACGACCTGGTCCTCGTCGTCGACTTCGGGGCGCAGTACGCGCAGCTGATCGCCCGCCGCGTCCGCGAGGCGCGGGTCTACTCCGAGATCGTGCCGCACCACATGCCGGTCGCCGAGATGCTGGCCCGTGGCCCGAAGGCGATCATCCTCTCCGGCGGACCCTCCTCGGTGTACGCCGAGGACGCCCCCGGCATCGACGAGGCGATCTTCACCTCCGGCACCCCGGTCTTCGGCATGTGCTACGGCTTCCAGCTGATGGCCCGCGGCCTGGGCGGCACCGTGGCCGCGACCGGCGCGCGGGAGTACGGCCGCACCCCGGTCCGGGTCACCGAGCCGGGCACGCTGCTCGCCGACGTACCCGCCGAGCACCGGGTGTGGATGAGCCACGGCGACTCGGTCTCGGCCGCGCCCACCGGCTTCACCGTGCTGGCCTCGACCGACGTGACCCCGGTGGCGGCCTTCGAGGACGTCGACCGCGGCCTGGCGGGCGTGCAGTGGCACCCCGAGGTCCTGCACTCCGAGCACGGCCAGAAGGTGCTCGAGCACTTCCTGTGGGACATCGCCGGCTGCCGCCCGACCTGGACGATGGTCAACATCGTGGAGGAGCAGATCGAGAAGATCCGCACCCAGATCGGCGACCGCGGCCAGGCGATCTGCGGGCTGTCCGGCGGGGTCGACTCAGCGGTGGCGGCCGCGATCGTGCAGCGCGCCATCGGGGACCGCCTCACGTGCGTGTACGTCGACCACGGGCTCATGCGCAAGGGCGAGACCGAGCAGGTCGAGCGCGACTTCGTGGCGGCAACCGGCGTCGACCTGCGGGTCGTGGACGCGGAGAAGCAGTTCCTCGACGCGCTCGCCGGGGTCAGCGACCCGGAGCAGAAGCGCAAGGTCATCGGCCGCGAGTTCATCCGCACCTTCGAGGCCGCCGAGCGCGAGATCCTCGCCGACGCGGTCAGCGGTGACGACGGCGACAAGGTCGCCTTCCTGGTGCAGGGCACCCTCTACCCCGACGTCGTGGAGTCCGGCGGGGGAGCGGGCGCCTCGACCATCAAGAGCCACCACAACGTCGGCGGCCTGCCCCAGGACCTCGAGTTCGAGCTCGTCGAGCCGCTGCGCACCCTGTTCAAGGACGAGGTCCGAGCGGTGGGCGAGCAGCTGGGCCTGCCGGCCGAGATCGTGCACCGCCAGCCCTTCCCCGGGCCCGGCCTCGGCATCCGGATCATCGGCGAGGTCACCCGCGAGCGGCTCGACATCCTGCGCGAGGCCGACGCGATCGCCCGCGAGGAGATGACCCGCGCCGGCCTGGACCGCGACATCTGGCAGATGCCGGTCGTGCTGCTCGCCGACGTCCGCTCGGTCGGCGTCCAGGGCGACGGCCGCACCTACGGTCACCCCGTGGTGCTGCGCCCGGTCACCTCCGAGGACGCCATGACCGCAGACTGGGCCCGCCTGCCCTTCGAGGTGCTGGAGCGGATCTCCACCCGGATCACCAACGAGGTGCCCGAGGTCAACCGGGTCACCCTCGACGTCACGAGCAAGCCGCCGGGCACCATCGAGTGGGAGTGAGGCCACCCGTTCGGGGCTCGTTCGGGGACGCGTGGCGAGAGGCGATCTCGGGCTTCGTGGCGCTGCTCGCCGGCGACGTGCTGCCGGGTGCGGTGGCGGCCCCGGTGCGGCCGCTCGTGCCACTCGCAGCTGCGCCCGAGCCCGCGTCGGTACGCTCCGGTCCATGACCTCCGCGACCCTCGTGCTCACCGTCATCGGCCGCGACCGGCCGGGCCTGGTCTCGGCCGTCTCCGCCCCGGTCGAGGCCCGTGGGGGCAGCTGGCAGCACAGCCAGATGGCCCGCCTCGCCGGCGAGTTCGCCGGCATCGTGCTGGTCAGCGTCCCTGCCGAGGAGGTCGAGGGGCTCGAGCGCGACCTCGCAGCCCTGGAGCAGGACGGTCTGCGGGTCGACGTGCGCCGCACCGACGCCCCGGCAGAGCAGCAGGTCTCGGCCGTGAGCCTGCACCTGCTCGGCACGGACCGGCCGGGGATCGTCGCCGAGATCTCCCGCACCATCGCCGCGCACGGCGCCGGCATCGAGTCCCTGGCCACCGGGCTGCGCGAGGCTCCGATGGCCGGCGGGGTCCTCTTCGAGGTCACCGCCGAGCTGGTCGCGCCCGCCGACGGCGACCTGGAGGCCCTGCGCTCGGCGCTCGAGGAGATCGCCGACGAGCTGATGGTCGACCTGACGCTGGGCTGACCCGGGTCGACCGCGGTCGACCTCAGCGGCGCTTGAGGTCCTTGCGGGTCCGTCGGCGCAGCTGCAGGATCCGCAGCGTCCCCGCGGAGGCCGTGAGCAGGATGCCCGCGGCCGTGGCGATGAGCAGCGCGACCGCGACCGGTGCCTCGCCCTCCAGTGCCAGGAAACGCACCGTGGTCGTGTCGGTGTTCTGGGCGATGAAGACCACGAGCAGCACCAGGAGCAGCCCCAGGCCCACGGTGGCCACCCACACGCCACTGGTGCGCGAGCCGCGGAGCGGGTCCGCGTCGCGCCCGGGTGCAGGGGTGGTCGGCTCGGGGGAGTCAGGGACGCCGCCGGCCGGCTCGTGGGAGGGGTCCGGCTGCGGGTTGGTGACGGCCTCGGTGGGCTCGTGCGGGGTGCTCACCGCCCGAATGTAGCGCTGCGGTGGCCTGGACCAGTTCGCCCGCATGGTGAACGATCGGGTGATTCGCCTGACAGGCGTGGTCCGGGCGCCTAGTGTGGTCCTCGAACCGCTGGGGACCCGAGACCCCAGCGGTTCTCTACATTTCGGGGGCCGTCGCGGCAGGCCCGATCCCGAGCGGCTGCAGGACGTCGGCAGCGAAGCGCTCCATCCCGTCGAGCTTCTGCTCCAGGCCCACGTCGAGGCCGTGGTAGTAGGCCCACGGCATCGTCATCACGTCGGTCACCCCGCGCTCCTCGGCGGCGGCGAACTGCTCGGGCAGGAAGGCATCGGTCAGCGCGGTGATGAAGGAGAAGTCCCGCTCGTTGCCGGCCTCCTCGCGCATCCGGGCCAGCGTGGCAGCGTGCCCGGCGGCCTCCTCGACCGTGTAGAGGTCGCCCACCCAGCCGTCGTGCCGGGCGGCGCGCAGCATCGCGACCTCGCTCAGCCCGCCGACGTACACCGGGATGCGGGCGGTCGGCGTCGGCTCCATGACCAGCCGGGGCGCGGAGTAGTGGGTGCCCTCGAACTCCGTCCAGCCGGGCTGCCACAGCTGCTCCATCAGCGCCAGCGCCTCGTCGGTCCGCTTGCCGCGGGTGGAGAAGTCCTGCCCCAGCAGCTCGAACTCCTCACGGCACCAGCCGATCCCGATGCCGAGCGCCACCCGGCCGCCCGACAGCACCGCCGCGGTGCCGACCGACTTCGCGACCTGGAACGGGTTGCGCAGGGCCGGCACGTAGACCGAGGTGAAGAACCGCAGCCGCGTGGTCACCGCGGCGAGGGACCCCACCAGCACCCAGGGGTCGGGCCAGGCCGCGTCGTGGCCCCAGCGCCGGGCGCCGTCGCGGGTGTAGGGGTACGGCGTCTCGAGGGTCTCCAGGTCCACCACGTGGTCCGGGACGGCCATGGCGTCGTACCCCAACCGGTCGGCCGCCCCGGCGAGGGCCGGCAGCTCGGTCAGGGGGAGGTAGGCGGTGCTGATCGAGAAGCGCACGCGCGCAGACTACGCGCGCCCCTAGAACGTGTTCTAGAGGCGCGCGAGGTCGAGCGGGGCGGGGAAGGCGCTCAGGCCAGCGAGGACGGGTCCGTGTCCTCCGGGACGACGTGCACGGCCGCCTCCTCGGCGGAGGCTGCGGCGCCGTCGATGCCCACGTCCTCGCCGACGAGGTCCTTCTCGGTGTCCTCGCCCATGCCCCGGTCGGGGTCGACCAGGCGGCCCGCGCGCTCGGCGCCCACCTCGCCGTCGTCGACCGACTCCGCGGCCTCGCGCTCGGCGGCCTCGGCGTACGGGTCGGGCTCGGGCTCCTCCTGGGCGATCCGCTGGTCCAACGACTCCCCGGTCGCCTCCTCGTACGGCGTGTTGCCGAAGCCCTGGGCGGGGGAGTACTTCTCCGGGGGCGAGTAGCCGCGGTCCAGCTCGTCCTCGACGTCGCCCTCCACGTCGGTGAGGTTGTCCAGGCCGACCGGCTGGTCCTCGTCGTCGACGCTGTAGTCGTGGTAGGACTCCGCGGCGGTCGTGGGGTCGAGGTCGCTCGGCTCGCTCTGGCTCATGGCGCCACCGTAGGCAGGACTCCGCACCGCTCGACCCACCCCCTCAGGCGGGCTGGTGGGTGACGGGACTCTCGGTTTACGAGGTCCGTCGGCGGGGCGTCGGGGTCGGCACGTGCGGCTCAGCGGGTCGCGAGCAGGTCGGTGGACTCCGCGGCGAGCAGCAGCGCCCCGAGCAGGCTCGCGCGGCCCCCGTGCGCACTGCGTCGCACGGGTGTCGCGGAGACCGCGTCGAGGGTGTGCCGGCGCAGCCCGACCCGGGCCGGCTCCAGCAGCAGGTCGCCGGCCCGGGCGAGGTCGCCACCGATGACCAGCACGTGCGGGTTGAGCAGGTTGACGATGCTGGCCAGACCCCAGCCGAGGTGCAGCCCGGCGTCCTCGAAGGTGCGCCGGGCGGCCGAGGAGCCCTCGTCGGCCGCCGCGATGATGTCGTCCAGGGTCGCGCCCGGCTGCTGCCCGGACATGAGGGCCAGGATCGCGCCGATGGAGGCGTAGGCCTCCAGGCAGCCGCGGCTCCCGCAGCGGCACATCGGCCCCTGGTCGTCGAGGGTGAGGTGACCGATCTCGCCCGCGAAGCCGGCCGCCCCGCGGAAGATCTCCGAACCCAGCACCACTCCGGCGCCGACGCCGGAGGAGATCTTCACGTAGACGCAGCTGTCGTGGCCCCGGGCGGCCCCGGTGCGGTGCTCGGCGAGGGCCCCGAGGTTGGCGTCGTTCTCCACCGTGACCGGGAGTCCGAGGATCTGCTCGGCGACCTCGCGGGCGTCCACGCCCTCCCATCCGGGGAAGATCGCCGGGGAGCCCACGGAGTCGTCGGTGATGGGCGCCGGCAGGCCGAGGGCGACGTGGAGCGCGGGGGCCGTCGGCAGGTCGGCCAGCATGGCCTCGAGCAGGGACTGGGCGGTGGCCAGGGCGCGGTCGTGGGGCAGCTCCTCGGCCAGCGACCTGCGCTCCTCGCGCAGCGGCTCGCCCAGCAGGTCGCCCACCGCGACGGCGACGTGGCTGTGCCCGAAGTCGATGCCGACGACGTACGCCGCCCGGCTGGCCAGCCGGACCGAGGAGCCGCGTCGGCCGCTGCCCGGCAGCACCTCCACCAGGCCCGCCGCCCCGAGGTCGCGCACGATGTTGGAGACCGTCGCGGGGGCCAGTCCGGTCGCACGGGCCAGCTCGGCCTGCGTGAAGACCGCCGGCGCCGTACCCCCGGTCGCCCGGTCGGGCTCCTCGCGGGTGCGCAGCAGGTCCAGGACGCGGCGCTGGTTGGCGTCGCGGAGCGAGGACGGCGACCCGGGGGCGGGCCGGACCGGAGGGGAGGGCATGGCCGAACTGTGACCTGCCTCTCGCGTGAGGTCAAGATCTTGTGCCCAAGTAATGGAGGCAAATGCGGTAGCGCTTGCACGAAAAGAATCTTTGTCTTCAGGTCTTGACGACAAGCCTGTGACGGCGAACACTTCACACGTCACTCATGGCCACCAGGCCGTCACGAAGGAGAAGCTCCGTGTCGCTCCACCTGCACCGCGTCGCCACGTTCTCGGCGTCGATCCTCATCGGGGGCCTGGCCCTCACCGCCTGCGGCGCCAACGAAGCCGCCGACTCCGGCTCCGGCGACTCCGCCGAGGGCGGCGCGACCATCGCGCTGCTGCTCCCCGAGTCCAAGACCACCCGCTACGAGGCGTTCGACAAGCCCCTCTTCGAGGCCGCCGTCGCCGAGCTGTGCGACGACTGCACCGTCGACTACTACAACGCCGACCAGGACGAGGCCAAGCAGCAGCAGCAGGTCACCACCGCGCTCAACGCCGGTGCCGACGTGCTCGTGCTCGACCCGGTCAACGGTGCCGGCGCCACCGGCATGGTCTCCGAGGCCCAGGGCCAGGACGTCCCGGTCATCGCCTACGACCGCTTCATCGAGGGTGCGGACTACTACATGTCCTTCGACAACGAGACCGTCGGCCGCCTCCAGGGCGAGGCCCTGGTCGAGGCGATGGGCGACGAGGGCAGCATCCTCATGCTCAATGGCGCGCCCAGCGACCCCAACGCCGCGCAGTTCAAGGCCGGCGCCCACTCGGTCATCGACGAGTCCGGGCTGACCATCCTCGAGGAGTACGACAACCCCGACTGGTCCCCCGAGAACGCCCAGCAGTGGACCACCGACCAGCTGAGCAAGTACGACGCCTCGGAGGTCAACGGGGTCTACGCCGCCAACGACGGCCAGGCCGGCGGCGTGGTCGCGGCCCTGACCGGCTCCGGTGTCGCCCGCGACGCGCTCCCGCCGATCACCGGCCAGGACGCCGAGATCGCCGCGATCCAGCGGATCCTCGCCGGTGAGCAGGCCATGACGATCTACAAGCCGATCCCGATCGAGGCCGAGACCGCCGCCGAGGTCGCGGTCTACCTCGCCACCGGCGAGGACGTGCCGGACACGACCGAGACCGGCGTGGACCAGTCGGAGTACAACGGTGTCGCGTCGTTCATCTTCGACCCGATCATCGTGACCGCCGAGAACGTCGCCGACACCGTCATCGCCGACGGGTTCTACGACGCCTCGGACATCTGCACCGGCGACTACGCCGACGACTGCGAGGCGGCAGGCATCTCCTGATGAGCACCGTGGCGACGCCGGTCAGGGAGAGCGTGCTCTCCCTGACCGGCATCAACAAGAGGTTCGGGGCCGTGCAGGCCCTCTCCGACGTCTCCCTCGAGGTCGGCGCCGGCGAGGTGGTCGCCCTGGTGGGTGACAACGGCGCGGGCAAGTCGACCCTGGTCAAGGTCATCGCGGGCGTCTACCAGCCCGACGGTGGCGAGATCACCTTCGCCGGTCGCCGGATCAGCGTCGGCGGCCCCAGCGACGCCCAGGCCCTCGGCATCGCGACGGTCTTCCAGGACCTCGCGCTCTGCGACAACCTCGACGTCGTCGCCAACCTCTTCCTCGGGCAGGAGTGGCGGCGCGGGGCGTTCATCGACGAGGTCGGCATGGAGAAGGAGGCGTGGCGGCTGCTGCGCACCCTCTCGGCCAAGATCCCCTCGGTGCGCATCCCGATCGCCGGCCTCTCCGGGGGCCAGCGGCAGACCGTGGCGATCGCCCGGTCCCTGGTGGGCAACCCCCAGGTGGTCATGCTCGACGAGCCGACCGCGGCGCTGGGCGTGGCCCAGACCGCCGAGGTGCTCAACCTCGTGGAGCGGCTGCGCGACCAGGGGCTCGGCGTCATCCTCATCAGCCACAACATGGCCGACGTGCAGGCGGTCTCCGACCGCATCGTGGTGCTGCGGCTGGGCCGCAACGCCGCGGAGTTCGTCACCTCGCAGACCAGCACGTCCGAGCTCGTCGCGGCCATCACCGGTGCCTCGGACAACGTCGTGACCGCCCGGGCCCAGAAGTCGGCCCAGCAGGGCGCGCACAGCAAGGAGACCCCCGATGAGTGAGCAGGCCGTGCGGGACCAGACCGGCTCGGTCATCGCGGCCGACGCCGCCGACGAGCGGTTGATCAGCAGCCAGGGCCTCTCCGGTGCCTTCTCGGCGTTCCTGGTGCGGCTGCGCGGCGGAGAGCTCGGGATGATCCCGGTCATCGTGGGCCTGGTCGTCATCGCGATCGTCTTCCAGCTCAACGAGCCGACGTTCCTGTCCTCGAAGAACCTCGTCACGATGCTGCAGTTCGCGGCACCGGTCGGCGTGATCTCCCTGGGCATCGTGCTCGTCCTCCTGCTGGGCGAGATCGACCTCTCCGTGGGCTCGGTCTCGGGCTTCGCGGCCGCCTCGATGGCGGTCCTGATCGACTCCCGTGGGTGGGGCCTGGTCGGGGCGATGGCCGTGGGCATCCTCGTCGGCACCGCCGTCGGGCTGCTCTACTCGCTGCTCTACACCAAGATCGGCGTCCCGAGCTTCGTCTTCTCCCTGGCCGGGCTGCTGGCCTTCCAGGGTGCGTTGCTCTACGTCCTGGGCGACAAGGGCACCGTGGTCCTCCCGCAGGACTCCGGCCTGCGCTCCTTCGCCCGCGAGAAGTTCCTCACCGACGTCCAGGCCTACCTCCTGCTGGCGCTGGTCGTCGCGGCGTACGTCGTGGTCAACCTGCTCACGATCCGCCGTCGACGGGCCGCGGGGCTGACCCCGCCGCCGGTCACCGTGGTCCTGGTCAAGGCCGGGCTGCTGCTGGTGGGCCTGGGCTGGCTGACGTGGTACCTCGGCATCGACCGCGGCTGGGGCTACCTGTTCATCCTGTTCGCCGCGCTGGTCGTGGTGATGGACCTGGCCCTGCGCCGCACCCGGTGGGGGCGCCACGTCTTCGCCGTCGGCGGCAACGAGGAGGCCGCGCGCCGCGCCGGCATCAACGTGCGGGGGATCTACGTCTCGGTCTTCGCGCTCTGCTCGACCTTCGCGGCGCTGGGCGGCATCCTCATCGCCGGCCAGCTCACCTCGGTCTCGCAGAGCTCCGGGACCACCGACACCAACCTCACCGCCATCGCAGCGGCCGTCATCGGCGGCACCAGCCTCTTCGGCGGCCGCGGCTCGGCGTGGGCCGCCCTGCTGGGCATCATCGTGCTGCAGTCGATCCAGTCTGGCCTGAACCTGATGAACGTGGACTCCTCGGTCCGCTTCATCGTCACCGGCCTGGTGCTGCTGCTCGCGGTGGCCATCGACTCGGTGTCGCGCAAGGCGAGGTCGTCCTCCGGAAGGGGCTAGTCGCGGGACGACCCGTCGTCGGCCGTCCGGTCAGCGAGCGTGATACAGCGTGGTGCGCTCGCGGACCGGGCGGCCGATGCCGTTCCCGATCTCGACCAGCTCCTCCACGGTCTTGGCCGAGCCGTGCTCGGAGCCGGCCATCCGGGAGATGGTCTCCTCCATCAGCGTGCCGCCGAGGTCGTTGGCGCCGGCGCGCAGCATCGCGCGGGTGCCCTCGACCCCGAGCTTGACCCACGAGGTCTGGATGTTGTCGATCCGCCCGTGCAGCAGGATCCGCGCCATCGCGTGCACCGCGAGGTTGTCGCGCAGCGTCGGCCCGGGGCGGGCCACGCCGGCGAGGTAGATAGGCGCGGAGGTGTGCACGAAGGGCAGCGGCACGAACTCGGTGAACCGGGCGGCGCCGTGCTCGAGCGCGGCGTCCTGCATGCGCGACAGCACCCGCAGGTGGCCGACCCAGTGCCGTGGGTTGTCGACGTGGCCGAACATCATCGTCGAGGTGGTCGGCAGGCCGACCCGGTGCGCGGTGGAGACGATGTCGATCCACGTGCGGGCCGGCAGCTTGCCCTTGGTCAGCACCCATCGGACCTCGTCGTCGAGGATCTCCGCCGCGGTGCCGGGCAGCGAGCCCAGGCCCGACTCGCGCGCCTTGATCAGGAAGTCCTCGACCGAGAGCCCGGTCCGGGCGGTGCCGTTGACGACCTCCATCGGGGAGAAGGCGTGCACGTGCATGTCGGGCACGCGCCGCTTCACCGCCGCGGCGAGGTCGAAGTACGCCGACGCCGGGAGGTCGGGGTCGATGCCGCCCTGCATGCACACCTCGGTGGCGCCGAGCTCCCATGCCTCGGCGGCGCGGTCGGCGACCTCGTCGACCGACAGCGAGTAGGCGTCGGCGTCGGTCCTGCGCTGCGCGAACGCGCAGAAGCGGCAGCCGACGTAGCAGACGTTGGTGAAGTTGATGTTCCGGTTGACGACGTAGGTGACCTCGTCGCCCACGACCTCGCGACGCAGGTCGTCGGCCAGCCGGCAGACCTGCTCCAGCAGCGGGCCCTCGGCCGTCATGAGGGTCAGGGCGTGCTCGTCGGACAGGTTCCCGGGGTCGGCCTCGGCCGCGGCGAGCGCCTCGCGGCCCTCGCTGTGCAGCACCGCGGGAGCGCCCTCGATCAGCTGGGTGGACCGGGCAGCGGCCCCGACGGTCTCCCAGTCGCCGTACACCTCGGTGAAGTCCGAGCGCCGGTCGGCCGAGCGCCCCTCGCGGTCGACCGCGGCGAACAGGTCGGTGCGGCCGGCCGACTCCAGCCCCCCGTCGGGCTCCTGCCACGGCAG
>FWWL01010468.1_pt1 | contig 10682 bp, 7 predicted proteins | sample 2228331 | NCBI WGS metagenome assembly FWWL01 (sample SAMEA103939775, study PRJEB20133) | metagenome
TTGGTGATACCAAGGAGGGGACTTTTGGCCTGCGGGTGGCCGAGAGTATGGCGGTGGATAGCAAAAAGGGTGGCCGTATTGTGAATAGTGAAGGCCAGACCGATGCCCAGGCTTGGGGCAAGAAGGCAAAATGGGTTGACTATTCTGGGCCGGTCAGAGATCAGATTGTGGGAATCGCCGTGTTAAATCATCCTTCCAGCTTTCGATTCCCAACTTACTGGCACGTGCGGACCTACGGTTTGTTTGCGGCAAATCCGTTTGGCTGGCATGATTTTGTGGGCCGGTCTGATGTGAGCGGGGCCTACACGCTCGGCAAAGGCCAGTCGATCACGTTTGCCTACCGCGTCATCCTTCATAAAGGACGGGCCGAAGATGCTCAGATCGCCCAGGCCTTCGAGCAGTACGCCGCCGAATCGCCGGGTGATTTGCCTTGAATGACGCGATTGGCGCATGAACAACGTGCGGCTCGCGGCAAAGTCTCGCGAGCGCGTTCCTGGAGTTTACCCAGTTTTTTATGGTGTGACGTAGCCACGGCAGGGCGTAACCTTGCAGAATGGGTGACGATACAACATCAAAAGTGGAGGGAGGCGCGCCGTCCCGTACGCCGATGTGCCGATGAATGATCCCTTGTGACACGGCCACGACAGCGCGTGGCCCTCCAAACTATTTTGCTATTTTGTTTGTCCGACGGCGCGTGGCCATCCAGGGCAGACTATGGATTTCGCCCCACCCAACGCATATTGACACTTGGTTGCGTTGCTGTTGAAACGCTGAGAGCGTGTGTCCCATAGCTGGAAAAAGTGGGTAACTTCCAAGCGTGTTCATCTTGCGCCTGCGACAAGTGCGGCGTATCGTGCGTAGATTGTGTATGTTTACTAGTCCTTCCAGGTCGCAAAACTGTTACGATTGATTGAAGCTCGATCTTGACGGGCGTCGAAGTATTAGATCAGGGATGTTGCGCCCCGCGGTGGGGCTGCGCATACCTTTCGCGTTGCGACAAGGATGCAATAAGACCCTGCCTTTGCGGCTTGGGAAGGACACAATGAGCCAAATTGTGGCTAAGTCGCCTAACGGATTACCGGGCGTACCCGGCGGATTGCTAAATAATTTTGCCCAATGGGTGGCCGATATCGGTGCCCGCACGATGGAGTGGGTTATCGGGCTGGGTAGCATCAGCTTATTCTTTGGGCGGACACTCCGCTGGTTGGTGACAAAACGTCCGCGGCGAGAGACCATCCTCTGGAACTTCTATCAAATCGGAGTCCTTAGCCTGCCGGTTGTGGCCCTGACGGGGACCTTCGTGGGCATGGTCCTGGCCGTGCAAAGCTATGCCCAGTTCAAAATGCTCAATCTCGAGACGCGGCTTGGGGCCGTAATCAACATGTCGCTGGTCCGTGAGCTTGGCCCTGTTCTCGCGGCAACGATGTTGGCAGGCCGGGTGGGAAGTGCCATGGCGGCAGAATTGGGAACGATGCGGGTAACCGAGCAGATCGATGCCCTCAGTGTGATGGGGGCCGACCCCATCCATTACCTGGTCGTCCCGCGATTCCTGGCCTGTTTGTTTCTAATTCCGGCACTCACCCTGATGGCAGACTTCATGGGCGTCGTTGGCGGTTACTATTACAGCGTTTACCTTTTGAATATCGACGCCTACTATTACCTTCAGAACTCGGCGAACTATGTCGGATGGTTCGACTTGGCCGCCGGGACATTCAAGACACTCTTTTTCGGGGCCGCCATCGCCATTGTGGGATGTCATCATGGGTTTCATTGTGATCCCGGTGCGGAGGGCGTCGGGCGAGCGGCCACCTACGCGTTCGTGCATTCGTTTGTCATGATCCTCCTGTTGGATCTGATTTTGGGAATCGGACTGGATGCCCTTTACAACGTGTTGTTTCCGCAAGGTCCGCGGCTGGTGTAACTTGGCGAGAGATGCCCAAACGCCATCAAACTTGGTGTGCCGGTGGACCATTTGGTAGGACGAAAGACATCACCGGCAGAGGTGCTGTGTCACGTGTTAACCGTATTTGATCGTATCCCATGATCGCTGAAACGGCGACGCAAAAAACAGTAGCTCCCGCGCCACCTAAGGACGGTGTATTGATCGAAGTGGACCAACTGACCGTCGCCTTTGGGCGGCAGGTGGTCCTGCGGGGGATCAATATGCAAATCCGTCGCGGAGAGACGGTGGCCATCCTGGGAGAAAGTGGCTGTGGAAAGACCGTCTTGCTCAAAACTCTTGTGGCACTACAGCGGCCGACAAAGGGCCGCGTCCTATTTGATGGGCGGGATCTGTTTCAATTGCGGGCTCACGAATTGGCGGAACAAAGAATTCGCATGGGGTTTGTCTTTCAACAGGCGGCCCTGTTTGACAGCATGACGATTGGTGAGAACATAGCGTTTCCGTTACGTCAGCATACACGGATGACAGAGGACGAAATTCGCGAAGTCGTTAAGGCCCGCCTGCTCGAGGTGGGACTCCCCGAAAACGTGTTACGGAAGAAACCGGGGGAGATCTCCGGCGGCATGCGGAAACGGGTGGGCCTGGCTCGGGCATTGGCCCTGGAGCCGGAGCTAATGCTTTACGACGAGCCGACTACGGGGCTTGATCCGATCATGAGTGATGTGATCAATGAACTCATCCTTCGGACGCGGCGTCATCATCCCGTCACAAGCGTGATCGTAACCCATGACATGCGGACGGCGACCAAGGTTGCCGATCGGATCATCATGCTTTATCCCTTGGCCCGACTGAAACCGGGAGAATCCCAGGTGCTTTACGATGGTCCGGCGAGAGCAATCGAGTCGGCGGCTGATGACCGTGTGATTCAATTTGTGCGGGGCGAAGCGAGGGAACGGCTGATGGAATTGGCCCGCGAGGAATCGGAAAACGCGATGGAAACGGGGGAGGCCACCCATGGATGAACGTTTGATGCAGTTTCGCATCGGCGTGATGGTCCTTGCCAGCATTCTGATAGCGGCCATCCTTATCGTCACCTTCGGCGAGTGGCGCTGGCCATTTCCGGCGGAATACACGGTTTACATTCGCTTTCCAGAGGCCCCCGGTGTTGCCGAGCGATCCCCGTTGCGAAAAAGCGGAATTGTCATCGGCTACGTGAGAAGCGTCGAACTAACACCGGAAGGAAATGTCTTGGTAACGGCCCGCGTTGAACGGAAATACACCCTGCGACACAACGAAGTGTGTCGTCTGAATCGGGCCATCTTGGGCGATTCCGTCCTGGAGTTCTCGCTCTCGCCCGACCCCAAGGCGCCAAAAGACATCGTCAAGGACGGCGATGTGATGACGGGCATTGTCCCCCCGGACCCCATCATTGTGTTGACCAACCTCCAGGAGCGACTGGTGATGGCGATCAACTCTGTGAACGAGACCTCACAAGCCCTGGGCGATACCGTTCGATCAGCGAATCGAATCCTGACGGACAATGAGCAGCAACTGAAAGAGCTCCTGAGTAACGCCAATCAAACGGTGACGGCGGCTCAACAGACGGTGACCAACGCCAATGAAATTATTGGTGATCCCGAACTAAAAGCTCGCTTGAAGGACGCCCTCAGCCGGGTGCCGCAAATAGTCGATGAGATACGTGCCACCTTGGACGAAACCAATCAGACTATTCGAACAGCACGAGCGAACCTTGAGAATCTGCGTGGCGTCACAGAGCCGCTCGCGCAAAATGGTCCTGCCATTGTGCAGCGCCTTGACAACAGTCTGGCCAATCTGGAACGCGTCAGTGCCCAATTGGCCGAGTTCAGTGAGGCCCTCAATCGGGAGGATACGACGCTCGGCAAACTGGTGCGGGATCCCACCCTTTATCAGAAGCTTGATCGGACGATGACGAACATCCAAACGTTAACGCAAGATCTGCGACCGGTGATCAGCGACCTGCGGGTGTTCAGCGACAAGATTGCCCGTCATCCCGAGATGCTCGGTGTCCGTGGTGCTCTTGAGCGTCAAGCCGGGACCAAGGGCCTACCGAATCTTCCATCATTCATCGATCAAAGTCAGGCCGAGACCCCATACCCGGTGGAGGTCCCCCCGAGCAACCAGCGGCTCTCGGTCCTTCCCGGTACGTTACGCTGACGTGCGGCATTCTGCCGCCGTTAGTTTTTAAGCGGCCGTTGTGACGGTAGGGCTTTGTCTGGTCCTACGGCCTACTGGCCTTGGGAACGAGAGGAGCCGTTGATTCAGTGAAAGAGGAGCAGCCAGATCAGCACGTGGACGACAAAAAACACTGCCGCGAAGATGAAAAAGACTTGGCCTTCGATCAAAGAATCGAGGAGTAACGCCACGGCCAAGGCCCCGACGTAGGCGACAATCCACCACATTAGGCGAAAGCGGAGAAAAACTCCGGGGTCGGGGCGGTGCGCGCTCATATCCAGGGCGCGTTCGACAAGAATCCGCTCCAAATCACGTTTTTTAACTTCACGACGAATCCATTCGGCGATGGGCCGAGCCTCGGCATCGTCTTCGAGAAGTTGACTCAAGGCCAGGGCTTGGTCCTGCTTCCCCTTGAGCAAAAGCAATTTGGCCATCAGCGATTGGGCCTGGACATTGTTCGGGTCCAAAGCCAAAGCCTGTCGGAGGGAGAATTCGGCCTCTTGATACTGATGCATCCGCAATTGCGCTGCCGCTAAAAGGCTCCAACCCACTGAGTTTTTCGGATCGGCTTGATGCGCACGTTGGGCCGCCTCTAATGCCAGCCGGGGACCACGATATTGGACCATGAAGCGGGCATATTCGCGGAGGATGTGTGGCGCACCGCCACTTTGGGCGACGGCCTTTTCCCAGGCTTCCTGGGCCCAACCCAAGCGGTGTTCGGCCTCGGCGGCCTGAGCAAAAAGGCTTAAGATGGTGACATCGTCCGGCGATAATTCCCGAGCACGGCGGGCATCTTCGAGGGCATCACGGGAACGCTGAAGATTCAGCAGCGTGTATGCCCGCATACTGTAGGCAATGGGATCAGACGGCGATTCCGTCACCCATTGATCGGCCAGGCTGAGCGCGCGGAGAAACTCCTTGTGATCCAATGCGACAAGCACGGTCCGCAGTTTCTCTTCCCGCTCAACCGGGTCCATAACCCATTACCTTGAGCCGATAGCCGGAGATGGGTCCTCGGCCTCAGACCGCAGGAATGTTCGCATCTCCAAACGCCGATACGGGCGTTTCGTCACAGGCGGAAACCCCAGCGATAAATGCATCACAAGGTCTTCCGGTTCGAAAACGACCGACTGAATGGTCAAGAAGCCCAGGTGAACGTCGTCCAATTTCTTCTGAACCGTGGCCACATCAATTTTGGGAATGGCTTGCGCCTCAAGCAGTTCGCCGTAACGCCGGGAAATGACAAACACCTTAAGCTCCGGCGTACAAAAATGATTGGTACATGCTAATAGTCCCTGCTCGGCCTCACGGATGGCGACGGTTTTCGGTGTGATCTCGGCCACGACAGCCCGCTTCGGATCGCAAAGGGCAATGTTCAAAAGGGTCGTACGAGGATTGTTCTTAAGATGGGCAATAGCCTCTTCAACTGTGGAGCAACGCTCCATGATTTGCCGCATCATCATGGAGTAGGGGATCCCTTGGGGAGAACATATCGGTGAACCGTCATTGGTAAAGTGGACTTCATGCACCGCGAGACAGAGGCCGGCGTCGTTCATGCCGGTCAAACACCCAACAAAACCGGGAAAGCCGATCGAGACAAAGCGGTGATGTGCTCCGTCGGACTCGTAAACCTTGACAATCGTGTAACGGTAAAGCTGGCGTGGCGAAAAGAAATCGAGGTTACGCCCAAAGAGCGTTTTTCCCGTAGCACTTCGTTCGGGAAGGACAATCAAGGAGGAACACGCCATGCTGCGGTAGATATCAGGCAGGACGTTGATGGCAAAAAGCTCGTCTTGGTTCAAACCGGCCGTCTGGGCCATGCTCACCAGTTCCCGCCGATAGTCGTCCGGCACATACCTCCAGTAATTCCGTCCCCGCGCGATCAGCCCTTCCCACCCTCCGGGATAGTTCAACTGGCGGAGGAACTCTTGAGGCGCCGCCACGATATTGGCGATGGCATGGGAAGTGAGTTTCGCTTCCTGAAGGGCAATTTCTTCTGGTTTTCCGCGCAAGATCAAGACCGGAACGTGATTGACGATCCGCAACTCACCGCGGTCACACGTTCCCACTTCATAGACGGGAGCCGATGAAGCCTCAGACTCGCCGAGGTCTTGCGACGGTACCGGAAAGGCGTCTTCCGAGGCGAAGATATTATTGAGGGCACGCTGCAAAAATGACCAGGGTGCCGCCGATCGAGGTTGGCTCGCTTGCTCCTCTGCAAGACACACCGGCGTGAAACGCTGCTCAAACGTTGCAGTTCCCGAATAGCAAGTAACGAGGACAATTCCATAGACAAGACAAGCCCTCCAGGAAAGAGAAGTCATTGTTCGAACTCGCTTACCGGACATCGTTCTGCTCACCCTTGCTTTTAGAATAGTGCCAAACGAAACCGTTACGCCCACACCGAAAACCGTATGCCTTGCCCTCCATCGTCCATCCTAGACGAGATTCCCCCCGCGGCAAATAGGCCGTGCAATCTGCAACGACCCCGGGCGAAGACCCTCCGTCTTAACCTCCTCGTGAAAATCTCACACGAAACCAATCAATACTCGATGCAAATCACCAGTGATCTGCGGAAATCCGGAAGGAGAAGGGGCGACGCCGTTTTGCCCGCTTCCCAGGTGTTTTTCCACGGATCGTAAAACCGTACGGTTTTGGTCTCTTGGAGACGGAAGTCCGTAGGAAGTTCCAAGCGTAGCCCATGGAGGGTTTCCGGTGGTTTTCCCTCGGCCAGTTCGGTTTGCCAGGTGTTTTCCCGATCTCGACACCAGATGAGCGTTTTTCCGTTTCCTTTGAGGGCGTAAAACACACGCTCATAAATGAGCTTTCCTCCAATCTTGATGTTAGCAAGGAGGACGTGGTTTTAAGGATAAGGCCGCGGGTGTTGTAGTTCCACCGGTTGGAAGTGCTCGGCCGGGGGATCGAGGTTGCGCACCACTTCTGCGAATCTCCCAAAATGCCACCACAGGTTGTTCTTATCGACATAGACGTCCCAGTGCCAAATGTGCCCTGGTCCCGCGGCACCAGCAAAGAATGGCGCAAACAGCACGTCGTGGAGGATGATACCGTCTTTGTCTTTTTCATAGAGTTTGAAGGGGCCGCTGTGGCCGGGTTCGACGGCCCCGCTCTCCGCGAGAAGGATCGGCTTTTGAATGCCAAACGAGCGGAGGTCCTTGACGGCCTCTGCGGCCAAGACGGCGACCGGTCCGTGACAGATTTTCCAGACCGCCCCGAGGTCAAGATAGCGATGCACTTGTAGCACGTCATTGCCGGGAAGTTCACACAGCCGTCGGTAGCGTTCACGTTTGTTTTCGTGATCGTAACTCCCTAAACTTTGCATGGCCAGATTTTGTGGGAAGAGACGATGAAGCTCCGGGAGCATCTCGGCCGTCCACGGTTCCCACACATTGACCCTGACGGCGTCCATCTCGTTCCAGAGTTCCCATCCAAAGATGATCGGGTCACTATCGTAACGAGCGGCGTACCAGGCCAGCTTTCGTTTGTACTGGGCACGGCCGGCTTCGCCTAAGAAAAAGTCGGCCGTGTCCTTGGCCGGCCCACCGTTGACGATGAGGTGCTGCGGTTTAGCCGCCCAGGTTTGTGTCCCTTCACCCAGGTGCCGAAAGTGTTCCGTGCACAATTTGAGGCGAATCCCATACTTCTTGGCAAGGGCCAGCAGGCCGTCGATGCGTTTTGCCCGTTCCTCATCAAACACCCCACTTCGTTCGTGTTCCACATCAAAAAACGGACTGCTCAGCCATATCCGTACGAAATTGCCTCCCTCGGTGGAGAGCTTGGAAAACCACATTTCCATCCCGTCCAGGCTATCGGTCGGGGGGCGAATCATGTTGAGCCCGATGGGAATGTAGGGCTTTCCGTTGGAGAGCTCAAAGTAACGCGGATCCCTCGGGCTGATGCGGACATGGGCCAGGGACGCTTCGCCTCGGGAGATAGCGGCCGATAACCACCCCGTCGCCACGAAGGCGACGATGATAAAAAAGCGCGTTGGGAAGTTCATTGTGGGATGCTCCTTTTCTTTAGGTTGTGGCCTGTTCCCACTTTCCACGGGTGAAGTCGGGGATTTCGACAGGTTTGCCGCCTTCATCGAGAGACTGCTCCGAAAGCGGCATCACGGCGCTCCAAGCGGCGGCGTCATAGACATCGACCGGAACAGGCCCACCTTTGCGGACAGCCTCCGTGAACTGCTGGATGACGAAGTAATCGCCGCCGCTGTGGCCGGTCTTTTCGGCCTGTCCGCCGTGCTCTTTCCAGAGGGGATGGTCAAATTCTTCGAGGTACGGCCCGGCAGGTTCCCATGCCCTGGCTTTGGAACGCCCTTCGATCCAGAGGGACTCGATCCGCGAATCGTAAACCGCCTTGGTTCCCTGGATTGTGTAATAAACCGTGGTCGGATGTGGCCGTGCACTCATGACGTCGTATCTCAGATCGATTAGGACCTCTCTCGCCGTCTTAATGAGTACTGTGGTCGAGTCCGCTGCCCGGAAGTCGATTTGCCGAGCGGGATGGCCCTCGGGAAACCGCCGCTCCACATAATGCCGCATCGCCGCCCGGCCCGTTTCGGCAGCCACCAAGCTGACCAACCGGTCGCCTTTGTTAATTCCCAGCCATTTGGCCACCGGACCAAGGGAGTGTGTGGAGTACCAATTCCCCCTATGATCCCGCTTGATCTCCCCCCGCCAAGTCAGTGTGCCATCGGCCTCAAAGGCCAAGGCCCGGCAATCGTGGACATATCCGCATTCCGCGAAGGTGAGCTCCCCAAAGAGGCCTGCCGCAATCATTTGACCGATGGCGAGCACCGGTCGCCAAAAGCAACAATTCTCGGCCAGCATGTAAATTTTGCCGGTTTCCTCCACGGCGTTGACAAGGTCCCAGCACTCCTGGACGGTCATGGCGGCGGCCACTTCGCTGAGAACGTGCTTTCCCGCACGGAGGGCATCCACCGCCATCACGGCGTGCCATTGCATGGGCGTGGCAATGAGCACCGCTTCAAGGTCATCGCGCTGCAACATGCGGCGGTAATCGAAGGGCGTGTTGCCATAGGTTGCAGGTCGCCGCCCGTCCCGCATATCTGTGATGAGTTTACCGGCGATCTCCAGCCGTGCCGGACGAATATCACAAATCGCCGGGACCTCGGCACCTTGTTCCAAAAGTAACCGCAACAGGTAGGTCCCCCGACCGCCCACGCCGACAACACCTATACGTAACGGGGGACTTTGCCGGGCGGCTTCTTCGGCAGAGAGGATACCGGCGGTAACTGCGCCGGCAGCCACAGCAGCCTGAGTCTTGAGAAATGTACGGCGACTAAGGGATGCGTCCATTTGGCCGACCTCCGGAGGCTCGATCGTCAATCCCTGCTGACTTTTGCCCCTATTATGCTTAGTCGCTTGGCTAAAGGGAAGCTTCCGAAAGTCCTAAAGGGGTCTTGGTGATCTGGGCCTCACTCCCTGACCGAATCCGCCTCGGGCGCTACCGTTGAGGTTCCCAATAATCGAACTGTTGCAGTTCGTCCGGACCGGGATTGGCATAATCGGGGTCTTTCGCGCGGATGAAGACATCTCCGTCGGCAAGCGTCGTTACAAGAATCGGGACAATCGTGACTCCCTGGGGATTGATGGTTTGTGCCGTCTCGGAGAGGTCCTTACCTCGGGCTTCCTCGCGAGATAGAGGCGGCACGTTTGCGTTGTAAAAGGCGGTACACCACCATTGGCCGGCCTTGTCTTGGAAGAGTGTACCATGTCCCAAGAATCGCCCCACAAAGCGGCGAACACTGTACGGTCCCTCGATGCGATCCGCCGTGGCACAGTACAAATTGTAGCTCCCTTTGCGCATCTGCCGCGTGGACCATCCCGTACCGAAAAGCACATACTTGCGTCCAAACTTCTTGATGAAGCATCCTTCATGTCCCATCGTTCCCAAACTTCCATCCGGTTCGGTGGGGCCGATCTTGATGGGCTCTTGGGCGAAGTCGCTGAAGTCAGGCTTCAGCGGTGCGATCTCTGTGGCCCCCCAAACGAGCCACCATGTGCCGTCATCATCCCGAAAGAGCGATGGATCGTGACGATGGCCAATCTTCTCACCCATGGGGTTTTTCCATGGCCCCTTGATTTCAGGATCCTCCGTGAGCGAAAGATTAGAGGCACGAACAGGCGACGGACTGGTGTGCACTAACGCCCAACGATCGCCCAGCCAGTGTAATTCCGGTGCCCACAGGCGCCATGTCGATTCCGGCACCTGCCGAAAGCGTTGCGGCTGCACCTTGGGCCAAATGCCGTCTTTCAAACTGAACGGCTCCCCGCAGTACTCCCAGTGGATTAGGTCTGGACTCTTCCAAAGCCGTACTTTCCATCCCACAATGCTTTGGGGACCCAATCCTGTGTTTAACACATCTCCCGTTTCACGGGTGTCGCCGGGCAGGGCCGTGGTGCCCGTCAGATAGTAGTAACCATCCGGGGCGAGAACAATGAAAGGGTCTCGAATCCAACCGTCCTTGATGTGAAGGGCCCGATTGTGGGCCCGCAAACCGGCTGCGATGGTCTCCGGTGTG
>FWWL01010469.1_pt1 | contig 10681 bp, 9 predicted proteins | sample 2228331 | NCBI WGS metagenome assembly FWWL01 (sample SAMEA103939775, study PRJEB20133) | metagenome
AAAAATGTGATTTATAAAAACAAAAGTTGTCCACACAAATTTTTCAAAAAACAACTTCTTAAAAATCGCATCCATTGATATACAATAACTTAGCGTTTTTGACTACCTCAATTTTGCCTCTCAACTGTCAAAGTCGGGAAAAAACATAAAAATAAAGAAGCTAAATATCCCTGGCTTCTTTTTCCACAACAGCTACCAGAAGTGGAGAATCACCGCAAAACGGAGCAAATGCAAAATCCCCATAGATGCGAATCCTCACATCAAGCCCTTCAAAACAGGACAAAAGCTCTTCCTTCACAAGGGGATAAAGCCATACTCGACTCTCATACGACTTCTGTGTAGATTTGACCAATAAACGGCCACGGAACTCCACTTTTTCACCCTGATAAGCATAAAAGCGCTCAAAAACACAATTTTCCCGATCAATAGGTGGAAGAGACTCCACTTTCTTATGCAACAAGGCGTCATAATTTAAAATCTGGACAATCAATCTTCCCTGAGGTTTTAATGCCCTGTAGCTCAACTGGCAAAACTCTTTTATCCGTTCATACGAATCCAGATGGACAAGGGTATTACCCAAACAGGTAATAAGATCAAAGGCCTCTGAAAATGCATCTATCCCCATCATGTTCATCTGTCTAACTTCTATCTTTGGACTAGCTTGAGTTTTCTTCCGAGCTTGATGCACCATCGTAGCATCAAGATCTATCGCAACAACCCTTGAAACCTCTTCTTTCGACGCAAGATACATAGCAAGCTCACCTGTAGCTGCACCTATATCGAGAACACACGCCTTATCTCTAAGCCAACTCGTCACAAAATCTCTGAGTTCCTCACTCAGAGGAAAAATCTCATCATACCACTTCCCAAGCATCTCATAGAATGAGCTTTGCATTTCTGCCATATTATTTCCTCCCATAAAACATACCCTCCCTTTGCTTTCCGCCAGGATTTTTTAAAAAAAGGGAGTGCCGATGGCACTCCCTTTTGCTTTATCTGTTGTACAGCGGTCTTTCGTGGTAGTGGGTATGGAGAAGTTTGTGACTCTTTTCCGAGAGGGGCTTGCCCAGATACTCCTTGTAGAGCTGCTGCACCATCGGATTATGGTGAGAACAACGAAATTCGCTCTGCTTATCATCTTCGTAGATACCTTTGGCACGTTTTGCCCGTATCTCATCCGTCGCACCATAAGGCTGTCCACCACCACCCACACATCCACCACGGCAGGCCATCACTTCGATGAAGTGGTAGGGAGGCTCTTTGCCTGCAGCGAGAGCAGCTTTCACCTCTTCCATGACATACTGGACATTAGCAAGCCCATGGGCCACAGCGATATTTACTTTGGTACCCTCGATATTTATCGTTGCCTTCTTGATCCCCTCGAGACCCCTTGTCTCCTCAAAATCCACCTTGCCCAGATCTTTCCCTGTAATCAGATAGTAAGCAGTACGAAGCGCTGCTTCCATCACACCACCAGTCGCTCCGAAGATCACACCCGCACCGGTATAATCCCCGAGCAGATTATCAGCATCCATATCAGGCAGGTTCAAGAAATCAATTCCAGAGGACTTGATCATACGGGTAAATTCACGGGTAGTAAGCACCACATCAATATCCTGACATCCACTAGCATTCATTTCATCGGTACGGGTGATCTCATATTTTTTGGCTGTACAAGGCATGATCGATACCCCATAGACATCACATGCCTTGAGTCCCTTTTTCTCGGCATAGTACGTTTTGGTGAGTACCCCTACCATTTCATGGGGAGATTTTGCAGAGGAAAAATGAGGAATCATATCAGGATAGTATTTTTCAAGGTAGTCCACCCACCCAGGGCAACAACTGGTGATCAGAGGAAGTGGCCCTTTCTTGTGAACAAAGCGTTCCACAAACTCGCTCCCCTCCTCCATAATAGTAAGGTCAGCACCAAAGTTGGTGTCAAAAACGGCATCAAACCCCAGCCGCTTCAACACACTGTAGATCTTTTTGGTGAGAATAGTTCCAGGCTCCAGCCCAAATGCTTCTCCTACCGCTACACGAACCGCAGGGGCAATCTGCACCACTTTGTGCTTTTTGGGATCCTGGAGAGCCTGCCAAACGGCTGGTGTCTCATCCTTCTCATAGAGAGCACCGACAGGACAGTGAGCAGTACACTGACCACACTTCACACAGGGGCTATCAATGAGTTTCACATCAGCAGCAGGAGCGATCCGCATGTTATACCCACGACCGATAAACTCCAGTGCCCATACATTTTGCATCACCTGACACACCTCAACACAACGCCCACACTTCACACATTTAGCTGGATTAATCGTCAAAGCAGGGGAAGAATCATCTACCGGGTGTTCTACAATCATATTCGTAAAAGGCACATCCCGAATCCCAAAATCCTCCGAGAGTTTCTGAAGCTCACAGTTTCCATTGCGAGGACATCGGAGACAATCATTGGGATGGTTGGAGAGGATGAGCTCCAGCACCGTGCGTCGAACCTCATACAGCTCGGAATCGTGAGTGATAATCTCCATACCCGCTTCTGCCTTGGTCGCACAGGCACGAACCATTTTGGGGTTGTTCTTGATCTTGACAATACAGAGTCCACAGGCAGCTGTAGCAGGAAGATCTGGATGGTTACAGAGCTTGGGAATATTCACCTGAGCCTTCCTGGCTGCCTCCAGTATCGTCGTTCCTTTGGGAACCTCAACAGCAATATCGTTGACTTTTATCTGAATCATTTCCATAGCTTGCCTCCTTTAGCTTTTCATGACAGCGCCAAACTTACAGACTGTATAACAGTTACCACACTTGATACACTTCGCCTGGTCAATGGTATGAGGTTTGCGCTTTTCACCAGAGATGCAGTTCACAGGACACTTCATAGCACAGAGACCACACCCAATACACTTCTGAGGATCGATCACATAGCTGACCAGCTCCTTACAGCTTCCTGAGGTACACTTCTTTTCCACAATGTGCTGACGATACTCATGCTCAAAGTAGCGAAGGGTAGAAAGCACAGGGTTGGGGGCTGTCTGTCCCAAACCACAGAGAGAAGCTCTCTGCATGGCCTGACCAATCTTTTTGAGTTTTTCGATGTCCTCCAACTCACCTTTACCTTTGGAGATCTTGTCAAGGATACCATGCATCTGGCGTCCACCTATACGACAGGGAGAACATTTTCCGCATGATTCCTCCACGGTAAACTCTAGATAAAACTTGGCTATATCGATCATACAATCATCCTCATCCATCACGATGAGACCACCAGAGCCCATGATCGAACCAAGTTTCTGGAGGTTTTCATAATCAATGGGGGTATCCAGATACTCAGCCGGAATCACACCACCGGACGGACCTCCAGATTGCACAGCCTTGAATTTCTTGCCGCCCTTGATGCCGCCACCGATATCAAAAATCACCTCTCTCAAGGTGGTCCCCATGGGAACTTCAATCAAACCAGAGTTGTTCACCTTTCCTGTGAGGGCAAACACCTTGGTTCCCTTGGAGGTTTCTGTTCCAATCTGGGCAAACCACTTGCCACCCTTGAGAATGATCACGGGAATACTTGCCCAGGTTTCAACGTTGTTGATCACGGTGGGCTTGCCCCAGAGACCACTCACAGCAGGGAAAGGAGGACGAGGTCTGGGCATACCACGATTGCCCTCGATGGAAGCAAGGAGAGCAGTCTCCTCACCACAGACAAACGCACCAGCACCAAGACGAATCTCAATATCAAAATCAAATCCACTTCCCAGAATATCCTTGCCCAGGAGTCCCAGCTCACGAGCTTGTTCGATAGCCTTTTCCAGACGCTTGATGGCGAGAGGATATTCGGCCCGGATATAGACATATCCCTGGTTGGCTCCTACCGTATACCCACAGATGGTCATCGCCTCAATGATCGAATGGGGATCACCCTCGATCGTACTACGATCCATATAGGCACCAGGATCTCCCTCATCTGCGTTACAGACGACATATTTTACATCCGACTGAACGTCCTTGGTAAATACCCATTTTTTCCATGTGGGATACCCCGCTCCACCACGACCACGAAGCCCGGATATTTTCAACTCCTCGATCACATTATCCGGTGTCATTTCAAAAAGCACCTTTTCCAAGGCTTTGTATCCATCTCGAGCGATATACTCATTGATGTTTTCGGGGTCAATCACACCACAGTTACGAAGAACAATACGAAACTGCTTCTGGTAAAAAGGAATATTCTCAATCTTGACATTCTTGTGGCTTTCCTCATATTGATAGATAAGATCTTTGACAGGACGCCCCTTAAGAAGATGTTCCTGCACAATTCTATCAGCATCCTCGGGCTTGACATCTACATAGAACGTCTCATCAGGGAGCACTTTGACAATAGGTCCCTTTTCACAAAGTCCAAAACACCCAGTTTTGACAAGCTGGATTTCATCTTGAATCCCCAGCTCTGTCATTTTTTTCTCCATCTGATCAAAAATAACACTCGACTTATTGGATTCGCATCCCGTCCCACCACAAACCAGGACAAAACCTCTATACGCCATGTTCTCCTCCTACTTCATTATATCAGCGGCCGGTTTGTCCATGACATGCTCGCTGACCAGTTTTTTGTGGATTACATGCTCTTCAAGAATTTTTCGTGCCACATCTGCTGTCACTTTACCATAAATGGTGTGGGGCATATCAGGCATAACTACCTCAACAGTTGGTTCTACATAACAGTATCCCATACACCCTGTCTGTTTTACCACAACATTCTTAAGACCAAGTTTTTCGATATTATCTACAAAAGACTTCAAGGTATCACGTGCCCCCGCGGCGATCCCACAGGTTCCCATCCCAACGATGATGATCGTAGACTTTCCCTCGACCTCCCGTTTCTCTATCTCTGTTCTGCTCTGTTCACGGAGTTTTCTCAACTCTTCAAGCGTGATTTTTGCCATATACTTCCTCCTTTAATTCTTCTTCCAATTTTGCAATATAAAACTTCGCCCATGAGAGCCCCTCAGCTGTTTCAAACCCACCAACGCTCTCTCGAAGCTCACTTCTCACCACACGATACGATTTATCCTCGAGCTTACGATGAATAAGCATCTCGTACTCACCATCAAACCCCATCACCTGAACAAAAAGCACCTCGAGATCGCCCACAGGTGGCATATCCAGATGAAATTTCGGAAGTATGAGAGCTACCGATGTCCCTTCATCCTTGCGTGAGTCGAGGAGAAACTCCCCACCGACCGTTTCACAGAGTTGCTTGGCAAAGGGAAGCCCCAATCCCACCTTGCGTTTTGCATGCTTCTCCCCATTGGTATAAAAGGGATCGAGTGCTTGTTGCATTTCCTCAGGAGTCATACCCACTCCATTATCTCCGATACAACACGTGATAGTATTTCCCTCCTCCAGGTAATCCAGCGTTACCAGAGAAGCCTTTGCCTCAATCGCATTCTGTACCAGGTCGTAGAGGACATCTGTCAGTGTGGCGTGCATACACTTACTTGCTATACTTGGCGATAATATCAGGGATCTGATCCCTGGTCAAGCGACCATACACCTCACCATCAACCGTAAGCACCGGAGCCAGTCCACAACATCCCAGACAGCGAACAGCCTGCAGGGAGAACTGGCCATCCTCAGTTGTTCCGTTCACCCCAACCCCAAGCTGAACCTCGAGTTCCTTGATCAAGTCCTCACCACCCTTGAGGTAGCATGCTGTTCCCATACAGACAGAAATGGTATGCTTTCCGGGCTTCACCAGTCGGAAGAAGTGATAGAAAGTCACCACCCCGTAGATTTTTGCCAGAGGCACATCCAGCATACGAGATAAAGACAGAGCCACATCCCGAGGAATATACCCATACTCCTCCTGAACACGGTGCAGGATCATGATAAGATTGCCCGGTTTTGCTCTCCATGTCTCCAAAAAAGCAAGAAATTCCGGAGAAAACTTCACGCCCTTTTCTGCATTTTCAAACATAACCTCTCCTCCAAATTTTCCCAAAAACTTATTTAAGAGTTATTATAGGGAATACATTTCCACATCTCAAAAAAGAACTTCACAAAAAAGCATAAAAAAGCACATTATAGAAAATAATATACCAAAACTCCTTTTTCCTCCTTGCAACTTTCTCTAAAAACTCTCCTTTAAAAACTTTGCATAAAAACGATTTTTCTTTTCTAATTCATGTGGAAAAAGCCATAACGATGGGCTCATCTCAAGACAAAAATAAAAAAGACCTTTGCACAAATCATAAACGAGAAGGAAATCTCTTATAAAATTTTGAGTAAGAGAATACCCTTGCATTTTTGCAGTATGTTGGAGTGAAAGAAAAACTACAAAAAAGCAATAGTGACTCTATGTAATAAAAACATTATCCAAAAGCAAGTCATTGGAGAATTCCAAAAATACACTTTTACTTTGTTTCCGTTTCCTGTTATACTTTTTGGTGATATTTGGGTTTTGGGGTTAAAACAAGCAAACAACTATTCATGCAAAGGTCGCCGTTTGTCATTATGAAATAACCTCCCTCCCTTTTGAACCTTCCCCTCATCTGAACGGTAAGATTAACCCCTTCGATACAAGAGACACCCTCCAAAAAGCGTACATTTTTACTCTCAGCATCCTTAAAGATCCTCCTCTGCTCCAGTTTCTCTTTTCTCAAACCCAAAAACCTTTTTAGTACCTTCCTCGCGCCACATAATGGGTATGGAGCAATTCATGAGCTTTATGGCTATTGGGTTCGCCCAAAAATTCTTTATAAAGCATCAAGATAGAAGGATTTTGATGAGACATACGATAAGAAAGTGATACATCCTCTTCATAGATCGCCTGGGCGCGAGCTTTGCGGATCTCCGGAGAAACAGGAAGAGGTTGCCCTCCCCCTCCAAGACAGCCTCCAGGACAAGTCATAATCTCAATAAAATGGTAATCACTTAACTCTCCTTTTTGCACCCTTTCCATGACTTTTTTAGCATTAGCGGTTCCATGAGCTACCAGAACCTTGAGGGCAACTCCCTCCAGAAAACGCCATTCCGGTTTCGTGTTCTCTAGGGAAATATGGGCTTCTCGCACATTTTCCAACCCCCGTACAGGAGTAATATTAAGGTTTTCAAAAGGAACCTCCCGACCGGTTATAACAGCATACGCTGTTCTCAGAGCCGCCTCCATCACACCCCCTGTTGCTGCAAAGATAGTTGCGGCTCCCGTAGAAACACCTAAAGGATCATCAAATTCTCCCTCCTCTAGATTTTTAAGATCAAGACCTGCTTGCTTAATCATCACTGCCAGTTCTCTCGTCGTGAGAACATAATCAACATCCTGAAAGCCACTCGCAACCATTTCATCTCTCTGGGCTTCAAACTTTTTCGCCGTACAGGGCATTACTGAAACACTCACGATACGATTCGGATCTATACCCATCTTTTCTGCCCAGTAGGTCTTAAGAACAGCCCCAAACATCTGTTGGGGAGATTTACAGGTAGAAAGATTGGGTAGAAGATGCGGGAAAAAGTGCTCCTGAAACTTAATCCATCCTGGAGAACAAGATGTCATCATGGGCAAAGCAACCTCTTCTTTATTCACCAGTTTTCTTTTCAATCTATTAAGAAGCTCATATCCCTCCTCCATGATAGTTAAATCTGCCGCAAACTGAGTATCAAATATATAATCAAACCCCATAAGCCGAAGAGCAGTGGCCATTTTCTTTGTCACGCGAGTTCCAGGAGGATAGCCAAACTCCTCTCCCAGCGCTGCACGAATAGCCGGTGCTGTCTGGATAACCACCACCTTTTCCGGATCATCGATAGCTCTCCAAACATCTTCGATGGCAGACTTCTCATACAAAGCCCCAGTAGGACAATGGGCTACACACTGCCCACAATTAATACACACCACCTCTCCAAGAGGAGCATTAAAAGCAGACCCAATAATAGTTTTATCCCCTTTAAAAAGGTTTGCAATAGCATTCACCCCCTGAAGCTCATCACACGCACGTACACACCTTTGACACAATACACACTTGTTGTTATCTCTTACCAAAACAGGGGAAGAAAAGTCCTGTTTTACAGTTCTTTCCCTCTTTTCCTTCCAGCGCAGATCAGTAATCCCATACAAATTAGCTAGATCCTGAAGTTCACACTTTAAATTCTTAGGACAAGTTGTACAATCTGTATAATGATTTGCCAGCAAAAGTTCAATGATGGTTTTTCTCGCTCGTCTTACTCTTTCAGTTGAGGTGTGAATTTTCATCCCCTCACTAAGTGGTGTAGAACATGCCGCCTGCAATGTTCGAGATCCCTCTACTTCCACCACACATACCCGGCAAATCCCACGTGTACTCAAGTCAGGATGATAACACAATGTGGGTATAAAAATATTTTCTCTTTTACACAGCTCAAGGATTGTCATCTCTGGAGTAGTCATATACTTCTTTCCATTAATAAACACCTCTATCTTCTTCATACTCATACTCCTCTATAAGAGATAATCTCATCCCTAAATTTTGACACAATGGTACGAAATGAATTGGGCACGGATTGACCAAAACCACATTTGGAAGCAAGACTCATACTTTCACCCAGCTCCAAAAGATCCCTTATCGTCCTCGAAGACCCCTCCCCTCGCTCAAATTTCTGTATACCTTCAAGCATTCGAGAACATCCTTCACGACAGGGGGCACATTGTCCACAGGATTCTTGTTGAAAAAACTCTACAAAATTTTTTAGCACTTTAAACATACTCCTCGATTTATCGAAAATGATAATTGAACCCCCTGTAGGGATACCCTCAAAACAAATAGGCTTATCAAAATCTTCTTCACTCGCACAGAAACCCGAGGCTCCTCCTATCTGAACAGCTTTCGTATTTGTGGCCTCGACCTCCTTCAGTATCTCCCGAATCGTCACCCCAAATTCAAACTCATAAATACCTGGCTTGGCACAATCCCCAGAAACAGAAAAAAGCTTCGAACCTGTAGATTTAGGAGTTCCCAACCCTCGAAACCATTCGGCTCCATTGACAATAATATGAGGAACAAAAGAAAAGGTTTCCACATTGTTGACTACCGTAGGTTTTTTCAAAAAACCCTCCTCCGTTGGATAGGGAGGCTTATTTCTTGCTTCTCCTCTATATCCCTCGAGAGACTGCAAAAGAGCTGTCTCCTCTCCACACACATACGCCCCACTCCCCAATCTTACCTGAAGACGAAAACAAAAGCCTTTTTTCCCACAAACATTATCACCCAGAAAACCCTCCGTTTCAAGTTGCTGGATGACAGCCTGGAGAGTAGAGAGAAGGTAGTGATATTCTCCTCGAAGATAGATAAACCCCTCTGTTGCACCTATGGCATAAGCTGCTATCAGCATCCCCTCGATAACCTTAGCTGCCTGAGTTTCAAGAATCCTTTTATCTTTAAAAGTTCCTGGTTCTCCCTCATCTGCATTACACACAACATATTTGGGAAAAACCGCAGCGTTTGCTGCCATTTCCCACTTTAAACCGGTAGGAAAACCTGCTCCCCCTCTTCCCCTGAGATTGGAACTTTTTACAATTTCTATGATATCCGCTGGTTTCATCTCAAAAGCCTTTTTTAAGGCTTTTCCTGTTTCCCAGGAGGAGAAAACCACCTCTATTTTTCTTGCCATAGAGACACCTCCTTTTTTCTTTCTACTGATATTGGCGAATAATATCTACTGCCTTTGATGGTGTAAGACCAGCATAGAGGTCATTATTTACCATCATGGCAGGTCCCTTGTCACACATCCCCATACAATTGGCATAATCAAGAGTATAACGACCATCAGGGGTTGTTTCCCCCATTTTGATCCCCAGTTCTGCTTCTAAAGCTTTTTGAATCTCTTCTTTTCCCCTCAACGCACAGGAAATGGTTCGACATAATCTAATAACATACTTTCCTTTTGGCTCAATATTGAGAAAATGATAAAACGAAGCAACGGAAAAAACCTCTGTTTGAGAAAGCTGAAAAACCCTTGCTACTTCATTGAGAAGTGGTTCACTTAAGGAAGAATACTCTTCTTGAAGAGCCTGAAGCACAGGAAGTAAAGCATCTCTTTTGTTTCCATACTGTTGGACCAATTTTTCTAACCTATTCAAAACTGTTTCTCGAATCATATCCACCTCCTTCCCTGAATTTATTATACTACGCTTTCTCAAAAAGTCAAGTTTTTTCCAAAAATCCACCAAAAAATTTTCCCCAAAAAACTTTAACCACCCTACCCTTCTCTTTTTTTATTCTTTGAGACCTTTGCACGAATAGCTATTTCCTTGTTTCAGTCAAAAAATCAGCAAAAGGGTCAATGAAAAACTGCAACAAAGTCATAGCGTATTTCCAAAACTTCCCAATGAGTTACTCTTGGATAAGATTGGCCTTTTGTGCCGTTGCTTTTTACAGTTTGCCTTTTGCTTAGTTTCTCTTTTGCTCCAAAAAACTGCAAAAACACAAGAGTATTCTTTTTTGCACAATTTTAGAAGAGCTTCCCCATTTTTTGTGATTCGTGCAAAGGTCTCTCTTTAATAGTTACATCAATGAAAAACTATCAAAAATCAGAGAGCTTTTTTACAAAACAACAAATATCCCCTCTCCCCTTGAAACAAAACCTCGTTTTTTGCCTCTGGGAAAAAACTACAAAAAAAGACCCGGGAAACCCCGGGTCTTTTTTTGTC
>FWWL01010470.1_pt1 | contig 10681 bp, 8 predicted proteins | sample 2228331 | NCBI WGS metagenome assembly FWWL01 (sample SAMEA103939775, study PRJEB20133) | metagenome
GGGCAGACGGCTGCCGCGTCCCCCTTGCCGCTGCATCTGCCGCAGGGGTCTTGACAGGTCTGCGGTCCTGCCTTACGCTGGTATCACGGGATGCGGCGCCGTGTGGACGGATTCGCGTCCGGTCGCATGATTCCCGGGAATGCTTTGCGAAAAGGAGGGATGCTTCGGATGATGAAGAAGCTGGCCGCAGCGGCCGTGCTGGCGGCGCTGCTCATAGCGCCGTGCGCTGCGGACACCCTGGTGCTGAAGCACGGGGTGGACGGCTACTACGGGACCACCGACACCTACATCGACCAGCAGTCGGCGGACTCCAACTACGGCACGGCCTTCTACATGCACCTGTACATGTACAACGACAATCCCCGGCGCAGCGGCCTGATCCGGTTCGACCTGACGGGCGTGCTGCCGCCGCTGTCCGTCATCCACAGCGCCACGCTCTCACTCTGGTGCTACCAGGTGGTGGACATGGACTCCAACGACTGGCTGTATGTCGCCCCGTTCCGGGTGGGACCGGCCAGAGCGTGGGTGGAGACCGAGGCCACCTGGAACCGCTTCCGGGGGACGAGCTACTGGTCCCTGCCCGGGTGCGAGGGCTGGCAGTACGGCGACCGCAGCCAGAGCCCGGACGGAACGCCCATCCTGTTCACCAGGGACTCGCAGGTGGGCCGGTACTACCACTGGGACGTGACCTCCTCGGTCCAGGCCTGGTACTCCGGAACAGCCAACAACGGCTGGCTGCTGCGCGTGACATCGCACGACGGCGCGGGCGGAGAAGGAGTCAGCTTCTACACTCGCGAAGCCGGAACCGGCAACAGGCCGTACCTGACCATCCAGTACACAGTCATCCCGGAGCCGGGCTCTCTGACGGTGCTGGCGGCAGGGGTGGCCGGATTCTGCTTCAGGAGGCGGGCGAAGTCGGCGTAGAGGCATCGAAAAGCGGCCGATTCGGCAGGAGCCGGGACGCGCGGTCCGGCTCCTTTTTCGCGCAGAACGGCTGTGGCGGACGGCGGCGGGAGGCGGCGGCGTGATCCCCTCGCTGACCCCTCCGGAATGGCTGCTGGCGCTCGCCGCGGCGGCGCTGGTGGGCTTCTCCAAGACGGGAGTGCCGGGCGCCGGCATCCTGGCCGTGCCGCTGATGGCCGCGCTGTTCGGGGGCAGGGAGTCGGTCGGCACCCTGCTGCCGATGCTCATCTTCGCGGACTGCTTCGCCGTGGCCTGGTACAGGCGTCACGCGCGCTGGGACAGGCTGTGGGTGCTCATCCCGTGGGTGCTGGCCGGGATGGCGCTGGGAGCGGCCGCGCTCCGCGTCCTGGGCAGTGGGGACGGCTCGCGCGACCGCCTGGGGACGCTCATCGGCATCCTGGTGCTGGTGATGCTGGCGCTGAACGTTGCGCGCGGACGATGGGGCGAGCGGCTGGTGCCTCACTCGCGCGCCGGTTCCATATTCACCGGCATCGCCGCCGGGTTCGCCACGGCGGTCTCCAACGCGGCCGGGCCGGTCATGAGCCTTTACTTCCTGAGCGCCGGGCTGAACAAGCAGGAGTTCATGGGCTCGTTCGCCTGGTATTTCTTCATCTTCAACCTCATCAAGGTGCCCATCTTCGCCGCCCTGACCTGGGCGGACCCGCAGCACCCGCTCTTCAGCGCGTCTTCCCTGACGTTCAATGTGCTGGTCGCGCCGGTCATCGCCGCCGGGGCGGTCGCCGGGCGCTGCCTGCTGCCGCGCATCCCCCAGAAGGTCTTCGACAACGCGGTGCTGCTGCTGGCGGCCGTTGCGGCGGTGCGGCTGGTCATCGGATAGCCTCCCCCGACAAACGGCAAAAGGGGCGGACGGGCGCTCCCACCGGCGCCCTCCGCCCCGTCGTCACCCGCTTCCGGCCCGGCTTGGGGCCGGCGAAGGCTCTCAGGCCTTCTTTCCGGGTCCTCCCTCGGGCTTTGCAGGGTCCCGAAGCCGTCGCGGCTTCCGGCCTCCGCGCCCGCTCTCGTCCACATCCACGTCATCGATGTGCCGGCGCCCGGCGAAGAACTCCGTCGTTGCCGCGGCATCGGGAGCCCTCAAGCAGCACAGATACTCGGCGCTCATCCTGCCGACCTTGTCCATCGTGTCGGCTATGCGCCTCTGGCTGAAGTTCACCGCATTGTAGCGCGGGATGCCGATCTGCTCGGCGCTCGCCCAGCTGTCCTGATTGGCGCCCAGGAACACGAACGTCCACTTGCCCGAGTCCGTGCGCTCCCTGATCATCCGGAACACCTCTCGCTGGCCGAACCGGACGCTGGAGTTCTCCATCCCGTCCGTGAAGATGGCGAACAGCACGTGGTCGTCGGGCTCTTTCACCCTCTCCACGTCCTCGATGGTCTTGCCGACGGCGTCGTAGAGAGCCGTGCAGCCGCCCGGCTGGTAGGCCTCGAACGGAAGGTCGGGCAGCTCGGCCACCGGCATCCCGTTCGCGATGATGTCGATCATCGTGTCAAAGAGCACGACCGTCATCGGGGAGTGCGGATGCTCGTCCCGGATTGAGGCCAGGAACCGGTTCGTGCCTTCCACCGCCTCCCGCCTGCACACGCTCATCGAGCCGGACTTGTCCAGCACATAAGCGATGTGCGTCTTCCTGCCGTTGCTGGTTGCGTCAGTCATTGTTTTCACCTCCCTTTTGGTGCGCGGAGCCGGTGCACTCTTCACCGGACTCACTTCCTGTCCAGTCGTGCACGCCATCTCCTGAGAAGGGCCCGGCACTCCCGGACGAACTCTTCCATCGCCGCATCCCTGCGCGCATCGCCGCTCATCTTCCAGAGCAGCTCCACTCCGTCTCCCAGGCCCTCCCTGCGCCACAGGTCCCTCTCCCCTCCGGTATCGGGGATCCGGCACGCACACACGGCTTCCGATCGGGACCAGACATCCCACGCAAGGTCGGGCTCCGCACGGTCCAGGTCCCTATGAAGCGACAGAGACCTCCGAATTCCGGGGAAAGCGGGTTCCGGCCATATCCTGGCGTGCATAGGCTCAATCGGTCCCGCGTCTGACTGCGCCGCCATCTGCCGGACGCGCCTCTCCAGTTCCCGGTCGCTCAGCCCCTCCATCGTCTCCACGATCCCGCGGATCTTCCGCAGGGGCAGATGACGCTGCTGGCACAGCTTGATCAGCTTCAGCAGCAGGACGTGCCGCCGCCCGTAGCGGCTTTCCGGACCCGCCCCCCGCGGCGGAGGCAGGAGCCCCTCGCCGACGTAGTAGTGCACCGTCCTGCGCGTGACCGGCCTGCATTCGTCCACCCCCGGGACCGGCTCCGCGAGCCCGAGCTCCCGGTTCACGGTGTCCACCAGCTCGCCGATCGTCAGGTTGTCCTGCGGACCCTTCACGGGACTGTCCTTCTGATGGGATTGTAACAGTGCAACGTATAACTGTCAAGTCCCCCCGGACGTTTTTTTGCAGTTTTTTTCATCGGGGGTCAGGCGCGGAGCCGCTCCCGCCCGTTCAGTCCAGGCGAAGACCCAGCCCGCGGGCGGCCAGCAGAGCTTCCTGATACTCCTCGGGCGACAGCGGCCGGGAGATCTCCGGGAACGTCTCGGGCGAGACCCGGTTGTCCGGCCGGTACTGCGCCATCACGTTCACATAGGTGCGCGGGGAGATCTCCGATGCCAGGAAGCGCAGCACGCGCCGCGTGTCGTCCACGCACCCGGGCATCACCAGATGCCGGACCAGAAGCCCACGCCGCGCGAGGCCCCGGTCGTCCAGCACCAGAGGACCCACCTGCCGGTGCATCTCGCGCACGGCGTCCCGGACCACCTCGGGGTAGTCCGGAGCGTTCAGATATCGCGCGGCGCGGTCGCGGTCCAGCGACTTGACGTCGGGCATATAGATGTCCACCGCGCCCTCCAGCAGCCGCAGCGTCTCGACGGAGTCGTAGCCGGACGTGTTGTAGACAAGCGGCAGCCGCAGCCCGGCACACGCGGCCGCCTCGAGCGCCTCGAGGATCTGCGGCACCACGTGGGTGGGGGTGACCAGGTTGATGTTGTGGCAGCCCAGCTCCTGAAGCTCCAGCATGATGGCCGCCAATCCCTGCGCCGTCACGGGGCTGCCGGACCTTCGCTGGCTGATGTCGTGGTTCTGGCAGAACACGCATCCCAGCGAGCAGCCGGAGAAGAAGATGGTCCCGCTCCCGCGCCACCCGCTCAGGCAGCTCTCCTCTCCGTGGTGGGGGCCGTAGCTGGCGACCACCGCCTGGCTGCCCGTCCCGCAGATGCCCGCCTCTCCCGCGGCCCTCAGCGCCCGGCACCCCCGCGGACAGAGCCGGCATTCCCGCTGCATCTCTGCGGCAAGCCGCGCGCGTCCGGTCAGCCGGCCGGTCTCCAGAAGGCCGAGATAGGCCGGCCAGACGTCCTGTCCGTCAGACGGAGAACGGGTGGACTGCGTCATCGGCGCACGCTCCGCGGCGAAAGACCCGTCACGGGACGACCCGTCCCGGACCTCGCGGAAAGCTCAGTCGCCTCCCAGTTTCAGGACCGAAAGGAAGGCCTCCTGCGGGACCTCCACGGACCCGATCTGCTTCATCCGCTTCTTGCCCTCCTTCTGCTTCTCCAGCAGCTTCCGCTTGCGGGTGATGTCGCCTCCGTAGCATTTCGCGGTGACGTTCTTGCGCAGCGGACGGATGCTGCTCGCCGCGATGATCTTCTGTCCGATGGCGGCCTGCACGCGGATCTCGAAGAGCTGGCGCGGCAGGATGTCCCGAAGCTTGTCCACCAGCAGGCGGCCGCGGGCATAGGCGCGGTCCTGGTGCGTGATGAAGGACAGGGCGTCCACCGGCTGCCCGTTCAGCAGGATGTCCAGCTTGACCACTTTGGACTCCTGGAAGCCCGCCATCTCGTAGTCGAACGAGGCGTACCCGCGCGTGCGGCTCTTCAGCTGATCGTAGAAATCCATCAGGATCTCCGCCAGCGGCAGCCGGTAGGTGATGATGACCCGCGTGGTGCCGGAATACTCCATGTGCTCGAAGACGCCGCGGCGGTCCTGGCAGAGCTCCATCACGCCGCCCAGGTATTCCGACGGGACGATGATGGTGGCTGTGACGAAAGGCTCCTCGATCTTCGCGATCTGGGTCACGGGTGGCAGTTTGGAGGGGTTGTCCACCTCCTCCATCGAGCCGTCTGTCTTGTGCACCCGGTAGACGACGCCGGGAGCGGTCGCGATGATGTCCAGCCCGAACTCGCGCTCCAGGCGCTCCTGGATGATGTCCATGTGCAGCAGGCCCAGGAAGCCGCACCGGAACCCGAACCCGAGAGCCGCCGAGGTCTCCGGCTCCCAGCTGAGCGAGGCGTCGTTCAATTGCAGCTTCTCCAGTGCCTCCCGCAGGTCCGGGTAGTCCTCGCTGTTCATGGGATACAGCCCGCAGGACACCATGGGCTTCGCCCGCTTGTAGCCGGGAAGCGGCTCGCGAGCCCCCGCGCTGCCCGCCAGCGTGATGGTGTCCCCCACGCGGGCGTCTCCCACCTGCTTCATGGAGGCGGTCACCCAGCCCACCTCCCCGGTGGAGAGCTCCGGTCCCTCCAGCATCTCGGGGCGGAAATAGCCCACCGCCGTGACCTCGAACTCCTTGCTGCTGGACATCATCCGGATGCGGTCGCCGCGCCGAAGGCGGCCGTCCACGATGCGCACGTAGGCCACAACCCCCAGATACTGGTCGTAGTGGGAGTCGAAGATGAGAGCGCGCAGGGGGGCGTCCGGGTCGCCGGAGGGGGGCGGTATCTCCCGCACCACCCGCTCCAAAATCTCGCGGGTCCCGATGCCCTGCCGGGCGCTGGCCAGCACCGCGTCCTCTGCCGGGATGGCCAGCACGTTCTCGATCTCCTCCCTGACCCTGTCCGGGTCCGCCATCTCCAGGTCTATCTTGTTGATGACCGGGATGATGGTCAGGTTTGCGGCCATCGCCAGGTTGACGTTCGCAAGCGTCTGCGCCTCCACCCCCTGAGCGGCGTCCACCACCAGGATGGCCCCCTCGCAGGCGTTCAGGCTGCGCGACACCTCGTAGCTGAAGTCCACGTGCCCCGGAGTGTCGATGAGGTTCAGCGTGTAGGTCTGCCCGTCGTCCGCCCTGTACAGCAGCCGCACCGCGGTCATCTTGATGGTGATGCCGCGCTCGCGCTCCAGGTCCATGGTGTCCAGCATCTGGTCGCGCTTCTCGCGCTCCGAGACGGCCTCCGTCACCTCCAGGATGCGGTCGGCCAGGGTGGACTTGCCATGGTCGATGTGAGCGATGATGCAGAAGTTGCGAATATGGTCCTGGGAGTGAGGCATGGCTGGTCCGCTATCCCGGATTCTAGCCCACTCCCTGCCCCCCTGTCAGCACGGCCGCTCTCTTCCCGGGCAGGTCGCACGGACCGCCCCGGCGTAGAAGCCCGCAGGGGCCGAAGCTGCCCGCCCGGGAGACGGATGTGACGTTCGACCGCGTGCCTGCCATGCTTTTGTCGTTGCTCGCCGGCGCCTGCTGCGCCGCGCCGCCGCTGGTGAACCCGGGCTTCGAACTCGCGGACGATGCCGGGCGTCCTGCCGGCAGGACCGTCCACACCGGCCTGGACTCCAATCGATACGGTCCTCCGGATTACGACAGGGACTTCTCCTCCATCGTGCCGGTGCGCGTCTCCGGGGGAAGAGGCGGCTCGCGCTGGTGCGCGGGATTCCCCGCTGACGGCGCCTGGCAGGAGCGCATCTGGGAGCATCAGCGCGGCCGGAGCCCGGATGGCGGCGAAGTGGACGGGCGCATGTTCGGAAAGGCGGCCCTGTCGCAGACGGTGACGCTGGAGCCCGGGACCTACGTCTTCGGAGCCTGGTTGCGCACGGCGGACGGGGCGGCCTACAGCGCGATGTTCTCGCTGGGATACAGCTTCGGGCGCGACGCCGCCTACGCCCACGACGGCTCCACCGGCATCCACTGGACGCAGCACAACCTCGCCGTCAGGACCAGCTTCGACGGGACGGGTGGTCTGAAGGAGCGCGGAGAGTGGATGCGATACCGGACCTCGCCGTTCACGCTGGAACGGCGAGGAGAGGTGACCGTCTGGGTGCGCCTGAACTTCGCGAACAACCATGAGATGCCCGCGCGATGGCAGGTGGATGACGCGTTCATCGAGCCCTGGCCCGGGCCGGCGGCTGAAGAGGCTGTGCGCAACACGCCGCCGCCCGCACCTTCCCGGGGAGCCCCCCTTGCCTTTCCCGCACCGGGCCGGGTGGTGGCGGATTGCGGAGACGACGACGAGCGCTATCTGGCGGATGCGGGGGGCTCCACGCTTCAGGGGGACATCCCGGGACGGCTTTTCCAGCACGCGCGGTGCGTCACGGGAGCTTCGTCGTTCACGTACCGGCTGCCCGTGGACCGCGCCGCCGAAGTGGTCCACGTCGCCTTCGAGCACTTCGGACCGTTCCGTCTGACCATCGGAGACAGCGTGAAGCTTCAGGATGCGGATGCCCGCCCCGATGTGCTGTATTCCCGCGAATACACGCTGACGGACCGCTCGATCTGGCGTGACGGGTCGCTCAGCCTTCGCTTCCGGACGGCCTTTCCCGGGGCGCGGCTCGGGGTGCTCTGGCTCGAGGCGGGCTCCACCACCCGGTTCCGGGAGCGGCTGATGCACGTGGAGTGGGACACGGTCGGCGTCCCCTGGCGGGTGGGGCTCTGGGACTTCAGCAGCAACGAGTTCCGGGGCGATGAGCGCGCGTTCGTCGTGGGCCGCACCGACCCCGCAGTGCTGAACGGAAAAGACATGCGCATCCAGTGGGAGATGCGGCCGAAGCCGGGTCACCGCTACTGGCTGCTCCTCGGATATCAGCGTGTCCGCGGCGACGAGGCGCGGGCCTTCATCGACGTGGGCGATGACGGCGTCGTCGAATACATCAGCAGGACGGCAGGCTACGAGTGCCTGAACTACGACATCACGGAGAGCCTCGTCACCGGGCGGAACGTGGTGGCCGTCCGCGCGGACAGCATCGATTTCGTGGCTCTGGTGGAGACCCTCCCCGGCGTCACGGACAACCGGCGTCTGGGGCTGTTCGTGGGGGGAGACGAGTATGCGGAGAACCTGACGCGGGTCTTCCACAGCACGCTCTTCTGGCTCCTGGACCTGCATTACGATGACACCGGGTTCCTCGATGCTTCCGTCCCCCGGGGCAAATGGCACGGGCAGTACTGGCCGATAGACGTGGCGATGGCCGTGAGAATGCTGCTGCACTGGGGCTACCTCGACCAGGTGGAGAACGCGGCCCGCTTTGCGGCGAAGCACGGATGGGAAGGGCATCCCACCAACCGCAGCGGCGGCCACGACAACAACGCGGGAAACATCCTGGTCACGGACATGTGCGAGCTTCTGCGGCGGCGCGGCTTCCGGCCCGCGTCCGTGGCGGCTCTCTGGCCGCGCATCAGGAGCTGGTGCGACCGGGTGTGCGACGAGGCGGCAGCCAGCCCGTTCGGGCTCATCAGGGGCACCAACTGGGAGAACGCCGGGAACAGGGAGCAGGGGGCCTGCTACTCTCTCTCGACCAGTCAGCTTGCGCGGTGGATGCTTCTCAAGGCTGCCCGGACGGCCACGGAGGGTGGTCTGGAGGGCGACGCGGAGCGGTGGCTTGCGGCCGCCGCCTCGCTGGAGCAGGCCGTGCGCAAGCATCTCGTCTTCCGGGAGGACGTGACATCTCCCACCGGCTGGGTCTATCCGGCCGGGACCTGGGCCTACGGACTTCTGGACGACGGGTCCTTCATGATGCAGCCGCTGGCGGGCTACCTGTGGGGGGTGGCGCTGGGGACGGGCTGGCACGGTATGGAGGGCCCCCGGGGAGAGGACCGCCAGGTCACCGGGCGGACCCTGGACGCAGCCCTGAGGCTGGTGGGCGGGCCGGAGGGCGTGGTGTCAGGATACGCCTCGTCCTATGCCGGGGAGCAGACCCTGATGCAGGTGGCCGCCCTCTTGGACCGCACGGACCACATGAGCCATCTGGTGCCGTTCATCGACAGGCAGACGGACTACCGCGAGGACCTGGGCTGCTCCATCGCCGAGATCTCCCGCTGGGTCCACGGGTTCCACTCCTGGGTGGAGGATACGAACCTGGTCTGCGCGGCGGAGTTCCTGGACTGGCCGCGCTACGTCACGGGGGTCGACGACCTGCTGCACGACGGGGCCGGGCTGCGCCTGCTCCCCAGGCTGCCGGACCGGTGGGACGAATGCGGCGTGAACGGCTGGCTGACGCAGTACAGGAGCGGTGACGGGCGCGCTCTGACGCGCCTCAGCTTCCATTACAGACGGCCTGCTGCCGGCCTTGCCTCGCTGAGAATCAGGACGGAAGACCCGGTGCCGGGAGTGGAGGTGCGCTTCGGGCCGTTCCCGCCCGGGGCGCGGCTGAGCGGCAAGGTGCGGGGAAAGCCTGCGGATGTCCGGGTCGAGGATAGCGGAGGAAGACGATGGGGGTGGGTGACTCTGGACTGCGGTCCGGAGTGGACCGAAGCGCACGTGCGGGCGGTGAGGAGCGCGGAGCAGTGATCGTCGAGGTGTGCGTCAGGCACCCGACGGTCCCCTGGAGCAAGCCGGTGGAGGTCTTCCGCGCCCCGCCCGAAGCCGACAGCCATCGATTCTCTTACGCGGGCAAGGCGCACGCGGCCCTCTCGCAGGAAGAGGGAGAGCTGATACTGACCTACGTGGTGAACTCCGGGGAGTTCGATGACGTGCTCTCGGATGCGTCCGTCTACCATCCCCGGTTCGTCCGGGCGCGGGTCAGGGTCTCGCGCCGAGGGATGGAGAGGAGACGCCCATTGTGAAGCCGTCCTTCGTCATCATCCTGGCCGACGACCTGGGATTCGGCGACCTGGGCTGCTTCGGAAGCCCGGACGCCGTGACGCCGGCCATCGACGCGCTGGCCGGGCAGGGGCTGCGGCTGACGCAGCACTATGCCGGGTCGCCGGTCTGCGCGCCGTCCCGGGCCTCTCTGCTCACCGGACGCTGTCCGCACCGAACCGGGGCGGTGGACACGCTGGAGGGGCGCGGGCTCGACCGCCTGGCGCTGCGGGAACGGACTCTGGCCGACGAGCTGAAGGCTGCCGGATACGCCACGGGGCTCTTCGGGAAGTGGCATCTGGGCGCGCTGGACCCGCGCTACCATCCGAACCGGCGCGGATTCGACGAGTTCCTGGGTTTCAGAGGCGGCTGGAGCGACTACTGGCGGTGGAACCTGGACGCGAACGGCTCGCCAGTGCCGGCGGACGGAAGATACCTGACGGACGTCATCACCGATGCCGCGGTGGGGTTCATGCGGCGGCACGCCGGGCGGCCTTTCTTCCTCCACGTGACCTACAACGCCCCCCACTTCCCGCTGCAGGCGCCCGATGAGGATGTCGCAGTGTTCCGGGAGCACGGCCTCAGCGAAGGCGTGAGCGTCATCCGGGCGATGGTGCGAAGAATGGACCGCGGGGTGGAGCGCATCCTCGACGCTCTGGCCAAAGCGGGCGTGGAGCGGGACACCCTTGTGCTGTTCACCAGCGACAACGGGCCGCAGAGCGGGCCGTGGGAAGGTCTGGACATCACCCGCTGGAACGGCGGGTTCAACGGCTGCAAGGGCCTTGTCTATGAAGGCGGCATCCGGGTCCCGGCGGTGGTTCGCTGGCCGGAGGGTCTCCAGGGGGACGGGAGGGAGTGCGGCGTCGCCGTGCACTTC
>FWWL01010472.1_pt1 | contig 10680 bp, 7 predicted proteins | sample 2228331 | NCBI WGS metagenome assembly FWWL01 (sample SAMEA103939775, study PRJEB20133) | metagenome
TACGGCGCAAGGCCGCATACAGCGACTACGACGACTACGAGGAGGTCGCTCTTCAAAAGGTGTCGCTGTATGTTTGTAGCAGGGTTCATCGGTGTTGTTGGATACCCGTGAACGGCGAAGTTATTTACTTCGCAAATCGGAAGAGACAAAATTCGCGAGCTGTCTTTTCTCAGCATTGGGGAGCGGTAGGAAAAACACCTGCACCTTGTCCCAGGCAGAGCCAGAGATCGGCGAAGGGCCATTCGCCCCTCGGCAGTGCTACGGGAAATTCAGACATTCAAAACTCGACGATAAACGGAGAGAGTCCCTTCCACCATCGCGTCAGCGGTAAAAAGTTGCTCCACCTTTTGGCGAGCAGCATGAGCATAGGCAGCCCTGCGCTCATGATCCTGAAGCAAAGATGCGATTGCTTCGGCGAGAGCTTGCGGATGACGAGGCGGCGCCAAAAGGCCGGTCACATTATGCTCGACAGCTTCCGGCACTCCGCCCGTGGCCGTGGCAACCACTGGCACGCCAGCAGTCATCGCATCGAGGACCGACGTGCAAAGCCCTTCCAGGTGCGAAGAAAGTACGAAGATGTCCGCAGCGCGGTAGAGGCATTCGAGATCTTGAACGTAGCCCAGCAATCGAACTCTATCTTCGAGCCCGAGCTGAGCGATGAGTGTGCGTATCTGCGACTCGAGCTCACCAGCACCCGCAATCAACAGTTTCCAAGGCTCTGGACGCAACGTGCGCAGAAAAGCTGCTGCATGGATCAGTGTTGCGTGGTCTTTATGGTCGACGAGAGCTGCTACATTGAGCAAAAGCTTCTCATCTGGTGCGATGCCGAGCCGCAAAGCTTCATCTTCATCGCGTTTGTCACCACGGAATGGATAGCGCGAAAGATCGATCCCGCTGTAAACGACATGGACTCGTTCTGAAGGGATTCCTGCACGCAGAAGCACATCGCGCACCCCGCGCGAAATGGCGATATGGGTCACACGCGGCGAAAGGTATTTCCGGCGCGAGAACCAATTCCGCCCCACCTGAAAATCCACTCGCCGAGTCACAACAATGGGGCACCGAAGAATTGCGCCCGCCATCCACGCAAGCGTATGAGCATGGGAGGTGTGGGCGTGAAGTAATGTGATCGCATGCTCGCGCGCCAGACGAACAATTTGTGCCACAGCACCAGGGTCGAATTCGCTGCATGCCTGAAGAGGCAATGCAATGTTTCGGCAGCGACGGTCAGCGAAGAGAGCACTCTCTGGAGGGCACGCCACCCAGCAGGGCCAGCCGCGGTTGAGCATGCCATCGGTGAGTAGCTGCACCTGGCGCTCTCCGCCTCGCCAACCTCTCTCCGTGGAAATGTGGAGAACACGAGGTGGGCTAGAGGGCATGACGCATCTCTCCGCAGCGATCGAGAAGCTGACGAGCAGCCTGAACGACATCTTCGGGTTCAACCGCCAACATGCAGCGATGATCCCTGGGACACTCACGGAGAAAACAGGGCGCACAGGCGGGACTTTTCCGCACAACCGTTGAAAAGGGCGACCACGGACACGTCACATTCCAATCCGTAGGGCCGTAAACAACCACAAGTGGTGTCCTTACTGCAGCAGCAAGATGTGTCAGTCCAGAGTCGTTGCCGATAAAAAGCGCTAGACGTTCAATCAGAGCTGCAACCTGACCGATGTCGAGCTCTGCAGTAATGCACGACGGCACTGAGATCATCCGCTTGAGTTCTTGCGCGAGCTCTAACTCAGCTGGACCGCAAACGACAATCAAACTCGCATCTAACTCCCGCGCAAGCTGCTCACCCGCAGCAGCAAGCTTATCTAAGGGCCAGCGCTTCGCACCGCCATAAGCAGCTCCCGGACAAATGCCGATAAGAGGTCTCGAACCATCGATGTGTTGCCCAGCCAAGAATTCATCGACAAGATGTCGAGCTTCGGGCCTCACACAAATCGCCAGCTGGGGAAAATGACGGTTGCGGTCGACTTGAGGAGGCGGGAGCGTGCTTCCTAGCCGCATAGCTGCCACTGCCGCAAGGTCGAGATAGTATTCGACCATGTGACGCGGGGTGATCGCTTTTTTCGTGGGGCGAAGGCTCTTGCGTGAGATGGGCTGAGGCGTTGGGGTCTGCCACTCACGAGGGCGGAAAGGGAGAAGATCCGTGAGGAGCCAAGCCCGCCCTGCACGATTATAGCCGAAACGCCTAGGAACTCCAAGACGCCACACAAGCCATGCTGAACGAAATGAATTTGTTAGTAAAATAGCGGCGTCGAACTGCTGCTTCTGAAGCTCACGCCAAAGATCCGCCTCAAGGTGGCGATCGTCGGCAACAATGCAGTGATCGACGTCGGGGTGATGCGCCCAAACCCCTGCAGGTCCACGGCGTGCCAGCACGGTGATGGTGGCGTGGGGCAGAGCCGCTCGCAGATAGGCGACCGCAGGAGTCGCCATGACGGCGTCACCGATCCAATTCGGGGCCTTGATGAGGAGTTTCACGGTCGCGACCCTCGTTTTTCGCGCTCAAGTCGTTCCCAAAGCTTGGCATATTTGAGAAACACGCTAAATGCAGCAAGCATGCAGACAATAAGTCCAGGCTTACCGTCAAGGAATCCGAAACGGAGAACGTATTGGCGGAAGAAGCGCCAACAAGGACGCAAGAAGAGATGAACGACAGTGACGTCGCGTGTGGTTTTGGCGCGATCGCCGGCAGCCCACGTCGTGTAGCGATCGAACTTGCGCATGTATTGGTCGAAGCTTGTGAAGGTATTGTGATAAAGCTTCGACTTTAGCACTCGCACGGGCCCCTCGATGACGACATCAGCGTGGACCTCGCGATCGAGGTAACGCCCTTTGTCGCGTAGAAAAACGCGCAACACGCTGTCGTCTTGCCATCCTGAAAAGCGGATCGGGCGTCCCATGAAATGGTTCGCGCGAAAAATACGCAGTCCGACCACGTCCCCGGGATTCTCAAGGAAGGCAAGAATTTCCTCCCGTAGAGCTGGGGTCACCCGCTCATCAGCATCCAGGATCATGACCCACGGGTGCGTTGCTTGCGGGATCGCCCAGTTTTTTTGGGTCGCTGAATTGACGTATTCGTGCTGAAGCACGCGTGCGCCCATTTGGCGCGCGAGGTCAGGCGTGGCGTCCGTGCTGAACGAATCGACAACAAGGATCTCATCCGCCCAGCGGACTGATTCTATCGCCGCACGAATGTTCTTTTCCTCGTTGTACGTTGGAATGATGACGGTGATTTTGTGGCGCATGGCCATAACCTTGCTGTCCCTTCAAGGGGATAGCGGGGCTCGTTTTCCCGCGCGTGATGGCTAGAGGGGGAGAGCTGCTCTCAGCGACTCTCCCCCTTGGCCTCAAAACTGCCGCCCAATGCCGGGAAACACAAATGGCTACAGCCCAAAAGTACTGCGCCGTCGCCAGTAAGCAGGCTCCTCTTTGGGGTCCTTTGCCGGAGGCGTCTGACCGACCGGCTTTACATCTTGCTGCGATGGCGGAGCCATTGGGGGTTCGTCCACAAAGCTAATTTGTGAACGTGTTTCTCGCACGGTGCTCTCTGCCGGAGTGATTCCCGGTTTGGCTTTAACTTCGGGCTCAGCGCTCGAATCTGAGGCTGATTTTGGTGGCGTTGCTGCTTTGTCAAACGTCGCCGGCGACGGAGCGGGCGAGGCACTAGCGAATGGCAAGTTGGAGCCCGAGCTCAACGCCGCTTGGCTCGGCGTCCCACCGAAAGTGAACTCGCTGCCAGGTCTGTCGAGTCCCGTAGCGATGATCGTGACGCGAACCTCGTCCTTCATCCGCTCATCAATGACTGCGCCGAAAATGATGTTTGCATCGGGAGAAGCCTCGCGATAAATGAGATCGCAGGCTTCGTTGACCTCGCGCAACGTGAGATCAGGACCGCCCGTGAAGCAGATGAGAATTCCTGTTGCGCCTTTAATCTCGACGAAATCAAGAAGGCGGTTTTCGCGCGCCTTGTTCACGGCTTCAACGGCACGCTGTTCTCCCTTGCCCGTTCCAAAGCCAATAACAGCTCCGCCCTGACTTTGCATGATGTTTTTGACGTCGCTGAATTCGAGATTGATGATGCCAGGGGTGTTGATGACTTCACTGACGCTCGTGACAGCCATAGTCAGGACGTCGTCCGCAATCCGCAGCGCTTCGGGCAACGGTGTCTTGGGGTCAATCACAGAGAGAAGTCTCTGGTTGTTGACCACTGTGCAAGCATCGACATACTTGCGCAGCTCTTTGAGTCCTTCTTCGGCATTCTTCGCTCGGCGTCGCCCCTCAAACTCGAACGGCAAGGTGACGACAGCCACGGTGAGAATGCCCTTCTCCTGGGCAATTTGCGCGACGACAGGAGCGGCGCCGGTTCCCGTCCCGCCGCCCAGACCGGCTGTGATAAAGACAATGTCAGCGCCCTCGAGAATGTTGGCGATCTCTTCGCGGGCAGCTTCAGCGGCATTCTTGCCGATCTTCGGATCCGATCCGGCACCCCGGCCACGCGTGATTTCCTTGCCGATCTGAATCTTATTCGGGGATTTTGAGCGTTCCAAGGCCTGAATGTCTGTATTCATGACATAGAAATCGACGCCTTGAAGGTTCGCATCGATGAGATGATCGACTGCGTTGCAGCCGGCACCTCCGATACCCACAACCTTGATTTTTGCCCCCTCAATGAAATCGCTTTCGAATTGGAACTTCATGGTTCACAAGCCTCATTGATCTTAGTTGCGCGGGATGAGAGTGCGGTCACCGCAGACATCCCCTTCGACATCAAACGACGTTGCACCCCAGGTTCACCATTTATCAAGGGAATTGAGGGCACGCCGTCGTTTGTTTGAACAGCTCGAAACACACAAAATTTTCACAAAAGTCGACATCGCTGCAGAGAAACGCAGTTTATGTTCATTCCGGGTTTTCAAAAAGACTGGCTCGGTCGCCCGGCGAGTAACCTGGCTGCCACGAAGTGAGAGTCCGCCACTCGCGTTCGATTTGGCTAAAATAAGCACGGCCACCTTGAAGCGTCTCGGACCATTTGAGGGGGCCGTCGACGGTGATCACGCCGCCGCGAAAACAGAGAAGGAGGTGGACATTGAGTAGGCAAAAGCATAGGATTATCCCAGCCACAGCCTTCCACGAGCCAAGGCGTGCGTTGAGCCATTTGAGGCAAGGTGCTGCGCCGAGAGCAAAAAATGGCAGAAACTCCACGAAGCCACGCATCCCAAAAGCCGCGCCAAGCCAATAAATACGCCAGCTGCCATAGAGCCAGGCCAGGCCGAAGACCGCAGCGACGATCGCTGTAGCCAGAGGCCGCAAGTGACGCCCCGCCATCAGAAGCCCAAAAACACAGACGAGCAACCAAGGATGCCAAAAGAAAAGACCATGGCGGCGTCCGAAAAGGACGGCCAGTACGTGGGGCGACCAGAATCGAAACTCATAGGAATAGGGGTTGGCAAACCACTGTCCGCACTGAACCTTCCAAGCGAGAAGCTGCGGAAAGAACCCGATCAGAGTGGCTGCGGCAACCGTAAAAAGTTCCCCAGCTCGCACGATCCAAGATCGTGCGCAAGGCACCGTGCGGAAAAGGGGCACAACAAGAAGCGCACCGGCTGGGGCGTTGATCGTTCTCACCGCTAGAGCAAGGCCAAAGACGACTCCCCAGAGGCGCGCCAATCGCAGACGGCGACCTGCTGTTTCGGCGTGCGCCCAGCGCACTGTGAGCTCCAAGAGTGCGCCGATGAGCCCAAGACTCGTCAGATGCGACATTCCAGGCTGATAGAGAAAGTAGTGCAGGGCAGGCCCAGCGAAGACCACCGAAAACACTGCGCCCGCAGCCACTGGCGCTGAGAAGAAACGTCGAAGCACCCCAGAGGAAAGCCAGCAGCCAAGAAGCCCGTAGAATAGATTGGCGCAAAGATAAGCGAAAACGTACCACGGGCCAAAGGGCGAGGGGGGGTGCGCCATGACCCCCAGCGCTACCAAAAACTGGGCGACGCCCCAAAACACTCCAAGCCAAGGGAGAGCAAGGAGCCCCGTGCCGATGTTGTAGAAATTCAACGGCGCCCCCGTGCCAGCCCTGGCGAGTTGTTCGGAAAAAGCGGGTCCAGCCAGGTAGCTCCCGAAAAGGCGGACGGCGAATTCAAAGTCGTTACGAAAATCGATGTCGCGATCAAAGAGAAGCGACCGAGCATACGCGTAGTAACAAAAATCGTCGTACCCAGTGAGGTACGGGACCCGCGGTACTTCGCGGCGATAAGTGAGTTGCATGAAGGTGAAGCCAGCGAGAAGCACGTAGAGCAAAACAAAGTGCAAGAACGTCTGCCAATGCGTGTGGCGGAGGGGTCGCCTTTCATGCGAATTCTCAACTTCACGATCCATGAGAACGAGCTCGCCCTGTTTCAGCTTTACTGATCAACCATAAGTAATTCGCTGCGAGACGTAGGGTCACCCCGAACTGCGCCGAGAATAGAACCGAAATGGCTTTATATCCAAGTTCATAACGGCTTGCCTTTATCAAGACCAAGGAGCCAAAGTTAAGAATGCAAGCCCGCCGGCAAAGAAGGACGGCAGAAAACTAGGAACGTTTATGAGACTTCGATGTTCGTTTTGTGGTAAAGACCAGCACGCTGTAAAAACCCTTTTCCGCGGACTTCCGACCAAAGAGCTCGCGGCGAGCGTCTACATTTGCGACGAGTGCGTGATGCAATGCAGCGAGCGGCTGCGGCAGGAGGAATTGCTCCGCGCTGAGGAAGCTGCCCTTCAAACCGCTAAACGCCTCCCGTCTCCTCGCGAAATCAAACAGATCCTTGACCAGTACGTCATCTCACAGGAGCGCACTAAGAAGATTCTCAGTGTGGCCGTTCACAACCACTACAAGCGCATCCTTTCGAACTACGCTGATGACGACGTTGAGATAGAAAAATCCAATATCCTCCTCATCGGACCGACAGGAAGCGGCAAAACACTCCTGGCCCAGACATTAGCTAAGATTCTGGATGTGCCATTCGCTATTGCCGACGCGACGACGTTGACCCAGGCGGGATACGTGGGAGAAGACGTGGAGAACATCCTGCTCAAGCTGTGGCAAAATGCAGGCCAGGACAAAGAGCGTGCCCAGCGAGGAATCGTCTATATCGACGAGATAGATAAAATCGCACGCACGACTCAAAACGTCTCGATCACACGTGACGTCAGCGGCGAAGGTGTGCAACAGGCACTGCTGAAGATTCTGGAAGGCACTGTCGCCAACGTGCCGCCGGGCGGTGGCCGCAAGCACCCCCATCAAGAGTACATCACGATCGATACCACCAACATTCTCTTCATTTGCGGCGGCGCTTTCACCGGCTTGGAAAAAATCATCGAGCATCGGGTCTCCGCCAAGAGCATGGGGTTTGGCGCGGAGATTGTTTCGCGCCGCGACCGCGACATAGGAAAGTTGCTGGCTCAAGTAACCCCCCACGACTTGATGAAGTTTGGCTTTATCCCGGAATTCATCGGCCGCCTGCCTGTCGTGGCGACGCTCGACAAGCTCGGAGAGAAGGAACTTATCCAGATTCTCACCGAGCCGCGCAACGCCATCGTGAAGCAGTACCAGAAGTTCTTCGAGATGGAAGGCGTCGAGCTCACGGTGACTCCAGATGCTTTGCGAAGTATAGCGCGACAGGCACTCAAGATGGAAACAGGCGCACGCGGATTGCGGGCGATCCTCGAGAATGTCATGCTCGATATTATGTTCGACCTCCCTTCGCGGTCTTCTGAGATCGCGGAAGTCATCATTGATACCGACGTCATCGAGGGCCGCGCTGTGCCACGATTTGTGGCACGTGAGAAAAAGGAAAGCGCGTAATTAACTCCAACAACAGAGAGAGCTAGGTTTTTACATCAACACCACCGAGTGAAGAAAACTTCTTATGTCATTCGATCTGCACGATGAAGCGCTGCAGGAATTCCGCATCGCTGTGCCGGGGCACGCTATCCGCAATGTGTCCGTGCCGCAGCTGGTGGAATTCGCAATTTCCCTCCGGGAAGGCCAGCTTGTTTCCAACGGGGCCTTCAATGCAATCACAGCGCCACGTACGGGGCGCTCGCCAAAAGACAAGTTTATCGTGCGTACGGGCGAGGCGGCGAATCTCGTGCACTGGGGACCAAATGCCCCCTTCGAACCAGAGCATTTTGATGCGCTCTTCAGCCGAGTGGCTGAGTACGTGCGTCAACGCACGATGTACGTTTTCGACGGATACTGCGGAGCTGATCCTGAATATGCCCTCCCCATCAGGGTCAAGACGGAGCTCGCTTGGCATGGGCTCTTTGTGCACCAGCTTTTTATCCGTCCCACGTGCGAGCAGCTGAGGTCGCATCGGCCGAATTTCACCCTCATTTGTGTGCCCGGCTTCCGCGCGCGTCCAGAAAGTGACCACACCAATTCCGACGCCTTCATTATCATCAACTTTGAGCGGCGCTTGGTCCTTATCGGCGGGACCCGCTACGCCGGTGAGATGAAAAAGAGCATTTTCACCGTCATGAACTACCTCATGCCGTGCCGCGGAGTTCTCCCCATGCATTGCTCCGCGAACATGGGAGCCGAAGGCGACGTGGCCCTTTTCTTTGGCCTCAGTGGCACGGGAAAAACGACGCTCAGCGCCGACCCGGAGCGGCGCCTCATTGGCGACGATGAACACGGCTGGAGCGATAAAGGCATCTTTAATTTCGAAGGTGGATGCTACGCTAAAGTCATCGGTCTGACACGCGAAAAGGAGCCACAAATTTACGACGCCATCCGATTCGGGGCTGTGCTTGAGAACGTCGTGCTCGACGATGATCGCAATCCCAATTACAGCGACGATTTTATCACCGAGAACACCCGCTGCGCCTACCCGATCCACTATATTGATAACGCGGTCATTCCCGGAATCGGGGGGCATCCGCGCAATGTCATCTTCCTCGCGGCTGATGCCACCGGCGTGTTGCCGCCGGTGGCGAAGCTCAATGACGCGCAGGCAATGTACCACTTCCTCAGTGGTTACACCTCAAAACTCGCGGGCACGGAGACGGGCGTCAAAGAACCGCAGTCGGTTTTTTCGAGTTGCTTCGGCGCGCCCTTCCTGCCGCTGCCGCCCAAGGTTTACGCCGAGATGCTGGGCGAACGTTTGCGCAAACACAATGCTCAGTGCTGGCTGATTAACACGGGTTGGATCGGCGGACCCTACGGTGTAGGCCGACGCATTGATCTGCCCTACACACGTACCATCATCCACTCCGTTCTTAAAGGGAAGCTCGAGGGCAGAGAGTGGCGCCAGGACCCAACGTTCGGTTTTCTCGTGCCCAAAGCAGTTGAGGGCGTACCTTCAGAGATTCTCGACCCGCGCAATGCATGGCCGAATCCCGAAGCCTACGACGAAGCCGCTAAGCAACTGGCGCACAGCTTCAAGGCGAATTTCGAGCGTTTCTCTGGAATCTCTAAAGAGATCCTCTCGGGTGGTCCCCTCCTCTGAGGGAAGAACGGCGAGCAGCTCAGACGTCTGCCATCTGGACAATCCCCTCAGCTGACGTGGGCACGATGATCAACCTCTGCGCCTTGGGGAATGGTCACATAGGTGCCGATACGGGCAGCTTTACCGATAAGTGTCAGCGGGCCTAAACCGGCCTGCTGGCAGTTTTCTTTTTCTGCCCCCCCGACGCAGCACTTGGCGCCAAAATAGACGTCGCGATCACTGATGACGTAAGTGAGCTGTGCCCCTTCCTCAATCACGCAATCATGCATGATAATGCTGTTGCGCACAACGCCCCCCCGGCCCACGCGCACTCCCGGCGAGAGAATGGAGTTTTCAACGATCCCTTCGACCAGGCATTTGGGACCAAGGAAAGAGTTCTCGACGTGGCCAGCGGCGGTGACGCGCGCCGGTGGAGCCGCTCCAACATTGCGGAATTCAAAATTCGTCAGGATCCCCCATGAGCGCAACTCAGCGAATCGATCTGCCTGCAACTTCTGCATTTGAGCGTCAAAGTAATCGATAGCGTTTTCCATGTATTCCCAACGGCCGGGCATGCAATAAGCGTAAGATTTCAACGTGTGAACAAATGGCTCGAGAATATGCTTGGCAAGGTTGTGCTCGTCGGCCTTGGAGTTGGCGCGCAGAAGCTCTTCGAGAACCTTGCGCTTGAAAACGTACATGCCCGTCGAAGTGCACGTGTCCGGGGGAATTGCAGGCTTTTCGACGAATCTCTCAATGCGAGAATTTTCTCCCACGAAGACGTATCCATAGCGGGGCCGCCGGCTCTCAGGAGGGAGATCACATGTTATCATCGTAACATCAGCACTGTTTTCCCGATGAAAGGCCAGCACAGGGCGAAAATCCAAATGATAGACGTGCTCTCCGCTCAGCACAACGATGTGCTCCGGATTGCAGTCTTCAACAAAGTTCCAGTTTTGCCACAGGGCGTCTGCTGTCCCTTTGTACCAAGCCGTGGTTTCAACCCCAACGAATGGTGGCATGATTTTGAGGCAACGGCCATAGCCATGGAGATCCCATGGGAGCCCAATGCCGACGTGTTCGATGAGCGAGGCGGGAAGATACTGAATGATGAGGCCCACTCGTTCAATGCCTGAATTGCGCAGGTTTGAGAGGGTGAAATCAATAATTCGGTAGTGAGAAGCAAAGGTGAGTGCTCCCTTTG
>FWWL01010473.1_pt1 | contig 10679 bp, 7 predicted proteins | sample 2228331 | NCBI WGS metagenome assembly FWWL01 (sample SAMEA103939775, study PRJEB20133) | metagenome
TTCCGCGCCCCAGATCAGAACGCCGTTATCGTAGATAGTAATATGGTTTACTTTCACTGGCGTGGCGCCCGCCGGCGTGGCTACGCCCTCGTAGGACCAGTCGTTGGTCGGGTCCCAGGCGCCGCTGCTGGCGATGCGGAACTGGACTTCTTTACGGTAGGCGGATTGCCCACCGGGGTAGATTTTTACACCAACACAATCTACAGTAACGTAGTAGATGTTGCCGGAGTAGAGCGTTGGACCGCTGACACCATTACACTGGTTGTAGTTGGCAGTGACGGTGATTTGGGAGGGGGTAACACCCGATTCCAGGGTAAAGAAGTAGCGCAGGGTGAGACGATCGGTGACGCGCGCCGGCCAACCAGATTTGTTGATAATCAGGGCTTTGATTTCCGTAAAGTTGGTGCCGGAGGCATTTACCGCCGCCTGGACGTAAATTTCATCGTCGTCCTTGGGTTTGTCGGGTGGTGGGAAGGAGGCCAGAGGCGTGCCACCAAATTCCTGATACATGCGTGCCAAGGCACTGGTGAACCCTGCATTGTAGTCGGTGGCGACTTCGTTCATGACGTAGTCGCTACGGCTGTCGGTGTAAGCATCATCTGGGGCCTTCGGCCCTCCTACCAGCGCGCCATACAAGATGTGACGCTGGTAAGTAGGCTCGTTGATGTTATCCGTCCAGGAGCCATGTGAGGTACGGTGATGGGGGTTTTGAGGAGGGCAATTGCCAAAACCGACCACGTAACTGCAATTGCGAGGGTTTTGGCCCAGGATGTAGTTAATTTGCCGCACGGCGAAATCGTGATAACGGGCGATCTTTGTGGCATCTCCACCGATGGAGCGTAGCCAGTCGCTGTACACGAAGGCGATAAAGGCAGTGTTGGCCGAGTACCGCAAGGAGCCCCACTGATCCAGGAAGGCTTGCCCGCCTGGGCTATAGGTGATGCGCGTGCCGTCGGCGCCATGTTCCGTACCACCCACAGTCCACCAGTTGAGCCAACGTTCTGCGTCGGCCATATACTGGGATTTGCCAGTCAGTTTGGCCAACAGGACGTAACTGCCGTAGGATTTATCGTCCCAGGCGTGAGTCCACTTGTAAGACTTGACGGGCTGTTGGCCTTCGTTGGAAAGGTTGGCGTAGTAGGTTTCGGCCTTGGTCAGATAGGAGGGATCGTTGGTGGCGCGGTAGAGCCAGAGGGCGCCCCAAACCAATTCGTCCCAGTAACCGCTCCAGGAACGATAGAAATTGGCGGCGTCGGTAATGCACTCGTGGTAGAGGCCGCGATAGGTATCGGCGAAGGTGTAGAGTTGCTTGGCGTGGGTCAGGAGAGTATCTGCATAGGAGGGATTTGTGGGGCGGAAGGCGATCGAGGCGGCGGCCAAAGCCGCAGCGGTCTCACCGGCCAGGTCTGAGCCGGGGCAGCTGGCGCTGATTTTGTAGGCTGGGCGCGCCATTTGCATGACCTCTGCCGGTCCCCACCAGGCGTGGTCCGTGTCGCCCTTTCCTACCTGGCCGTAGAGTTCATTCGGGGCGGTGTGGGCTTTGATGAAGTAGTCCGTTGCCCATTTGATGTTATCCAGGATTTCATCCAATTGGCCGGCATCGGCATAGGCCTGCCGATATTCGACCACGCCCCAGGCGAGCATGGTGGCTGAGGCCGCCATCGGGAAGCCAAATTTGACGTGGTCGCCGGCATCGTACCAGCCGCCGGTTAAGTCCTTCCCGACGTCAGCGCCATCATTCAGCCCCGAATCCCCACGCCAGACTACGCGGTTATTGGCGGGCAGAGGGCCAGAGCGCTGGGCCTCATAGAAAAAGATGGCTTTTTGCAGCGCCTCTGCATAATTGAAGGTAGGGGTCTGGGCCTGGGCTTGCCTGCTGGCAGCCACCAGCGAAAGTAACAGGATCAAGAGGGTACCCCAGGAGATTAAAACGCTTCGTAGATTGGTTTGAGAGGCAGGCTTCATGAGTATCTCCTTTCCTGGTAGAATGTATGCGAGCCGAATTCGAGGAATTCGGGCACTTTGCTTGTGAGAGAGTAGTCCATTACAAGAGAGAAATTTGTCGGGCAATAAATACAAGCACAGTTGGCGCAGCATGAGAGGTGAGCGGCTGGATGTGTGGCTTGTGGAGCATGGGCTGGCCGATAGTCGAGCCCGAGCCCAGGCGTTGATTCTGGCAGGGCGGGTACGCCTGAATGGCGAGGTTGTGGTGCGCCCTGCGGCGCGCGTGATGGCCGAAGCCACCGTCACCCTCGACTCGGGGCCACGCTTTGTCTCGCGCGGTGGTGAGAAACTGGAGGCGGCCTTGCAGGCTTTCCCTTTGTCGGTGGAAGGACGGGTCTGCGCGGACGTGGGCGCTTCGACCGGCGGATTCACCGATTGCCTGCTCCAGTACGGAGCAGCGCGCGTCTACGCGATTGACGTCGGCAAGGGATTGCTCGATTGGAAGTTACGTAATGATCCGCGCGTGGTTGTCCTGGAAGAGACCAATGCTCGCTACCTGGAACACCTAGCCGAGCCGGTGTCGCTGGTCACGATCGACGCTTCCTTCATTTCGCTCAAGGTCTTGTTGCCGGTGGTACGAGGCTGGTTCATGCCCGATTCGAGTGAGGGGGACGTCGTGGCGCTGGTCAAGCCGCAGTTCGAGGCTGGTCGGCGTGAAGCCGCGCGCGGACGGGGGGTGATTCGGGATGGGGGAGTGCATCGGCGCGTTCTGGAAGAGATTATGGCCTGTGGGCGTGCATTGGGATTCGGTACTTGTGGCCTGATCCCCAGTCCGCTCTTGGGGCCAAAGGGCAACGTCGAATTTCTGCTCTGGCTGGGACGGGGACAGGAAGGCGAACCGCCACAGGTGCTTCTGGAACGTCTTTCGCTTGTTTGACCGGCATGACCTTTCGCGCGGGAATATTATCGAAATACTATTGACAACAGGTGGTTACTTTGCCTGGCCGCCTTTGCTGGAATGGGCAGGCGTTGGTTGGTTTTCTCCTAGCCAGAACGGGCCTTTGCGTTTATACTTTTTGCGCCATGTATCGTCTTGTTCGTCCCTGGTTGTTTCGTCTGGATGCCGAAACGGCTCATGATCTGACGCTACAGGCCGTGCGTCTGGCGGGGGCATTGCTGCCGGTACGGAAAGTTCTGGGAGCGATCTTCTCGGCACCGGCTTGCCCGGTGCAGGCGTTTGGGCTGACATTCCGCAATCCGGTTGGTCTGGCGGCTGGCTACGATAAGGATGGTTTGGCTGTGCGTGGTCTGGCGACGCTGGGATTCGGCCATCTGGAACTCGGCACTGTGACGCCACGTCCGCAGGCGGGGAATCCACGGCCGCGCGTCTTCCGCCTGGTAGAGGACGAGGCTGTCATCAATCGGATGGGCTTCCCCAGTCAGGGCGCGGAGCGATTGGCGGTTCGCCTGGAGCGTTTGCGGCGAGGTGATTGTTTGCCAGTGGTGATCGGTGTTAATTTGGGGAAGAATAAGGAAACACCGCTGGAAGAGGCAGCCGACGATTACCTGACTCTGATGCGCCGCTTTGCGCCGTTGGCCGACTATCTGGTCATCAACATCTCTTCGCCGAATACTCTGGGCTTGCGACAGCTTCAGGCGCGCCGGATGCTGGAGGACCTGCTGCGGCAGGTACGAGCCTGCCGTGCGACCTTGCCGGTCTCCCCACCCGTGTTGGTCAAACTGGCGCCGGATTTGAGCGCGACCGAACTGGATGATGCCCTAGCGGCCTTGGTGGATTTTGGTATGGATGGAGTGATTTTGACCAACACGACCCTGGAACGCCCGACCTTGCAATCATCCTGGCAAGAGGAAAGGGGTGGTTTGAGCGGGGGGCCTTTGCGGGCGCGCAGTGAGGCGTTTTTGCAACACGCGGTGCGTGCCTTGAATGGCCGCTTGCCGATCGTCAGCGTAGGAGGTATTATGACGCCGCAGGACGCCCTGCGCCGACTGGAAATGGGCGCGACGCTGGTTCAGGTCTATACCGGCCTGGTGTACGCCGGGCCGACTCTGGTGCGGGATATTGTCAAAGAGTATCGGAGTAGACGATGGGAAAGGTAAAGATGGTCATGTTTCGGGGTGTCTTCCTTGCTCTACTGTTCCTTACGTTGGCGCTAACAGCCTGTGTCTCGGTCAATCCGGCTGTCCTGACGCCCTTGCCGACCGTAGAGGGCGCTGTGTCACTCTTTGCGGCGACGGAAGCGCTGGATGCGTTAACGACGTTTCGCTACCGGACAGATGGGGAGGTGACCTCCAGAGAGGGGATGAGTACCTATCATGTGGAGGGGGCATATCAGCAGGATGGTCGTGCCTGGCGTGCTCTGTGTACCTTCATAGCCGCTGGCCAGGAGGCGACCATTGAAATCTACTCGACGGAAAGCCGCTTGTGGTGGTCTGTCCCCGGTTCGGACGATTGGCAGGCGGTGACGCGCTGGCCGGCCTTTCGTCAGATTGCGGAGGATTCCGGCCCCTTTGCCTATTGGCCAGTACCCATCGAATATCAACCTGGCGTGCCTCAGCCGGAGCGGCGTCAGGTGGATGGCCTGGCCTGTCAGGATTACCTTTTCCATCCGGTGGAGACTTCGAAGGATGCTGAGCTCCGTCTGTGTCTGACAGCCGATACCACTGTGCCCTTGCGTATGGAATACCTGGTACGGGAGAGGGGCCGACAGATTCACGTTGTGCGGGAGTTTGTAGACATTAACGACCCAGGGATCGTCGTTCCATCTCCATTTGAGTAACATCTGCTCTGCCCACAGGAGGAGAGGTGAATCTGGTTACTGGCGCGACTGGCCATATTGGGAACGTCCTTGTTCGTCAACTGCTGGCGCGCGGGGAGCGCGTCCGGGTGCTGGTGCGACCTGGGCGATCGCTCTCGGCCCTGGACGGTTTGAGCGTTGAACTGGCCTGGGGGGATGTGCTGGATCGCGAGTCGCTTTTGGAAGCATTGCGCGGCGTGGATGTGGTATATCACCTGGCGGCGCGCGTCTGTTTGTCGGCGGGGCCGGATACATTGACAGAGAGCGTTAACCTGGAGGGAACGCGCAATCTTCTGACGGCCATGCGGCATGTCTGGGGTCGACGCGGAGGCCGTTGCGTGTACGCCAGTTCGGTGTATGCGCTGCGGATTCCAGAAGAAGGGGTGATTGACGAACGGCTACCGTTCGATCCGGGGGCGGCGCGCGGCGTCTATGATCGCTCAAAGGCCGCGGCCAGTCTCGAGGTACAGGAGGCCGCCTCGGATTGGCTGGACGCGGTCATCGTCTGTCCGACGGCGGTAGTGGGACCGTACGATTTCCATGCTTCGGAAACGGGGCGCGGGATACGGTACGCGATGTCGCCTGGAATCAAGTTCTATGTGGACGGCGCCTACGATTTCGTGGACGTGCGCGATGTGGCAACTGGCTGTATCCTGGCGGCTACGCAGGGACGCCAGGGGGAGACGTACATTTTGGGCGGGGAAAGGCTGTCTGTGCGCTCAGCGATGGAGATTGCCGCTGAGGCGGCCGGCGTTCTGCCCTGGCTGGTGAGGATTCCGGACTGGTTGGCCGATCTGGCCGCAGAAACACTACCTCTTTTCCTGGAGCATCCGCCACTGACTTCCTACTCCCTGGCGGCTATTCGCAGCAATTCCTGTATCAGTCATGCGAAAGCCGAGCAGGAACTTGGCTTCACGCCGCGTCCGGCATGTCAGGCGATTGCGGCTACCGTGCGCTGGTGGCAGGAACAGAGAAAAGGGGTCGAGGAGCACCTGCCGGCGCTGGCCGAGGCCATTTTTTGAAGGGTCAGGCTAGTGCCTGTAGTGCCTCTGCGACGGCGTCGTAGAGGGTCATTCGTCTGCCCTCCTCCCAGAGTTGTTGCCAGCGTTCGTAGCCTAATTGGGCCTCCAGGGAGAGAACGCGTTGTTCAGTATAGGTACTTCGGAAGCCAGGCGGCCAGAGCATGCCGCTGAAACTACGGATGGTGTACGCCGCGCCCCACAGCCGCGCGGCGCTTTCTATATTACCTGCCTGTTCGGCTACTTCTGCCGCGCGTTCGACACCCCAGGCGATGCCCCAGTAGTCCTTTAACTCGTGTGCCTGAGTCAGGTTCTCGCGGTAGAGCGCCAGGGCTTCGGCGCGTTTCCCTTGTCCAAACAGCGCGGCGCCGAGGTACAGGCCGACGTTGGCAATCTGAGTTTGATCACCCAGGGTCTTGTAGAGAACTAAGGCTTGCTGGTAGAAATTCTGAGCCTGCTGGTAATTCTTTTGCTGCAGGGCGGAGTGCCCAAGAAAGGTGAGAGCTTCGGCGCAGGCCCAGGTTTGGTTCAATTGCTGAAAGGCTTCCAGGCTACGGGAGAAATACACGGTGGCCTGGTCGAAATTGCCGCTTTCCAGGGCGTTGACCCCCATGTGTTCCCAGACCCAGGCCACGTTTTCCCAATCCTCCAGTTGTTGGAAGATGGATAAACACTCTTCGAAGGCGTTTTGTGCCTGCTCGAAGGCTCCCAGGGCGCGTTCTACGGCTCCTGTTCCTAATAGACATAGGCCGTAGTACTGTTGTTCGTTCAGTCGGCGCGCGATTTCGATCCCTTCCTCGAAGCGCGAACGGGCCATATCCAGTGCTCCGCTGACCATAGCCAGCCAGCCGGCGCCCCACAGCGCCTTACAGCGCGCGAGGGAATGCTCTTCCCGTGAGCTGTTTAAGATGGTGCTTAACCAGCGTTGACCTTCCTCGACATGTCCGTGAATCTGCCAGAAGCGCCAGATGGCGCCTGCGATTCGCAAGGCATTCTCGTAATCCTTGGTCTCCACGGCCCAGCGCAGAGCGGCGCGCAAGTTATCGTGTTCCCTCTCGAGCTGAATCAGCCAATCGGGTGTAATTGCGGCGCCACCTTTGGCTTCCAGGGCTTCGACGAAGTCCCGGTAGTAGAGGAGATGACGTCGGCGAGCGATTTCCTCCTGGCCGCTTTCGCGTAGCCGTTCGAGGGCATACTCGCGCAGAATTTCTAGGAGAGTGAAACGTGGCTCCTGATTGCCGACTGCTTGACGCTGCAACATGCTTTTATCGAGCAAGGAGGCCAGCGATTCGATCAACGTCGTCGCATCGGCGCGCGTGCCTGGTGACCAGACGGCCTGGGCAGCTTCGAGCGTGAATCCGCCGACGAAAACCCCCAGATGCGCGTACAAGGATTGTTCTTCTGCGTTGAGCAGACGGTAACTCCAATCAATCGTATCCCGCATACTTTGATGGCGTGGCAGAACGTCAATGTTCCTGTCGCTCAGCACGGTCAAGGCATCGTTGAGTTCTTTGAGCAATGCCGCTGGCGAGAATACCTTGATGCGCGCCGCGGCCAGCTCGATCGCTAAGGGGACTCCTTCCAGGCGGGCGCAGATCTCGGCTATGACACGCGCGTTCTCGGCAGTGATTTGAAAGTTGCTTTGTGCCATGCGTGCTCTGCTCAAAAAGAGCGCAACGGCGGGCGACTGGGCAAGAAGCTCGGGAGGCGGCAGGTTTTCCAGATCAGGGACAGCAAGGGGCGGCACCTGGAATTCGAATTCACCATACAGATGGAGTACGCTGCGACTGGTCACCAGAATCTTGAGACCGGGCGCGTCGTTTAGCAGGCGATTGACAAGGGGAGCCGCCTCGACGACTTGTTCGAAGTTGTCCAGAATCAGGAGAATTTGTTTGTCCCGCAGATGCTCTTTCAAAATCTCGTAACCGACATGGTTCTCGGCCTTAATGCTGAGAGCCTGCGCAATCGTGGAAGCGACCAGATCGGATTCGGTGAGTGTGCCGAGAGAGACCAGAAAAACTCCATCGCGAAAATGGGGCAAAAGATCGGCGGCCACAGCCAGGGCCAGTCGCGTCTTCCCGATTCCACCTGGGCCGGTGATGGTCAAGAGGCGAACCGACTCCTGGAGTAACAGGGAGCGAAGAGTGTGCAACTCTGCCTCACGGCCGATAATGGGGAGATAGGGAGATGGGAGATTTGTCCGGGCGGCAGACGGGGCGCTTTCCATTTCGCCGAGGCCGCCTTGGCGTTCGAGCAGGCGCGCATTGAGCAGGGCCGCCAGGGCACGCAGGAGCGAGGCACGATAACGCACAAAGGTCGCTACACTGACGTGCAAGAGAAGGGCGTATTCCTGCAGACTGGCCCCCGGCCGATCGAGAAGGACTTTCAAGGTTTTGCGCTGTTTTTCAGGAAGAGGCAGGTTGCGCAAGAGCGTATATATGTTGTTGAGGCCTCCTTGCTGGCGAATCCACTCCCTGACGACCTCATCTTCCAGAATCGCCTCCGGCTCACTCAATAACGCCTTCACGCGTTCTTCGTCCCAGTGGAGATATGCCTCGGAGGAGACCGGCCTATTCATCTCACAACTCCTTGCGGATTGTTCATTGGAGGGATGCCGCCTGTGCTAATCAGTCGTTTTTTAAGAAGAACACCGGCCGCAATACTGTTTTATCTTTCGCAACGGCTTTGAGCAAGAATTGCGCCATTTGTGAGTAAGTTGCTTGGTCGGGAATGCTATATGATGAAAGTGCAGGAATGGAGCAGTTTTCGTTCACATCATAACACAGAAGTATCACCGTGCAAATCGTTTTGGGCTCTTCTGTTCAATTTGCAAGGAATTTATAACGCTTTGTTGCTTCGTGGTCGTTTATCCTCTGTAAATGGAAGGAGGTCAACGTGTCCCGTTGGATTTTGCATGTCACTCTGGCGCTCTCTCTGGTCTTGGGGCTGGGCCTGGTTGCGGTAGCAGGCGCGGCGCCGGCCAAGGCTGACCGGGGTGCCTGGGCGCCGAACGTCTCGTATGCCGTTGGGGATACAGTTACCTACAACGGCGTGGTGTATAGGTGCATCCAGGCGCACACTTCATTGACTGGCTGGGAGCCGCCGAACGTGCCGGCTCTCTGGCAAGCGATTGGCACGCCGACGCCGGGTGGTGGTGCGACGGCGACGCGTACCCCGACGCGTACGAACACGCCATCTGGTGCAACAGCTACTCGTACTCCAACGCGTACGAATACGCCCTCTGGTGCCACGGCGACGCGCACGCCGACGCGAACGAATACGCCTGTTTTGCCGACGAACACCCCGACGCGTACCAACACGCCTTCCGGCACGACTTGTTGGCCGGCCTGGAATGCGAACACGGCCTATACGGGTGGGGCGCAGGTGAGTTACAACGGGGTGAACTATCAGGCGGCGTACTGGACGCAGGGGCAGCGGCCGGATTTGTACAGTGGGCCGCCTGGCAGTGGTCAGCCCTGGATACCGATGGGGTCTTGTGGTGGTGGCACCAGCCCGACCCATACGCCGACCAGTGTGCCAACGAATACCCCTGTCCCTGCGACGGCCACGCCCACCCCGACGCGTACCAATACGCCTTCTGGTGCAACGGCTACTCCTACGCGTACTCCTACGCGTACGAATACCCCTGTGCCTCCAACGAGTACGCCAACTTCCTCGGGGAGTGGCGGTGTATGTGCTATGCCGTGGGTGTCTACTAAGGTCTATGTAAGTGGGGATATTGCTTCCTACAATGGCCGCAACTGGCAAGCGCAGTGGTGGACCCAGGGCGACACGCCGGGACAGGCCGCAGTCTGGCAGGACCTGGGGAGCTGCGCGACACCGACTCCCGGCCCAACACCGCGACCCGGTAACGGTCTGCCGACCACGCTCTTCGCGCCGTATGCCGATATTAGTTTCACATCCATCCAGGCCGCCTACCAGGCCACTGGGCAGAAGTACTACGCTATCGCCTTCATACTCTCCTATGCTGGTTCCTGTACACCGGCCTGGGATGCTACGCATCTGATGTCGGAGAACTACTATGCCGCGGAAATCAACACCATTCGGGCCGCTGGCGGTGATGTGATCGTCGTCTTTGGCGGCGCGAGCGGCTACGATCTGGCCTCGACCTGCACGACGGTCAGTGCTCTCCAGGAGGCGATCCAATCGGTGATCAACCAGTACAAAGTCACCTGGATTGACCTGAACATTGAGGGCGGTATGGTCTTTGACACGGCCTCAGTGGATCGCCGCAACAAAGCGGTCAAGGCTCTGCAGACGGCCAATCCGAATCTGAAAGTCTCCTATACCTTACCCGTACTGCAATCTGGGCTGCCGCAGGAGGAAATCAATGTTCTGACCAATGCGGTCGCGAACGGTGTGCGCATTGACTATGTGAACATTATGACCATGAACTATGGGCCTTCGGGCATTGACATGGGCCAGGGTTCGATCGATGCGGCCGTGAACACCCGCAACCAGTTGGTCAGCCTGGGCATCAACGCCAAGATCGGCATTACTCCTATGATTGGTCAGAACAACACAGCTGGCGAGATCTTCTATCTGAGCGACGCGGACGAGCTGATCGCCTTCGCTAAAGCCAATAGTTACGTGGGCTGGCTCTCCTTCTGGTCGGTTGGGCGGGACAATGGTGGTTGCCCTGGCCAGACGACGGCCTCGCCCTTCTGCAGCGGCATCTCGCAGAACACCTATGATTTCACCAATAAGTTCAAGGCTTTTCCGTGAAATCTGACGCCTGGGTTCCGTGGGAACTGGCTCCTGCCTTGAGCAGGAGCCAGCGTTTTTAAGGGAGAGCGCGAACACCATATCCCATACATGACCATGCCAATGATGAACGATTTTGCGTATTTCTTGCTATGGAGGCGAGTGATTTTTGAGC
>FWWL01010433.1_pt1 | contig 10678 bp, 8 predicted proteins | sample 2228331 | NCBI WGS metagenome assembly FWWL01 (sample SAMEA103939775, study PRJEB20133) | metagenome
CACTACTTTCTGACCTTACCAACGAGGCTCTTGATTACATAAACACGGAGTTTAACAGACTAAGTGAGTTTACTTCTACCGCAATCGTATCTTACAGTGGGGGCAAAGACAGTCAGGTTGTTCTTGACCTTGTTCTTCAGGTAGTGCCTTATAAGCAACTTTATGTGATTTTTACCGACACAAAAATGGAGCTACCTGATACTTATTGGACTTTCCGCACGGGAGCTTAGTGCAAGCGCTTGCAACCGGAGAATATGGACATTATAATCTTATTCAAAGAAGTGTATAGCTTGCATAGGAAGAAGTAGGGAAGGAGAAAATTTATCGGAGGCTAAATATGAGGAAGAAAAAGAAACAGCTCACTGTGTATGAAAAGGAGGTTCTTGAGAAACTTAAACAAGAGGAAAGAGCCTTTTATAGAAGCTTAGGCATCAGACTGGGAAGGGTGCCTATACTCCATGAGAGCTTTTTACCAAAACATCTTAGGGCAAGCTTTGATGCTTGGATTTTGGTTGAGGCTCTTGAGAGAGCTCCTGATGCTGGCGGTTGTATAGATTGGGAGCGCTTGGAGGAAGGAAGTGTAAGCAGGATATGGGCTCATATAAAGAGCGGGAACGCCTGGGCTATACTTACTCCATGGAAGGGGGAACTTTCAAACAACGAAAACAGAAAAAGGCTACACGCCTTCTTTACCGACCTTAGAAAGTATCAGTTTGGGGCTATACCTATGCGTGGTGCCGGTCAAGAGGCTGGGGGTAAGGTAAGCTATGAGATGTCCTTCTTTATTCCAAAGCCTGTGGATATGGACGATAAGACTTTCCACAACATAATAAGAAGGCTTGCTAAGAAGTACGAGCAGTGGGGTTATGTCATATACGCTCCAGCGGAAGACGAGTATATACGCCTTTATGGCAATGGACCGGGCAACTATCAGCTTATAGACAAGTGGGACTATGTTAGCTTTACCTTTTCAGAGTTTGTAAAAGTAGGCAATGCCATATACTACTCGCAGAAAAGGGGCGTGCCCTTTCAATTCCAAAGCATGGCGCAAAGGCAGGCTATGGGTCTTCCTGTTGACCCAAGAGCAAAAGTAAAAAAGCCTCCTTCTGTTTATGAAGGGTTTGTAAGACACTGTTTTAGTTTTCTGGAAGGTTTGGCGGGACCTGAAAAGTCTATAAGGCACGCAAGGTATGCTTACATAGTCAGACCCTTCTTTACTGCGGGTGGCATAGAGCCTGAGGAGATTTGAATATGTTGTTTTCCAAAGCCTTAGAAATCGTAAAAAACTTTAACGACTATGGCACAAAGACCCTTGACTACATTCTTTCAACTTATATAACAGAAGGACAAGCCAAGGTCATAAAGGAGCTTCTTTCTATCCTTGAGCCTTACGATTATATGCTCATAGGTGGTTATGCAGTATCTTTCTACTACAAGGGAGCAAGACCTGTATCACCCGAAGACATAGACATCAAAATAGACCCCAATCAAGCGGAGGAGCTCTTAAAAGTTCTCCGGTCAAAGGGTTTTAAGATACTAAGGAAGAACTTTGACCCCGCAAGCCAGTCTCAGTGGGTAATAGTCAAGAAGGGAAGTCAACAAGCGGATATAGGTTTTGCAAGCAAGCCTTGGGAGTTTGAAGCCCTTAGCAAGCCAAAGGTCTTTTATTACTATGGTATTAAGGTAAAGGTCATACCGCCTGAGTACTCAATCATAACCAAGCTCTTTGCTGGAAGACAAAAAGACTTAAGGGATGTGGTCTTCTTGCTAAAGAGCGGTATGGTTGACTTTGAAAAGGTCAAAAAGCTCGTAAGAAAGTTCCTGCCATCTATGGACCTTGAAGAACTCCAAAACCTGTACTTCTATGCACAAAAATTTGATGATGAAAAGGTATGGAAAATCTTTGAGGGAAGTCCTTAGGGGGAGGTAATATGATAAAAATCATGGACAAATAACCAATTGTGAGTTATAATTAAAATATGTAAACAGGCAACAACCCCCGTAGTAAGGGGGAGTTAGCCTGAAGGAGGGGTAAAGCATGTTGAAGGTAGGCATGGAAGTCCAACTTCGCAAGGCAGATTTGAAACGGGCTTTGAAGGTTTTAAAGGAACTCAGGGCAAAGATGGCAAAGATAGAAGCAGGGGAAGACGGGGACTTATTGGTAAGAGCTTGGGGGGTCAAAGATAACTATGTGGCTTTGTCGGCGCCAGCTTATGTGGGTAGGGTAGGAAGCGCTGTTGTAGATGTGAAAATGTTTGAGAATGCGGTAAATAGTGCGGGTAAAGATATAAGCCTTTTAGTTAATGATGATGAGGTGAGGGTTTATTCAATCAACGAGCGCAGGGAGTTTGTTATTCCACAGCAACATTGGTTTGAGTTTCCTGAGCTATCTCCAGTTTTTACGGTGCGTACAGATGGTAAAGTTTTGAAGACTGCTATATTGAAAACCTACTTTGCTATGTCCAAAGAGGACGATACCTCTCTGAGCGGTTTGTATATTGCAAAGAGAGAGGACAAAGTGCACTTTGTGGCAACTGATGGTTATAGGCTTTCTTTTGTGTGGGATAGTATGGAATGGGAGCATGAAGTCTTGATTTCTCGTTGGGGTATCCTTGGTTTAAGGAGGTTTTTAGAGAATGCTGAATATGATGAAGTAGATGTTGGTGTAGGTGGCGGATACATTTACATGAAGTTCGGCTCCAATATTTTCGGTCTTAAGCTCATGGATTTTGAGTTTCCTGATTATATGGCGGTTATGCCAACGAGCTATCTGTATAAATTTGAAGTAAACAGGAAGGACCACATAAAAAGCCTCCTGGGCTCCAACAAAGTTTAATCACAGGGATAGTATGTATTCGACGCAGGTCCTGACTCCAAAGCCGGTGCCCTCTTTGGTGTAGTATCCGAACTCCTCCTTTAGGTATGCGGGTCCCGCTATGTCCAGGTGAGCCCACCTTATGCCCTCGTCCACGAACTCCTCCAAGAACATGGCTGCGGTTATGGCTCCACCGTATCTTCCCCCCGAGTTGACCACATCCGCCGGTCCCTTCTTAATCTTTTCCCTGAGCCTTTTATCATCCAACGGAAGGCGCCAGAGCCTTTCACCCGTCTCCTTGGATATCTTAAGGAGTTTATCAGCCAACTCGTCGTCGTTGCTGAAGAGCCCCGCGGTGTATTCTCCGAGTGCCACCACGCACGCACCGGTAAGGGTTGCCAGGTCTACGATGGTGGAGGGCTTTAACCTTGAGGCGTAGGAGAGGACATCCGCCAAGGTTACCCTTCCCTCCGCATCCGTGTTGTCTATCTCTATGGTCTTGCCGTTCATGGCTCTTATGATGTCGTCGGGTCTGTAGGCTGTCCCGCTTGGCATGTTCTCCGCAAGGGCTGTGATGCCGTGAACTTCTACATCCGGTTTGAGCTGGGCTATCGCCACCATCATCCCCAGCATGGCGCAGGCACCCGACTTGTCCATCTTCATGGTCCTCATGTAATCGCCCGTCTTTATGTTCAGACCTCCGGAGTCAAAGGTGAGCCCCTTACCCACTATGGCTATCCTGTCTTTGGGCTCTCCCTGTGGTCTGTAGGTCAGGTGGACCAGTCTGGGTGGTGTGGCGGAACCCTTTCCCACACTCCAGAGGGCGAACATACCCATCTCCTGTATCTGCTTTTCGTCGTAGACCTTACACTCAAGACCATACTCCTGAGCTATCTTTTGAGCAAGCTCCGCAAAGGTTATGGGGTTTATCACATTCCCCGGCTCGTTGACTATATCCCTTGCCAGGTTTTGCGCCTGAGCCAATATCTGTCCCACCCTTATGCCTTCAGGGTCCGCATCGTGTATGCTTACCAGCTCTAAGCGTGTCTCCTCCTCCTCCTTCTTGGTCTTATACTTGTCAAAGGAGTAGTTCCCGAGGATAAATCCCTCCGTCATGGCTTTGGAGGTTTTGTAGTCCAACCCTTCTCCCGCATAGACGCCCAGCTCCTTTACCTTATCCTTCTTTGCCCTTTTGCATAGGATGGCACAAGCCCTCCTGTAAGCGTCCAGGTTTGCCTTTTCCCTCTTACCCAGACCCGCCACATAGAGACCTATTACCCCATCATCCTTGGGCAACAACACCCTTGCCAAGCTGTCTTCCTTTCCCTTAAAGCCATCCCTTTCAAGGAGCCTTTGGGCGAGGGTCTTTAGCTCGCCGAGAAAGTCCAGGTTGGAAAAGTCATCCTCGTAGACCAAAAGGGCGAGCTCCGACGGTATGGCTTCCAAAAGGACGCTTTTTACCTGCATGCTTAATCCTCCTCTACGCTTTGCATCTCCCTCTTGAGGGCTACTTTGCCCGTCCTTGCCATTTCCCTTATACCGAAGGGTTTTACCAACTCTATGAAGGCGTTTATCTTATCGGTGGTGCCGGTAATCTCCACCGTGTAGGTGTCCGGTGATACATCCACCACGCGGGCTCTGAAGATTTCGGTGAGCCTTAGCACCTCGTCGCGAGCTCTGGGTGTGGCTGTATGCACCTTTACGAGGGCGAGCTCCCTCTCCACGTGGGGAATGTCCGTGAGGTCCTTGACCTTTATGGTGTCTATGAGCTTCCTGAGCTGTTTTATCACCTGGTCTATGACTATGTCGTCGCCCACCACCTCAAGGGTCATCCTGGATATGCCCTTTTCATGGGTCTCACCCACCGAGAGGTCCTCTATGTTATAACCCTTGCCCGCTATGAGACCCGCTATGCGAGCCAGCACACCCACCTCGTTCTTCACCGTTATGCTTATTATGTGCCTTCTGACCTCTCCCTTTCTCAGCTCCCTTTTTAGGGGAGCTTGCATCACGCTCAAACTCGCACCACCCACCGTATCGGACATGCTTACCTCCTTATCCTACAAGATACATGGTTTCCGCTTCCACCTTCTTCTTCCCATCCTCCAGTATCATGTCCCTGTAAGACTTGCCCGCCGGCACCATGGGGAAGACGTTCTCCTCCTTGTCCACGTGGAAGTCCATTATGACCGGTCTGTCTTGGATTTTCAGCGCCTCTTCTATTATCTCCCTCACATCTTTGGGCTTTTCCGCCCTAAAGCCCACCGCACCGCAGGCTTCTGCCAGCTTGACAAAGTCCGGCTGTGCTGAGAGGTCCACCTCGGAGTATCTCTTCTCATAGAAGAGTTCCTGCCACTGCCGGACCATGCCCAGGTATGCGTTGTTTATTATGGCTACCTTTACGGGAATCTTGTATTGGACGGCGGTTATTATCTCCTGCATGGTCATCACAAAGGAGCCGTCTCCGTCTATTACGAAGACCTCCTTGTCCGGTCTTCCTATCTTGGCACCTATGCCCGCAGGAAAACCAAAGCCCATGGTTCCCAGACCACCCGAGTTGATAAACTGGCGCGGGTAAGAGTACTTGTAGAACATGGCAGCCCACATCTGGTGTTGACCCACGCCGGTGGATATGATGGCATCACCCTTGGTGGCTTCCCATATCTGCTCTATGACATACTGGGGCTTTATGACCGTATCGGACTTTTGGTAGGTCAGCGGATGGAGCTTTCTCCATTTTTCTATCTGCTCTATCCACTTTTGCCTTTCCTCGGGGTAGAGGAGCTTGACACCTTCCTTCTTTATCTCCTCAAGGAGTTTTCTTAGGACTATCTTCACATCGCCCACTATGGGTATGTCCACCACTATGTTTTTGGAGATGGAGGCGGGGTCTATGTCTATGTGGATTATCTTAGCCTGGGGTGCAAACTCGTCTATCTTGCCCGTGACCCTGTCGTCAAAGCGTGCTCCCACCGCAATCAGAAGGTCGCAGTTGTAAACCGCCATGTTGGCGTAGTAGGTTCCGTGCATGCCCAGCATGTGAAGGGAGAGAGGATGTAGCTCAGGAAAGGCTCCCTTGCCCATGTTGGTGGTTGTCACGGGGATTTTTAGGAGTTCTGCCAGCTCCACCAGTTCCTTCTGGGCTTCCGCCTGGACCGCACCCCCACCCACGTAGAGGACGGGTCTTTTGGCTTCCATCATCGCCCTTACAGCCTTCTTTATCTGTTGGGGATTGCCTTCCAGGTGGGGTCTGTATCCGGGCAGGCTGGCTCTTACCTCTTCATCGGAGGGCACCGCCACATCGGATAGCTTTTGGGTTATGTCCTTGGGAATGTCTATGAGGACTGGTCCGGGTCTTCCCGTGCGCGCTATGTAAAAGGCTTGGCGTATGATTAAGGGCAGGTCCTCTATCCTTTTGACCAAGAAGTTGTGCTTGGTGATGGGTCTTGTTATGCCCACTATGTCTACCTCTTGGAAGGCGTCGTTGCCTATGAGGTGGGTAGGAACCTGTCCTGTTATGAAAACGGTAGGCACGGAGTCCATGTAGGCATCCGCTATGGCGGTCACCAGATTGGTAGCGCCGGGTCCCGATGTAGCCATGGCAACACCCACCTTACCCGTCGCCTTGGCATACCCTTCCGCCATATGCCCCGCACCCTGCTCGTGTCTTACCAGTATATGCTTGATGCTTCCGTCCCTGTAAAGGGCATCGTAAACCTCCATTATGGCACCGCCGGGCAGACCGAAGATAACCTCCACATTCTCCGCCTTTAGAGCCTCTATCACGATGTCCGCACCCTTTCTCAATTCTTAAACCTCCTGGTGTGGTAAAAGTATAAAATATAAGCGCTTCTTTAAAAATTGATTTAAGTTTTCCGGCTTTACCTCCCTACACAGGAGGCGAGACTACTTTTCCTCTTCTTCCTCCAAAAGAGCCTTTCCTTTGAAGAGAAAGCCCTTTATCATCCACACGTCTTTTTGTAGCCTTTCAAGCCTTTCTTGTAGCCTGTCTATCCTGTCTTGCAGTTTGTCTATCCTGTCGCTGAGTTCCCTCCTCAGCACATCTATCTTCCTGTCAAGGTAGAAAAGAGCTCCCAGCAAGCTTAAGACTATGGTTAAAGTTTGAAGCCGACCTGCGTCCATGACTTTAATTATTAGGTCCGATATAAGCCTGTGCAATACAGCTCGGAGGCCCAAGAGAAGGAAAGTTGGGATATTATAAAAGACATGATTAAAGGTGTCTTTTTAAAACTGTGTCCCAACTGCGGTGGGGACATAACATCGGAAAGGCTGGAGATGGGGCTGCCCTGTCATAGGTGCATGCCCGAGGTGGGAGAGCCGTGCAAAAACATCAAAAAGGAAGGCTTTCTACGGGAAGTGTGTCGTGTGGAGGAAGAGGAAAAGAGTTGGGAGCTCTTCTTTGAGAAGCATATGGGGTCCAAGCCTTGGAGCTTACAGTCCACATGGTTTAAAAGGCTACTGCTGGGTAGGTCCTTTGCCCTTTTGGCCCCCACGGGTGTGGGTAAGACCTCCTTCGGAGTTTCCGTCTGCGCATACTTTGCCCAAAAGGGCAAGCGTTCTTACATCGTAGTCCCTACCAAGATGCTCCTGTCTCAGGTAGAAAGAAGGCTTTTGGAGTTCGGTCTTAAGGAACAAGACCTTCTGAGCTTTGGGGACGAGAGCGCCAAGGAAAAACAAGCCAAGAAGAAGAGGTTGGAAGAGGGGGACTTTAAGGTCCTTTTGAGCACCTCCATGTTCCTTTACAAAAACCATGAGCTAATACCTAAGGGCTTTGATTTCATATTCGTTGACGATGTAGATTCCTTCCTAAAGACCGCAAAGAACGTGGACAAGGTGCTCTACCTTCTGGGCTTTTCCCAAGAGGATGTGGAAAGGGCTGTGGAACTCATAAACCTCAAGGGAAAGAACAACAAGAGCGACAAAGACTGGGAGAGGATAAAAGAGCTCAGCCAAGACATTAACGGTCTGTCCCAGAGGGCAAGGGGGGTCCTGGTGGTCTCTTCCGCCACCTCCAACCCCAGGTCCAACCGTGTAAAGCTCTTTAGGGAGCTCCTTGGTTTTGAAGTAGGCACGCCTACCTTCTACCTGAGAAACATAGAAGACGTTTACTTGGATGTGCCTGAACCCTCGGAGGACGTCTTGAGCCGGTGGATAAAAAGGCTGGGAAGAGGTGGTCTGGTCTTCGTCTCTTCCGACTTAGGCAGGCAGGGTATGGGAAGGCTCGTCAAGGGGCTTAAAAAGAGGGGCATAAGGGCTCTTTCCTACGAGGAGGTTGACGAGGAGGGCATGACCGCTTACGAAAGGGGTGAGGCGGATGTGCTTGTGGGGATTGCCTCCTACAGGAACCCGCTCGCCAGAGGCTTTGACATGCCCCATGTGGTAAGGTATGCCATCTTCTACGGCGTGCCCAAGATGGAGGTCTCCCTGAGGTTTGAGGAAAACCTTTCTTCCCTCCTTTGGGCGCTCATGTCCATAAGGTCCATGGTTGCCAAGAGGCTTCCGGAAAGGGCACGCCATGTGGAGGGTTGGATCGAAAAGCTCCGCAGGTATCAATACATAAGCGATGAGTTTTTACAGACCCATCCGGAGCTCAAAGAGCGCATTCAGGAGCTCTCTCGTAACATCAGAGAGTTTTTGCTATCGCAGGAGGTCCAGACGCTCATACAGACATCGGATGAGATAACCCTGAGGAACAGGGGAGAGGAATACTATCTGGTGGTATCCGACGCCACGGGCTATCTTCAGGCGAGCGGTAGGACATCGCGCATGTATGCGGGGGGAGTCTCCAAGGGTCTTAGTCTCATACTGGTGGATGACAGGAGGGCTTTTAGACACCTGCAGAAGAAGGTAAGGTGGTTCAGCGACGACATAGTCTTTAAGCCCGTGGAAGAGGTAAAGCTTGAGGAGCTCATAGAGAAGATTGATGAGGACAGGAGAAGGATAAGGGACTTTATGTCCGGAAAAGAAAGGCCCGAGAGCCCGGAGCTCCTAAAGCCCGTCCTCATACTGGTGGAATCTCCCAACAAGGCACGCACCATAGCCAACTTCTTCGGCAAAGCCATAAGGAGGAGGGTGGGAGAGCACGACCTTTTGGAGACCTCTGTGGAGGACAAGTATCTCATGATAAGTGCATCCCTGGGGCATGTGCTTGACCTCTCAGATATGGGTGGCTTTCACGGTGTTGAAGTAAACTCAAAGATAACGCCTTACTACGAGACCATTGAGGGGAAGGAGGGTGTGCTCAAGAGCCTCAGGCTCATGGCTTTGGAAGCCAAGCAAGTCCTTATAGCCACAGACCCCGATACGGAGGGAGAGAAGATAGGCTGGGACCTCAAATAACTTCTCAAGCCCTTTGTTGAGGACATAAGGCGTATGGAGTTTCACGAGGTGACCAAAAAAGCCATACTAAAAGCCATAAGAAATCCCAGGGACTTTGATGAAAACCTGGTAAAGGCTCAGGTGGTCAGGAGGGTTGCGGACAGGTGGGTGGGCTTTGAGTTTTCCCAGTTCATACAGAGAGCCTTTGGCAAAAACTGGCTCTCCGCGGGAAGGGTGCAAACACCCGTCCTGGGCTGGATCATCCAGAGGGAGAAGGAATACCGTCAGAAGGTCTACAAGGTCTACATAAGACCCGAAGGAACGAGCCTGAGGTTGGAGTTTACCTTTGAGGACAGAAGCTCCGCGGAAGAGTTTTTCAAATCCGTAGAAAGCATAGAAGTTGAAGTCTTGGAGGAGAGGGAAGAGCTCAAAAACCCGCCACCTCCCTACAGGACGGACACCATCCTAAAGGATGCGAGCGACAGGCTGAGGTTCTCCCTGTCCAAGACCATGGACTTGCTCCAGGACCTCTTTGAGCTTGGCTACATAACTTACCACCGAACGGACTATCTTAGGGTGTCCGATGTAGGCATGCAGATGGCAAGAGAATACATAAAGGAAGAGTATGGCGAAGAATACGTTCAAAACAGAAGCTGGGGAGAGGAAGGAGCCCACGAGTGCATAAGACCTACAAAGCCCATAGACCCGGAGGACCTAAGGTCCATGGTCTTAAGCGGGCAGGTCCAAGGCTTGACGCGGGAGCATCTTTCCCTCTATGGGCTCATCTTCAGGCGATTCATGGCAAGCCAAACAAGACCCTTAAAGGCAAGGGTCCTGCTCGTGGGGATAAAGACACATGACAGAAAGAAGGAGCTGGAGCTCGCCACCCGTATTTTAGAAGACGGTTGGAACATCTTCCTACCTTTTGAAACACATCCCTTAGAGTCTGCAAGCTACAAGGTTTTCAAGGAGTTGAAGGAGCAACCCAAGGCTTACCTGTTTACCCACGGGGAGATAGTCCAGCTCATGAAGGAAAGGGGCATAGGAAGACCCTCAACCTACGCCACCATAGTATCCAAGCTCTTGGAGAGGGGATACGTGGTAGAAAGGAACGGGTTTTTGATACCCACCAAGTTGGGTAAAGAGGTTTACGAGTACTTGCAGAAGATAGAGGAGGTGTCTCACTTTCTCTCGGAGGAGTTTACCGTACATCTGGAGCGCATCATGGACATGGTGGAAGAAGGCAAGGAGGATTACCAAGCGGTGTTGAAAAAGCTCTACTCGGATATAATAAAAGTTGAGGAACTCAAGGAGGTCAAATCATGATACTGCTCCACTCGCTTCTTGCCTACTCAACGGTCTTTATAGCCCTGCTTACCTTTGGTCTTTACATGCTCTCCCTTACGGTGCTGAAAAACACTCAAGCCTTTAGGTATGCCCTCATGCTCAACAGTCTTCTCATACTCATGTCCTTGCTTTCCGTGTTTACGGGTTTTGGCGTGTCCAACGTGCCTTTGGTTGCAT
>FWWL01010476.1_pt1 | contig 10675 bp, 11 predicted proteins | sample 2228331 | NCBI WGS metagenome assembly FWWL01 (sample SAMEA103939775, study PRJEB20133) | metagenome
ATACATCGAATACATGCAGGGTGGAAGATGGAGGGCATCATTCAGACCTCTCAATGATGCCATAATGGCTGGAAGGATAAGAGGGGTTGTGGGCCTTGCTGGTTGTGACAATCCAAGGGTTCCTTCAACAGGTATTCACAGATACCTTGCCATTGAATTGATAAAGAATGATGTCCTGATAGTCTCGACAGGGTGCGGTTCTGCTGCATGCGGTACTGCTGGATATCTCACTCCAGAGATGGCACTGGAACATGCAGGTCCTGGTTTAAGGGAGGTGTGTGAGGCTATCGGAATCCCTCCGATACTCCATGTTGGTGCATGTGTGGATAACTCAAGGATACTCACGATCCTCAGTGCCATGGCAGAGGAGGGTGGTCTCTCTGATGAGATCGGTGGTATGCCCGGTGTGGGGATAGCGCCTGAATGGATGTCAGAGAAGGCAATTGCTATAGGATGTTATTTCGCTGCATCAGGTGTACCTGTAATATTCGGCGGAGAGTCACCTGTTGGAGCAAGTAAAGAAGTTACGAGGATAATGACCGAGGTGTGGTGGGAAAGATTTAAAGGTCCAATGCATTTTGAGCCTGATCCTGAAAGGATGTTATCACTTGCCCTTGAGTATATAGATAAGGCGAGGGCTGCCCTTAAACTGAGACCTTATGAGCCAGGAAGGTTTGGTACCGAGCGTGTGCTCATGGATATGGCAGCACGAAGGGAACTCGAAAAGGCTCAGAGGGCACATCGAGAGATTTAGGAGGCAGGATGAATATAATAGATGAAAGATATATTGAATCGTATTACAAGGGATGTGGAACACTCCTTCATGAATCTATGAAGAATAGAGGGATCCTCATACATGCCCTTCAGGAGATACAGAAGGAGTATAATTATCTTCCAGAGGATAAACTGAGGGAACTTTCGAGGAAACTTAACCTGCCCCTTGCAGATATCTACAGCACAGCCACATTTTATAAACATTTTTATCTCAAACCCAGAGGGAAAAATGTTGTGTGTGTCTGTATGGGTACCGCATGCCATGTGAGAGGAGCATCGAAGGTGCTCGAAAGGTTAAAGAATGAGTTCGATATTGATGAGGGTGAGACAACACCTGATATGTCCCTTACCCTTGAGACAGTGGGTTGTGTTGGTTGTTGCGGACTTGCTCCTGTGGTGACTCTTAATGAAGAGGTCGTTGGAGAGATTGGACCAAAGAAACTTGACGAACTTATAAAGACAATAAAGATGGAGGCAAACAAGTAGATGGAAAGACTTAAGAGTGTAGATGAACTCAGGGCTTTGAGGGAGAGACTCCGCGGGGAGATATTTCTTCCTGAGAAGACCAGAATAAGGGCATGCTGCGGGACAGCCTGCCTTGCAACTGGAGCAAAGAAGGTTATTTCTGCAATAGAGGAAGAGAGTAAAAGACGAGGTATTGATGTCGAGATAATAAAAACAGGCTGTCAGGGAATGTGTCAGAAGGGACCGAACCTCAAGGTTGAGCCTCACGAGGTTTATTACCAGCGCGTAAAACCTGAACAGGCATATCACATAGTCAATTATACCTTATCGAGTGGCATGCTCTACAGACAGTCCCTTTACAGGGAAGATATCCTCAGTGAACCACTCATCCAGATGGATGAACTTCCTTTTTATAAAAAGCAATTGAGAATCGCTTTGAGAAATAATGGCATGATCGATCCAAATAATATTTATCATTATATAGTGAGGGATGGATACAGGGCATTCGAAAAGGCACTCTCGAGTATGACGCCTGATGAGGTCCTTGATGAGGTGGACAGGGCGAATCTCAGGGGTCGTGGGGGTGCGGGATTTCCTGCAGGTAAGAAGTGGAGGCATACAAAGAATTCACCTGGAAGAATCAGGTTTGTTGTGGCGAATGGAGATGAGGGTGACCCTGGAGCATTCATGGACAGGGCTATAATGGAAGGAGATCCACATAGCCTTATAGAAGGGATGCTTTTATGTGCATATGCCATAGGTGCTGAGTATGGATTTATCTATGTCAGGCATGAGTATCCACTTGCAGTAAAGAACCTGAGGATCGCTATAAAGCAGGCAGAGGATCTGGGATTACTTGGAGAGAATATTCTTGGCACAGGTATGAATTTCTATCTTGATATAAGGGAAGGAGCAGGTGCCTTTGTCTGTGGTGAATCAACTGCCCTTGTTGCCTCTATTGAGGGTGAAAGGGGATTCCCAAGGCCAAGACCACCCAGGCTATCAGAGCCAGGTGGTGGTGTATGGGGATATCCCACAAATCTCAACAATATAGAGACATATGCATGTGTACCTCCGATTATATTGAATGGATCAGAATGGTTCAGGAGTATCGGTACAGAGAACTCACCAGGGACAAAGGTGTTTGCCCTTACAGGGAAAGTAAAGAATACAGGTCTTGTTGAGGTACCGATGGGGATAACACTGAGGGAGATAATATTCGATATCGGTGGTGGGATAATAGGGGATAAGAGATTCAAGGCTGTTCAGACAGGAGGTCCTTCAGGAGGATGTGTTCCTGAAGAATTCCTCGATATGCCTGTTGATTTCGATTCCCTTACAAAGGTGGGTTCGATGATGGGTTCAGGTGGTATGGTGGTCATGGATGAGGATACATGTATGGTGAATGTAGCAAAGTTTTTTCTCTCATTCACACAATCAGAGTCATGTGGAAAGTGTCCTCCATGCAGGATCGGAACATACCAGATGCTCGAGATACTCGAGAGAATAACATCAGGTCATGGAATGGATGGAGATATAGAAAGACTTGAGGAACTCGGAAGACTCATTCAGGAGTCATCTCTGTGTGGATTGGGTCAGTCAGCACCCAATCCTGTTCTCAGCACCATAAGATATTTCAGGGAAGAGTATGAGGAGCATATTTATGATAAATACTGCAGGGCAATGGTCTGCAATAATATGGGAGTATTCTACATAGACCATGAGACATGCTTTCTCTGTGGACTCTGTAAACAGGCATGTGCATATGATGCTGTGAAGGAGACGAGAAATTCATTCTTTATTGATCAGGATTACTGCACAAAGTGCAAGGCGTGTTACATGGCGTGCCCTGTGGGTGCTGTTAAATACGATAAGGTTAAGAGAACCCATGAATCAGGGAGGAAGAGATGACAGAGGTGAGAGAGAAAAAGGTTGAAGAGATAAAAAAAGAGGCGGAGGAAGGTATAAAATGTCCTGTGAGGAAAGCCCTCTTTTATATAACTGAGTTTCTTAATGGTCCGATGTGTGGAAGGTGCTTTCCATGTGAGATGGGCTCATACGAGATGAAGATAAGGCTCCTCAATATAGTCGAGGGAAATGGAAAGGAAGAGGATTTATATCAACTGAGGAGGATATGTACACATATGTTCGAAGCCTCTATGTGTAAAAAAGGAAAGGATACAGCACTATTTATACTTGAATGGCTCAATACAGGTGTATTCGATGAACATCTTACGGGAAGATGTCCTGAAAGGGAGTGCCTGGCATTGATAAAATACAGGATCATATCTTATAAATGTATTCTCTGTGGTGAATGTAAGAAGGTCTGTAAATTTAATGCAATCATTGGTGAGGAGAGGAAACCTTACTTCAGTGGATACCTGCCATTCGAGATAAGGGATAAGAGATGTACAAGGTGTGGTGAGTGCATCAAGGTGTGTCCTGTGGATGCTATAGAGATTATTGATTTAAAGAAAGAGAGCCATGTTGAAGTTTGAAATTTAAATAAAAGGAGGAATACATATGTCTCAAAAGATGGTTAACATAACAATAGATGGCAAAAGGATAGAGGTTCCTGAGGGCATGAACCTTATAGATGCAGGAGAACTTGCTGGGATTCATATACCTAATCTCTGTTACATAAAGGGTATGAGACCTGTTGGTGCCTGCAGACTCTGCCTTGTGGAGATTGAGGGTGCAAAGGGACCACAGATAGCATGTAATACAAGGGTTAAGGAAGGGATGGTTATAAAGACAGATACAGAGCATATAAAGGAGATGAGGAGATTTGTTATTGATCTCATTCTCTCCATGCACCCCCTTGACTGTATGACCTGCACAAAGGCAGGTGTGTGCGATCTTCAGAGATATGCCTATGAATTTGAGATAAAGGAGTCATCATTTACAAGAAAGAGATTTAACTTTACACCCGATGATGCCAATCCTTTTATAAAGCGTGATCCTGATTACTGTATTCTCTGTGGAAGGTGTGTGCGTGTATGCAAGGAGCAGGATACGAATGTGCTCGATTTTATGGGAAGGGGGGTGGGTTCCAAGGTTACCACTGCGATGGATATGCCACTTCAGGAATCGGGGTGTACATTCTGTGGAAGTTGTATAGATGCATGTCCTGTGAATGCGATTCTTGAAGCAGATAGATGGAGAAAGGGAAGGGAATGGGATTATGAAAAAAAGTCATCCATATGCCTTCTCTGTGGAAATGCGTGTGATATTAGTGTGAGCATAATGGATGGAAGTGTGGTGAAGATCAATGCAGGAGGTCCTGAGGGTTCTGTAAGTAAATATATATGTGCATATGGTAGATTTGGATATGATGCACTGGAATCCCATTCAAGGTTGAAGGTCCCTCTTATAAGAGAGGGTGGTGTTCTCAGGGAGACGACATGGGATGAGGCATTAAGGATTGCAGGAGAGAGATTAAAGAGAGCGGGTAAGGAGTCAGGATTTATTGCCACAGGAAGTCTTCTGAATGAGGATGCACTGACACTCAAAGAATTTGCGACAAAGGTTCTGAAGACAAAGAATATCGATACAACTGTTAGTCTCTATGGAGATGCTGATACTCTCATAAATGGTGCTCAGATAGATGGTGCGGATCTCTTTATTGTTATTGACCTCAATCCATCTCAGTGGACAAGGGTATTACCTGCACTTGATGCCATTTTGAGAAGGTCCATTAAGAGGAATGTAAAGGTGATTACCATCAACAGGGAGGAGATTCCTCTGAACAGGGTTGCGACTGTGAGTATCACGGGTGATGAGATAGAGAGCATCAGGTCTCTCATAAGGGCAATGGAGGGAAAGGGAGTGAAGATTCCTTCTCAACTCTCAAAAGAGGTTAAGGATTCACCTGTAACAGAGGTAATTGATAAAGCAGCATCTATTTACATGGATTCAAAGAATCCTGTTATTCTGACATCATGTGCGATGTATCCATCTTCATCGAATCTCGAACTTATAAAGGGAAAGGTGGTATCGATTCCTTATGAATCGAATGCAAAGGGAGTGGTTCTTATGGGACTTCTACCTGGCAGGATGGGTTACACTGAGATGATAAAGGGTGGATTGAGACTCCTTTATGTGGTAGGAGAGGTTCCATTGGATAAGAGACCCGAGGTTGATTTTATGATCGTTCAGCACTCCCGGCTTACAGATATTGCAAAGGAGGCTGATCTTGTTCTTCCTGCGCCTGATTATCTGGAGCAGGATGGCACCATAGTTGATTATCTCGGAAGATTAAGAAAGGTAGTGGCTATTAAGGAGCCTCCATCTGGAGTGATGTCGCACAGAGAGATATTTTCATCCATAGCGAAAAATCTTAATACAAGATTGACACCTGTCAGGGAGTCTCAGATAAAGAGACTCTCAAATATCAGGGTGAAACCTTCAATAAAACCTTTTAGAAGGATGGAGAGACCTCGCATTGATCAGGCTGAGTTCATTAAGGGATTGATGAGATCCTTAATAAAAGATTCAAGACTTAACTGGCTTGTTGAGAGAGAGACTGTGTCAGTATAAAAAGGGAGGGTAAGACCCTCCCTTTTTATTTTATTCTTCCTCTTTTGATATTTCGTATGTGCCGTCCTTATTTATCTTCACATTGGCATTAAGGAATCTTACATTATCATAACCCTCTTCTTTAAGAAGATTATAAGCCATCTCAGCCCTTACACCTGTTCCGCAATGAACAACAACGATTGTTTCCCTGTCCTTTGGTATCTCCTTTAACCTTTCCTTTATCTCATTGACAGGGATGTTTATGGCACCGCTCAGCATTCCTTCCTGGGTCTCCTCATATTCCCTTACATCGATTATGATTTTTTTCCTTGAAGGATCAGCCATAAGTTTTTTGAATTCCTCGGGTGTTATCTCACCTGGTTTCGGTTTTGGTACATATACGATCTCTTTTTTGAGTTGTTTTGCAACCACCATTCCACCTGTTTTCTTCCATTCATCCATTCCACCTTCAAGATATGAGGTATTCATGAATCCCCATTTTCTTATAATATTGAAGGCTTTGAGGGAATCCTCCTTTCTGTCAGAGTATATAATTATTGGTGCTGATTTCTTTATACTGAATCTGTCTTTAGATTTTTCGAGATCCCCGATAGGTATATTTATTGCACCCGGGATATGTTCTTTTTCAGCAACATCTGATTGCCTGATGTCTATCAGGACATGAGGTATATCCTTATTTATTAGATCCTTGAGGTTAACCACTGTTGAAGCCACTGGAAGGCCATTCTTTTTCCACTCAGGCATTCCATCAACGAATTGTTTTACATTTGTATATCCAAGGGATTCTGCCTTCCTGGCAGAACTGGGAGTGAGCACTCAGGTTGGTCCTGCGCAGTAGTAAACAATCAGGGCATCTCTGTCTTTAGGTAGTTTATCGATATTTTTATCAAACTCGACATACCAGATATTTATTGCACCAGGGATATGTCCTTCATGATATCTTGCAGGTGGTCTGCAATCTATAATAAGTCCTCTGCCCTCATCGATAATATTTTTGACATCTTCAACCTTTATAATCTTTGAAGGATCAACAGAGACAACAGGCTTTGCAGAGATTGATTCTGCATAGAGTACTCCATCTTTTTCAATATATGAGATAGCAATCTCCTTTCCTTTTGGTAATTTGTGGACTGGTTGCGACCAGTTTTTGATAACTGTTTTATCATCGAATCTGACCGTCCATATTGCACCTGTGTCTAACTGTATCAGTTCTGCTTTTCCTGATACAGATACGAGATTGCCTCTTATCTCCTGTGGTCTTGGAGAGTGACAGCCTGGTGCTGAACATGGTTTCGCTATGGTGGGTTTTTCCCCTGAAAATACCTCGAAAGAAAACGCAACAAAACCACAGAACAGGAGCACAATGATTAATGACCATAATCTCTTCATACTCTACCTCCTTTAGAGTTTTATTGTTTATAAACAATATCATTATTTAAATAAAATGTCAAGTTATGATTAATAGATAATCTTATAGTCAAAAATGAGGGTTGTCAGGAACCTCTCACGCTGACTTTTTGACAATATGGTGTATTGAGACCGGGTTCAATCTGCAGGATCAGAAACGAATCAATAATCTCCTCTGAATTGTTCCATGAGCCTCATGAACCTTGGCTCATATATGAGTTCGTAGAGGTGTGTTTTATCAGGAAAGAGTTTGAGCAATCTTTCTTTAAACTTCTCTTTTTCTATCTCGATATCTATTTCAGGATAGTCGGTACATACAATAAGGAAGGCTATTCTATCAGCGAGTCTTTTTATCTCGTCAATCTTTTCCTCCTCAATCTCCCTGTGTTCTAATTTTACCACATGTCCACATTCGCAATTTACGGTATTTCCATACTCAAAGAGGGTTATATCGTACTCTTCGCCACAGAATTGGCAGCGTATTGACATCCTGAGGATATTATACCAGAAAAGACTAAAATATCAGTATGATACCGAGACCATATTCCATAGAGTTATTCTTCGGCTCCCATGCCTCTCCTATCTTTGTTCCATACCATTTGAGATCAGCATGTTCTGATTCATCAATGTTCCAGTATCTTATAAATGGTGATAATGCAATACCGATACTTTTGAATCTCTTTTTCAGTTCCATGGAGGCTCTCAATCCATAACCTGATTTCTGTTTATTCACTATATCATTGTATCCTGGATGGACATCGCTCAGATGACTCACCTGTCTGCCAGTAATGAATAGATCATACTCTCCTGTAAGACCAAGAGACCATCTGCCACTGAATTCTCGAGTAAGATTTATACCGAGTGGAATATAGAGATAGTTCGATTCCCTTCTGTAACCATAATCTCCTTCTGATGTGACCATGCCTGATGAATCATCAAGGAGATACCTGTAGCCAATACCACCGTAGGGAATGAGACTCAATCCAGTTAATAGTTTTATATCATAACCTCCTGTGAGTCTCATCTCCACGAGATAGTCATCTATATTGTCCATGGTACCGCTTATGGGTGATGAATAATCAACCTTTCCATAACTCACCCTTCCTTCGACTTTGAGAAAAAATGAGTCAGTCCATGTATAGGAACCTTTGATACCATGCATGATGCCTTCCTGTCTCATAATGTCTGGCTCTTCATACTTTATATGTGAGATCTCATAACCGAATTCAAAGATACTTTTTTTGTCTTCTCCATATATACCATCTGTCCATAAGGTTAATGAGACTATCGAGATTAAAAAAGATAAGATATTGCGCATCAGTGTCTCCTTTCATCTTTTTCTTAAAAGATATTCATTTTTAAATAATATGTCAAGGTAAAATTACCATATAATGTTTTTTACAATAGAGAGATGTAAGTGTTTCAGAGTTCAGAAGGTTTTTCTGGCTTGCTATACTGCGGATCTTTGATGGCGCGCCCAGGAGGATTTGAACCCCCGACCTACGGATTCGTAGTCCGCCGCTCTGTCCTGCTGAGCTATGGGCGCACCTTAGATATTTAGATATAAGTTCTTAATCTTATCCTTTCTTTACACCCTCTTTAAGAGTGAGGCCATACTTTTCGTGCTGGAATGGATGGATGGTGGGAAATTTTGAGTATAACCAGCCTTTGAATATCTCTTTGCCATTCTCATAGACTATTACCCTTACAGCAGGATTGTTGGGTTCATTCGAAGAAGATGTAATGGTGAGACCATCCATCTTAAAATCTGGAAGGAAGTCTTCGACCTTCAACTTCAGGGGTGTATTCGGTATAGAATATTCAGAGTGAAGTTTAACAGTAATCTCTGTGGTCTTTTTTGAACTCCTGTCCTCGAAGAGGAGTTTTACACCTTCCCATTTTCCCTTCACATTTTCAGGAACAACGACCTTTGTTTCACCCGGTGGCATCATAACTCCTGCGCCCTGTCCGGTTTGTGCCTGTGGAACAGGTTTTTCCTCTTTCTTCTTACATGCAGTAAAGGATATGACAAGAATTACTGAAAGAACCGCAATGAGAAACCTCTTTGAAACCATTTCACAACCTCCTCGAAAAATTTTTTCAGGGCAATGCCCTCATTTTAAAATGGCGGAGAGGCAGGGATTCGAACCCTGGGTGAGGTTTTACCCCCACAACCGCTTAGCAGGCGGCTGCCTTCGACCATCTCGGCCACCTCTCCAGTTCCTGATAATTATAACATATTGTCAGAATCCCATGAGACAGGAGGGGACTTTGAGGCTTATCAGATTTCACAGGTGGTTGATACAATCTTCATCCTGAATTTTTTAAAGCAGGGCTATGGAGGTCATGGGCTCTTTCTGAAAAGAATTTTTAGATTTGAATTTCATGGCTTAACTCTTCTGTGTTACTGGTTCTGTAATATTGTAATAAATAAATTTTGGTGGAGCTGAGCGGGATCGAACCGCCGACCTTCTGAATGCCATTCAGACGCTCTCCCAACTGAGCTACAGCCCCATCCTTATATATTTTTAATCATAGAGCATGGATATGTCAATTTGAGATGTTTACCATCTCCATTAATTCTATCCCGTCTATTCCTGAAAGTTTCATGTCAGTAAGAACGACATCGGGTTTATAGGTCTTTATCATCTCCAGTGCATCTTCAGCATCTGAGACCATCTCTTCAGATAAATCTCTCAAGAATATTGTAAAGATCCGTGATGACCGTTGAATTTAACGGGAGATTCACTGCAGGCTGTCCTTCCATATCGAATCTCATGACTTCAGGATCGTTTCTTACAATGCCCGCAACCTTGATTTCATAATCTTGAGCCATCTTCGTAAGTTCATTGCCCTCACCTTCATCTATAACCCTGTTGATTATCAGATATATGTCCTTAATATCAAGTGATAGTTCATCAACTAATTCCTTTATCCTTCTGGCAGTAATTATACCTTTTTTGGTGGCATCACTCACAATGAATAATATATCAACTCTGTGGGTTGTTCTTCTTGAGAGGTGTTCCATACCTGCCTCATTATCTATCACTACATATGGATACTTATCAGAGAGCATATCAGTATATTTCCTGATGATATTATTTGCAGCACAATAACATCCTGCTCCCTCTGGCCTTCCCATCACGAGGAGGTCAAATCCCTTTGATTCAATGAGACACTGCTGAATCTGATAATCGAATAGTTGTTCCATGCTCATGCCACCAGGCCTTTCCTCGCCACCCCTTATTGTCCTTAAAGACTCCTCTCTGATTCTTCCCACGGTTGTATGTACAGATACTCCGAGAGCCTCATTAAGACATGAATTAGGATCTGCGTCGACCGCAAGGACAGGTCCGCCTCTTTTTTCTATTATATATCTTATGGTGAGGGCACAGAGGGTTGTCTTTCCTGTACCGCCCTTACCTGCAAAGGCTATTATATGTGGCATAATAGAATATTTTAACAGAAATGTTTTATTATTTTTTTAAGG
>FWWL01010478.1_pt1 | contig 10673 bp, 9 predicted proteins | sample 2228331 | NCBI WGS metagenome assembly FWWL01 (sample SAMEA103939775, study PRJEB20133) | metagenome
GGGCGAGCCGGGCGAGGGCGAGGCGCCGCTTCTGGCCGGCCGAGAGATGGCGCGCCGGCGTGTCCGCAAGCGCTTCGAGCCCGAAGGCTGCGAGCGCCGGCCCGAGATCGCCCCCGAGTCCGAGGAGCGCGGCGCAGGCCGCCAGATTCTCGCGCACCGTGAGCGCCGCCTTGGCGCCATCGGTGTGACCGACGAACTGCAGGCGGGCGCGGTGCTCGGGTGCGCGCGGATCGACCGGCCCGCCCTGCCAGCGCAGCTCGCCCGCCGCCAGCGGCACGAGACCCGCGAGAAGGCGCAGGAGCGAGGACTTGCCGCTGCCGTTCGGGCCGCGCAGCACCAGCGCATCGCCGGGCCGGAGCTCGAAGGAGAGATGGCCGAACACGAGCCTGCCGGCCCGGGCACAGGCGAGCCCGTCCGCCTCGAACAGTGCCGCACTCACGGCTGCGGGCGCTGGTCGTCGATCACCCTGCCGTCGTTCGGCAGGCTTCCGGGCGGCACCAGCTCGACCTCGCCCCGGAGCCCGGTGACGGCGCGGACGGCTTCGGCGACGCGCGCCGCGAGCGCGGCATCCCCGGGCGATCCGGTCTCGGCGCGCAGCACCATCACGTCGCGCCCGTCGGCCTGCCGCACCTCGAGCCGCACGCGGCCGAGCTCCGGGAAGCGGCGGGCGATGTCGGCCACCTGTTTCGGATGCACGAACATGACAAGCACCTTGGTGGTCTGGACGGCCCGACCCATCCAGCCGCGGATCCGCAGGTTGGTGCGCCCGCACGGGCTCGGACCGGGCAGGATCGCCGAGAGATCGCCGGTGCCGAAGCGGATCAGCGGATAGTCGGGGTTGAAGACCGTCACCACCACTTCGCCCACCTCGCCCTCGGGCACGGGATCGCCGGTGCCGGGACGGACGATCTCGAGGATCACCGCCTCGTCGACGACGAGCCCCTCGCGCGCCGGCGTCTCGTAGGCGATCAGGCCGCAGTCGGCGGTGGCGTAGCACTGGTAGCCGTCGATCCCGTGCTCCGAACGCAGCCAGTCGCGCAGCGCCGGCGGGAACGCCTCGCCGGAGACGAGCGCCTTGCGGAAGGAGAGGGGGGCGCGCCCCGACTCCGCCGCGCGTTCGAGCAGGATCTTCAGAAACGACGGCGTGCCGGTATAGCCGGCCGGCTGCAGCCGGGCAATCGCCTCGAGCTGCAGCTCGGTCTGACCCGTGCCCGCAGGAAAGACCGGGCAGCCCAGCGCCCGCGCGCCGGCGTCCAGCATCTCGCCCGCCGGGGTCATGTGATAGGCGAATGTGTTGTGGATCAGGTCACCACGGCGGAAGCCCGCAGCGAACAGCGCCCGGGCCATCCGCCAGTAGTCGGCGCGGAACCCTTGGGGTTCGAAGATCGGCCCCGGCGACTGGAAGACACGGGCGAGGCGCGCGAGCGGGGTCGCGGCGAGGCCGCCGAAGGGGGGGTCTCCGGCCTGCAGCCCGATCAGTTCCGACTTGCGCAGCACCGGCAGCCGGGCGAGCGCCTCGCGGCTCGTGACGCTCTCGGGATCGATGTCGCCGAGATGCCGGCGGTAGACGGGGGCGTTGTCGAGGGCGTGCCGCAGCAGGCCCGGCAGGGCATGGAACAGCGAGCGCTCGCGTTCTGCCGGCGGCCGGACTTCCTGCCGGTCGTAGTAGGTGTCACCGCTCTCCGGCATGGCGCGCTCCCGGGACGGAACAGCCGTCGGCGAACCGCACAAGAACCGGCCCCTGCCGCCGGGTCAAGGGGGCGCGGTAGCGCTGCAGCAGGGACCCCGCGAGTCCGCGCAGCTGCGGCGTCGGCGCCTGCGCCCGCCAGCGTTCCCACAGCCCGAAGAAGGGCTCGAAGGCGAAGCGGACGGAGGATCCGCGCGTGCAGCAGGCGAGACAGGCGAGTTCCTTCCGGTGGCGTGCGAAGGGCCCCACCTCCGGGTCTTCGGGCGGCTCCAGGAAGAGATAGAGGAGATGCCGCTCGACGCTCGCGAAGTTCCGCTCGAGGGCCAGCGCCAGCTTGAACAGCCGGGGCAGGGAGAGGTGCAGGACGTGAACGCGGCCGGAATCCGCCTCGTCGAGGGCGCGACGCCAGGCGTGCAGCCCCGGTGGCACCGGCAGTGTGCGGTAGCCCGGAGCGAGCCGTCGCTCCGGACGCCGGAGATAGTCGAAGGCGAGGGTTTCGACCGCGACCGCGACCCCCGGCCCGCGCGCGAGCACCGTGACGCTGGGCGGCGTACCCCGGGCGCCGGTCGGGCACAGGAGCAGAAAGCGCAGCTCCGTGAAGCCGCCCAGACCCGCGAGCTCGAGGTCGGCGGCGCGCCCGCACCAGGGAAGGAAGCTGTTGAGGGCGAGGGCGAGCGTGCTCGCGACGTGACGCAGCTGCGGCTCGAGCCCGCGCCGTTGCGGCAGGGCGGCGGGATCGATGCCACCGAGAAGATTGTCGCGCCAGTCCCTGAGCCGGCCGTCCACCGTCAGCGCCGCGTCCGGGAAGTGGCGCCGCAGCCCGCCCTCGAGCTCGTGCAGGAGGGGCAGGAGCCCGCGTCCCGATGCTGCGGGCCGGGAAGTCTCTTCCGCGAACTGCAGCCGGCGCCCCTCGTCGTTCACCTACAGCCACCGTTTCCGGCGCTTGTAACTCTTGATGTCGCGGAAGCTCTTGCGCCCCGAACCGGCGAGGCCGAGGTAGAACTCCTTGACGTCCTCGTTGTCGCGCAGAGCCTCGGCCGTGCCGTCCAGCACCACGCGTCCGTTCTCGAGAATGTAGCCGTAGTGCACGTAGCGCAGCGCCACATTGGTGTTCTGCTCCGCGACGAGAAAGGTCACCTTCTCCTCGCGGTTGAGCCGCGCCACGATCTCGAAGATCTCCTCGACCAGCTGCGGGGCCAGGCCCATCGACGGCTCGTCGAGCAGCACGAGCTTGGGCCTCCCCATGAGCGCCCGGCCGATCGCGCACATCTGCTGCTCGCCGCCGGAGGTGTAGCCGGCCAGCGACCGGCGCCGCTCCTTGAGCCGCGGGAAATAGCCGTAGACCATGTCGAGGTCGCGCTGGATCGCCGCCCGACCGTCCTTCCGGGTGAAGGCACCGGTCAACAGGTTCTCTTCGACCGTCAGATGGGCGAAGCAGTGCCGGCCCTCCATGACCTGGACGCAGCCGCGGCGGACCAGCTCGCTGGGCGAAAGCCGGTGGACCTCCTCGCCGTAGAAGGTGATCGTGCCCTTGGTGACCTCGCCGCGCTCGGCGTGGAGGAGATTGGAGATCGCCTTCAAGGTCGTGGTCTTGCCGGCGCCGTTGGCACCCAGCAGGGCCACGATCCCCCCTTCCGGCACCTGCAGGCTCACCCCTTTGAGGACCAGCACGACGTGGTCGTAGACCACCTCGATGTTGTTGACCGAAAGCGCGATCGGCGCCGGCTCGGCGGCGAGGTCGCGGGCAGCCGGGGCGGTGGCGAGGGTCGGGGTCACGACGGGCTCCGAACGCGGACCGGCCGGGGCGGTCGAGCAGCCCCGGCCGGTGGGGCCTCAGGGGCAGGTGGCGGGAGTGATACCCTTCTCCTTGGCGTAGGCCGCGGCCGCGGCCTCGACCTTCGGCCGCAGATAGGAGATGTCGGCCTCGATCCAATCCGAGACGAACACCCACTTCTGCCCGTCCCACTGCTGGATGCGGGCCTTGCGGGCACCCTCGTGGTCGGCGCAGGTGACCTTGATGGGCGTGACCAGGCCTTCGAAGCCCAGCTCGCGGATCCGCTCGGCGGTCAGCTCCAGGTTCTCGTAGCCCAGCCGCACGTCGGCCCCGTTCACGACCTTCTTGCCGGTCATCTTCTGGGCGATGCGCACCGCCTCGAGCTTGAGCATGGCGTCGATCACGCCGCGATTGTAGAGGACCTCGCCCACCTCCTCGCGCTTGCCGGCGCCTTTACCGGCGTCGTAAACGTATTTGAGGATGTCCTTGTGGACCGGGTAGTCGGCGCCCGCCGGGTGCAGCGCCAGGCCCTGATAGCCCTTGGCGTCGTCACCGGCCGGGCGGACGTCGGGCTCGGCGGCGGCCCACCAGACCCCGTACATCCTCTCGCGCGGATAGCCGACCGCGACCGCCTCCTTGATGGCCGTCGAGTTCATCACCCCCCAGCCCCACAGGAACACGAAATCCGGCCGGGTCTGGCGGATCTTGAGCCAGGCGGCCTTCTGTTCGACCCCCGGATGGGTCACCGGGATCGCCTCGAAGGTGTAGCCGTGCTTGGCGGCGTGGTCCTGGAGGACCGGGATCGGCTCCTTGCCGTAGGGGCTGTCGTGGTAGACGAGCGTGATCTTCTTGCCCTTGAGGCCGCCCGAGATCTTGGCCACGTGTTGGATGAGGATGTCGGCGGCGCTCCAATAGGTGCCGAGGAGCGGGAAGTTCCACTGGAACACTCGTCCGTCGGCCGATTCCGATCGACCGTAACCCATGGTCTGCAACGGGATCTTGTCGACCGGCACCTTCTCGGTCAGCGCGAAGGTGATGCCGGTGGACAGCGGCGAGAAGGCGATCGCCCCGGCACCCTTGGTCTTGAGCCGCTCGTAGCACTCCACGCCGCGGTCGGTGGCGTAGCCCGTCTCGCACTCCTCGAACTCGATCCGCACCCCGCCGACGCCACCGTCGCGGGCGTTGATCATCGCCACGTAATCGGCCACGCCGTTGGCGAAGGGGATGCCGTTGGGCGCGTAGGCTCCCGAGCGATAGACGAGCGAGGGATAGTAGATGGTGTCGGTGGCCACGGCCGAGCCCGCCTGGGCGAGCATCAGAGCGGCCACACCGGCCGTCGACAGGATGAAGTGACGAAGTCTCATCGACCAACCTCCCTTCGGGACCCGGATCGGGTCGTTGTCGTCAGTACGGGAACGGCCAGAGCCGCATCTTCTCCTTGCCGATCTGCCACAACCGGGCGAGGCCGTGCGGCTCCCAGATCAAGAACAGCACGATCAGCGTGCCGAAGATCATGAACTCGAGATGGCTGACCATGGCCGTCGACAGCTGGATGCCGACCAGCGCCGGTGCCTGATTGAGGAAGATCGGCAGAATGGTGATGAAGGCGGCACCCAGGAACGAGCCCAGGATCGAGCCCATCCCGCCGATGATGACCATGAACAACAGGCGGAAGCTCATGTCGATCGAGAAGGCCAAGGGCTCCCAGGATCCCAGATGGACGAAGGCCCACAGCACGCCGGCACCGCCGGCCACGAAGCTGGAGACCGCGAAGGCCGAGAGCTTGGCGGTCATCGGCCGGATGCCGATGATCTCGGCGGCGATGTCCATGTCGCGGATGGCCATCCACGAGCGGCCGATGCGCGAGCGCACCAAATTCTTGGCCAGCCAGGCGGTCAGACAAGCGAAGGCCAGGCACAAGAAGTACTTTTCGAGCGGCGTGTCGACCACCCAGCCGAAGAAGTCGAGCGCCGGTGCGGTCACCGAGCCCGAGGGCGTGTAGTTGGTGAACCAGGGCACCCGCAGGAACGCCCAGTCGGCGAAGAACTGCGCGGCCAAGGTCGCCACCGCCAGATAGAGGCCCTTGATGCGCAAGGAGGGCAGGCCGAAGAGCACGCCTACGCCGGCGGCGATCAGCCCGGCCAGCGCGAAATCGACCAGAAGCGGCAGGCCCGGCACCCTGAGCGCCAGATTGTACGCGGCGTAGGCCCCCACCGCCATGAAGGCCCCGGTGCCGAGCGAGATCTGGCCGCAATAACCCAACAGGATGTTGAGGCCGATCGCCGCCACCGAGAGGATCAGGAACGGGATCAGGATCGCCCGCAAGAGGTACTCGTCGGCCAGGAGCGGGATCCCGATCCAGGCGATCGCCAGGATGACGGCGATGCCGATCTTGTCCTGGCGCAGACGGAAGATCGCCTGGTCGGAGGCGTAGGAGGTGTGGAACTGGCCGGTCTCGCGGTAGATCATCCGCTCACACCCGCTCGATGATCTTCTCGCCGAACAGGCCCTGCGGCCGAACCAAGAGGACCGCCAGCGCCAGGACGTAGGCGAACCAGTACTCGATGCCGCCGCCGATGAAGGGGCCGATGTAGAACTCGGCCAACTTCTCACCGGCGCCGATCACGAGCCCGCCCACGATCGCCCCGGGGATCGAGGTGAGGCCACCCAGGATCAAGACGGGCAGAGCCTTGAGGGCCACCAGCGACAGCGAGAACTGCACGCCGAGCTTGGAACCCCAGGCCATGCCCGCGACCAGCGCCACGATCCCGGCCGTCGACCAGACGATGAGCCAGATCTGGTTCAAGGGGATGCCGACCGACTGAGCCGCCTGGTGATCGTCGGCGACCGCCCGCAGCGCCCGGCCGATCCGCGTGCCGTGGAAGAAGATCGACAGCGCCAGCACCAGGCTACCGGCGACCACGGCGGCGAACAGGTCGATCGGGCTCACCAGAATGCCACCCGGGAAGAGGCCCTCGAAGAGGAACCAGGGGCTCGACGGGATACCGAGGTCGAGCTGGTAGACGTTCGAGCCCCAGATCGTCTGACCGAACCCGTCGAGAAAGAAGGTGACGCCGATCGTGGCCATGAACAGGATCAGGCCGTGTTGACCGACCAGCGGGCGCAGGACCAGCCGTTCCACGGCCCAGGCGACGGCGATCATGATCAGGATGGTCAGCGCGAAGGCCAAGGCGAAGGGCAGCCATTCGGCCAGCCGGACGAGCGAGAGCGCGGCGAACAGGACCATCGCTCCCTGGGCGAAGTTGAACACACCCGAGGCCTTGAAGATCAGGACGAAGCCCAGCGCCACGAGCGAATAGAGCACGCCGCTCATGAGCCCGCCCAACAGGACTTCGACGACCGGCCCGAGCTCAGCCATGGGTGACGCCCAGATAGGCTTCGATCACCGCCGGATCGTTGCGGACCTGCTCGGGGGTACCGTCGGCCAACAGCCGCCCGTAATCGAGGACCACGACCCGATCGGAGATGTCCATGACGACGCTCATGTCGTGTTCGATGAGCGCCACCGTGGTGCCGAACTCCTCGTTGACGTCGAGGATGAACCGACACATGTCCTCTTTTTCTTCGAGGTTCATGCCGGCCATCGGCTCGTCGAGCAGCAGCAGCTCGGGCTCCATGGCCAACGCCCGGGCGAGCTCGACCCGCTTCTGCAGGCCGTAGGGCAGCTTGCCGACCGGGACGTGGCGGATGTGCTGGATCTCCAGGAAATCGATGATCCGCTCGACGAAGGCCCGCTCGCGCAGCTCCTCGCTGCGGCCGCGGCCGATCCACAACGCCTGCTCGAGGAACGACGCGCGCATCTTGAGGATGCGGCCGGTCATGATGTTGTCGAGCGTGCTCATGCCCTTGAACAGGGCGATGTTCTGGAAGGTGCGGGCGATCCCGCCCTTGGCCGCCTCGTGCGGCCGCATGCGCGGCCGGGCCTGGCCCTTCCAGACGATCCGGCCCTCCTGCGGGTGGTAGAAGCCGTTGATGACGTTGAGCATCGACGACTTGCCGGCGCCGTTGGGGCCGATGATCGCCCGGATCTCGCCCTTGCGGATGTCGAAGGAGACGCCGGAGAGGGCTCGCACCCCACCGAAGCTCAAGGAGATGTTCTCGACGGCGAGCAGCACCTCGCCGATCGCCCGACGCCGGCGGCCGGTCGTGGGCGCGGGCGCTTCCGTCGGGGCGACCGCGGCCAGCATCAGGCGGCCTCGGCGAGCGCGACGTGCGCGCTCGTGTCGCGGATCTCGAGGTCGGCCTCGATCCGCCCGGTGCGGCCGTCCTCGAAGGTCACCACCGTGTCGACGTGGACCCGGTCGCGACCGGCGTACATGGCGTCGATGATCGTCGCGTAGCGCTCGTCGATCACCCCGCGGCGGACCTTGCGGGTGCGGGTCACCTCGCCGTCGTCGGGATCGAGCTCCTTGTAGAGGACCACGAAGCGGCGGATCCGTTGGCTCTCGGGCAGGGCGGCGTTGACCTTCTCGACCTCGCCCGCGAGCAGATCGACGATCTGCGGGTTGGCGGCCAAATTCTGGTAGGTCGTGAAGCCGATCCGCCGGCTCTCGGCCCATTTCGAGACCATGGAATAGCGGATGCACAAGATCGCGGTCACGAACGGGCGCCGATTGCCGAGAACCACGGCCTCACCGATGTAGGGCGAAAACTTGAGTTTGTTCTCGATGAACTGGGGGCTGAACCGCACCCCGGTGGTGGTCCGGGCGATGTCCTTCACCCGGTCGATCACGACCAACCGCCCCTTGGAGTCGAAATAGCCGGCGTCGCCGGTCCGCATCCACCCGTCGGGCGTCAAGGCCTCGGCGGTCGCCTGCTCGTTCTTGAAGTAGCCCGCGAACATGCCCGGGTGACGGGTCACGATCTCGCCCACCCCGTTCTCGTCCGGATCGTCGATGCGCACCTGGGTGTCCGGGAAGGGGACGCCCGAGCTGTCGGTGTCGACCTCGTCGTGCACCTGGATCGTGTAGGCCCCGGCCAGCTCGGTCTGGCCGTAGAGCTGGCGCAAGGGCACACCCATCGCCAAGAAGAACTTGAAGGTGTCGGGCCCGAGCGCGGCGCCGCCGGTGGCCGCCGACTTGACCCGGGCGAAGCCCAGCCGGTCGGCCAGCGCCCCGAAGACGGCGAGCCGGGCCAGCCGGGAGCGGCCACCGCGCTCGACCGCCGCCACCCCCTCGCGGACCGCCCAGTCGAACAGGGCGCGGGTCAACGGCCCGGCATCGAGGATCCGGGCGCGTACGTCGGCGGCCAGCTGCTCCCACACCCGCGGCGCCAAGAGCAGATGGGTCGGGCCGATCTCCCGCAGATCACGCATCGCCGTCTCGGCGCTCTCGGGGAAGTTGATGCGGATCCCGCACAGCAGCGGCATGGCCACCGCGTAGACCTGCTCCATGATCCAGGGCAGGGGCAGGATGCTCACGTACTCGTCCTCGGGGCCGCGCGGGTCGACCTCGAGATAGGCGCGGATGTGGCTCAAGAAGGGGCCCGCCTGGAGCATGGCGAGCTTGGGGTTCGAGGTGGTCCCGGAGGTGGTGCACAGGACCGCCACGTCGGTTCCGCGGCCTTCGGCCACCTCGCGCTCGAACCGCCCGGGCTCGGCACGCGCCAGCATCCGCCCATCTTCGATCAGTTGTGCCCACGACACGAGACGCGGATCGCTGTATTTTCGCATGCCGCGATCGTCGTGATAGACGATCCGGCGCAGGCTCGGCACCGCGTCACCCAAGGAGAGGATCTTGTCGACCTGCTCTTCGTCTTCGCACACGATCGCCGCGGCTCCGGCGTAACCGATCAGATAGGCGGCCTCGGCGGCCAGCACGTCCTCGTAGATGCCGAGCGTCATGCAGCCCAGCGCGTGGGCGGCGAGCTCGCTCCACACCCAGTTCGGCCGGTTGCGGCCGAGCAGGGCCACCACCTCGCCGCGGCGGATGCCCAGCGCGGCCAGACCCAGCGCGATCTCCTCGACCCGGTCGCGATAGTCGCGCCAGGTGTAGACGTTCCAGATGCCGAACTCCTTCTCCCGCATCGCCGGCCGGTCCGGCCAGCACGCGGCGTTGTGGAGAAGGAGCTTGGGGAACGTGTCGAGGGCCGCCTCGCTCATCGGCCGCCCCGTCCGCCGCCGGTGACGGACTCGCCGGTCACGCGAGAACGCCCGATCGCGGCACCGCCCATTCGCTCGCCTCCCGGGGTTCGGATCGATCCGCCGAACCAGCTCTCCCACCCGCTATATCAGCGACGGCGGGGAACGCATAGCAGGGTTGCGACGAAGCGCCACCGGGAGGCGGCTCGCGGGGCCCGGCGCCGGGCTCAGCCGGTGACGCGGCGGTAACGCCAGACGGTGGCCGGCGGCAGGTTGCGCAGCACGTAGCGGACGAGCTCGGCGCGGATCCCGAGGCGCCGGGCCGGGACCGGCGGCACCGGCGAGTAGCTGTACTGCAGCATGGTCCCCGGCTCGCGCAGGGCGCCCAGACCCTGCTCCACGATCGCCTTCTGGAAGGCGAACGGCATGCGCACCATGGGCAGGCCCGAGACCACGGTCGACACGTCGGCGATGCCGAGCTCGGAAAGGATGGCATCGAGCCGCGTGGCGTCACCTTGCACCACCAGACAGCCCGGCAGCCGGCGGGCCAGAAAGGCGGCCAGTTCGGGGTCGAGCTCGACGACCACCAGCCGATCGCGCGGGATGCCGCGCTCGATCAGACCCTGGGTGATGGCACCGGTCCCGCCACCGAGCTCGACCACGTAACGGCCGGGCTCCCAGATCACCGCTTCGGCGATCGCCCGGGCGAGCGCCGGGGAGGACGGCTTGATCGAGCCCATCGAGCGCGGCGAGCGCAGCCATTGACGGAAGAAGAGCTCCGTCTCTTTGAGGGTCTCGGCTCGGTTCATGGTCTCGTCCCCGACGGGCGCGGGCTGCCCGACCTCGCGCCGGGTATGCTGCTTTCGACCCGACGACCGGCCCGCCCGGCACCCCGGGACGGTGCGACGGCGAGCGTTCGCAGTCGATATCGCCGACCGCCAGCCTCCGCAAGCGCGGATCTGTCACCGATCCGCCACGATCGCCGCCGCGGGAGGAGGATCCGTCACCGCAGCGAGGCCGGCCAGCGCGTCCACGGCCACCACCGCCATCGCCAGCTCCGGCTCGCCGGCCCCTCGCAACTCGGCTCGCAGCGCCCGCCAGCGGGCCAGACC
>FWWL01010482.1_pt1 | contig 10668 bp, 9 predicted proteins | sample 2228331 | NCBI WGS metagenome assembly FWWL01 (sample SAMEA103939775, study PRJEB20133) | metagenome
TAGCCACAATCTGTCATGGGGGTGATTGTAGCACACACGGCTGTGCGCTCAGCATCTCTGCATCGGACGCGCGATCACAACGCTGTTAGTATCGAGCAAGAGCATGGTGGTCACTGCGCAACGCATGTTCTGCCTCCGCCTGCGATTGATAGGGCAAATGGACTGCCGCACATCGGCGTTGGCTTGCTGCGATGACGGCGCAATGGCGACCACTGCGCTGCGCAATTGCTTCACTCGCAACATGCAATCGACCGGCTTGCGCTCTTGCCCCAGAATGCCCAAGCGCGTTCACGGACGCGGCGCAGCGGCTCGCCGGCAACGAAGCGGGTCAGCGCCTCGATGGTCAGGGCGAATTCACGCTACGAGTTTCATACTCAAGCTCCGTCCCTTGAGGCGTATCGAGGACGCGCCAGCCGCGCCCCTCCAGTTCTGTGCGCAGGCGATCAGCCTCGGCCCAGTCCTTGCGACTGCGCGCTTCCGTGCGCAGCCGCAGCAGCTCGAGTTCGGCGGCGCCCGGCTGTGGACGCTGGCGTCGCGCCTGCGCCGCACGCTCGATGCCCTCCACGGTCTGTTGCCAGATCGCTTGCGGGATGCCTTCATGATCTGATGGAAGCCCGTGCGCGCCCAGGTGCTCCAGGCTGAAGCGCGCGCCAGCGCCGTAGCGATGCGCCTTGCCGCCATCGATGACCGTCACCGCGCCCGCGCCGCGCACCAGGCAGCTTCCTTCGCTGAAGTCGATAGTCAACGCCGTCGCCTCGTCGATCCCGACAATGCGCCGCGCCGGGTCGTCCGGCAGCATCGCCAGCAACTGCTCGAAGCGATCCTTGCCGAGATAGCAGCGGCTGGTGTCGAGCACCTCACCGCCATCCTGGTTGTTCCAATGCGAGACGAGGATCAGCGACAGCCCGAAGTCGCCGAAGAGGTCGAGACCTTCCTTCCAGTGCAAATCCTCGCCCACCTTGTAGATTTCGTAGATCGGCAGCGTGGCGCGCCCCGCCGCCAGCACCATCGCACTCGAAAAGATCAGGTGCGTCCCCTGCCGGTGCATGGCGCGCAGCACATGCCAGGCCAGTGAATCGTGCAGTTGGCGCACGGCGTAGGTTGGGCTGCCTGGCCCCATGAACAGAACGTTGGCGCCGTAGATCGGCTCGATTATGTCTGGAGTATCGGGGCTGAAGGGCGTGCCACGTTTGCGCGCCGGAATGATCGTGATCTCCGGGCGGAAATTCTGCAGCCGCTTCTGCAGATAGGCGCCGACCTGCCCGGCGACATAGGCGGAGTTTGGCTCGAAGCCGGCCGGCGTCTCCAGGATCGCTACGCGCGGCGACTCCGCCATTTCGGCAAACAGGGCGTGATAGATCTTCTGCGCGCCGGGCGAGGTCTCGCCGGAGCCAAACAAGGTGATTGAGCCAGGGTGGGGTGTTGTCATGATGGCATTCCTTCTGAGGTGCTTGCTTTATCCGGTGTGGACTGGTCGTCCATCATCAACGCCGCCAGCGCGTCGGGGCGATGCACATGGATGTCATGTGCAGTGTCGGCCAGCCAATGCACGCGCACGCTCGCTAATCCTTGCGCTGCCGCTTGCAGTTGAAGGCGCTTCATCTCCACCCACTCAGGCGCAGCTTTGTCCTCCGCCACCACAATCGTCACCGGACGCGTGACTCGCGGATAGAGCGCGGTGGGACGCTGCTCCCACATTGCGCGCAGAATCTGCATGTGACGATCGAGCGCCAACCACGGTCGCACCGTGCCGTCGGGCAGATGCTCGAAGTTCGCCAACGTTGCCTCGATGCCTTCGTCGCTCCAGTCCGGGTGCATCGCACGAATTCGCTGCGCCAACACCGAACGCGCCATGCCGGTCAGCGGCGGCGGTCGCAGCTCCACCGCAACCCGCTCCCAGGTCATGCCGGGACGCGCTTGCAGATCGAGAAAGCCGCCGTCCACGAAAATCAGCCGATGCGCCGATTTAGGATAGCGTACAGCATAGTCGAGGACGACATTGCCGCCCCACGACTGCCCGGCGAGCACCGGCGCTTCCACAGCCAGCGCATCCAGCGCAAGGTGCAGGTCTTCGCAGATTGTCGCAAAGTCGTAGCCCGCCTGCGGCTTGTCGCTGCGCCCATGCCCGCGCTGGTCGATGGCAAGCACGCGGCGCCCCTGCGCCGCCAGCGCCCTGCCCACCGCCAGCCACGTCGTGGCGTTGCTCGCCAGACCGTGCAGCAGCACGAACGGTCGCCCTTGCCCCGGCCACTCCAGCACGTGCAGGCGTAGCGGTTCCTGCGCATTGCGGACAGTGACCCACCTCTCCAGCGGATACTCTGCCGCTGTCTGCGTTGTTGTCGCGCTCAGCATGGTGCGAATCTTGTACTCCTGATTGGGTTCGATGTACTATTCATTAGTTGCAAATGATTTGCAACTGCAACTTTTATGCAAAAAAAGAGATGAACCATGTCCACCTCAACAACCTTACTCGCTGCACTCAAGCAACGTGGTATCCGCGTAACACCACAACGCGCCATCATTCTCAACATCATCGAGCAGATGCCCGGCCACATGACGGCTGAGGAAATCTACGACCGTGTACAACAGGTCAACAGCTACATCAACCTCGCCACCGTCTACCGCACGCTGGAACTGCTGCGTGAGCTTGACTTGGTAACGAGTGCAGATATGGGAACCGGTGCGGCGCATTACGCCCTCCACACCCACGCCACCCATCACCACGCCGTCTGCCGAAGCTGTGGGCGATCCCTTGAATTTCCGCACGAACTGCTGCTGTCACTGATCGACTCGCTGCGCCAACGTTTCGGCTTTGTCGCCGACGTCGATCACACCGTGATCTTCGGCTGGTGCGATGGTTGTGGCGCGCCCGACGCCACTTGAGTCTGTCAGCATTGTAGCGGTTCCATCCTCACAATTCGGTGAGCTTTCTTGTTTTGTAAGTATTTGCACATGCAGATACTTGCAATAGCGCGATGATGCAACAATTGTGTTGCGGATCGATGGTGCTCAACAAGGAGGCTTGTCATCTATGAATCTTCGATTTCTCATTGGGACAGTGATAGCTATTCTCGTATTCGCTGGCTGTGCGGCGCCGGTCGCCCCGGTTGCGAGCGAGGTTGAATCGACCACACCGGCGCGGCTGCGCATCGTTGCCACCGTTTCACCGATCACCAACGTGGTCTACAACATCGCCGGGGATCGCGCTGAGATCGTCGGCATTGTGCCGGAAGGGGTCAACTCGCACACCTACGAGCCGGCGCCGTCGGATGCGCGGCAGTTGGCGAATGCTGACCTGATCTTCATCAACGGGCTGAAGCTGGAGGAGCCGACGCTGAAGCTGGCGCAGGCAAACGCCAAAGCCGGCGCCGAGATCGTGCTGTTGGGCGACTTGACGATCACGCCGGACGAGTATGTGTTCGACTTTTCATTCCCTGAAGAGGAAGGCAATCCCAACCCACATCTGTGGCCCAACCCGTTTCTCACGCTCAAATATGCGGAGATCATCCGTGACAAGCTAAGCGAGCGCGACCCGGCAAACGCCGCCGAGTACGCCGCCAACTATGCGCGCTTCGAGGAGCGCATCCAGGCGTTGGATGAAGCGATCAGGGCGACGGTTGCCAGCATCCCGGCGGAAAATCGCAAGCTGCTCACCTATCATGACTCGTGGGCGTACTTTGCGCCGGTCTACGGCATGACGGTGATCGGTGCGATCCAGCCGTCGGATTTCGCCGAGCCGTCGGCGCGTGAACTGGTCGAGATCATCGAGCAACTCAAGGCGGAGCGCGTGCCTGCCATCTTTGGCTCGGAGGTCTTCCCGTCGCCGATTTTGGAGCAGATCGCGCGCGAAACTGGCGCCGTCTATGTCGACGACCTGCGCGACGACGATCTGCCTGGACAGCCCGGCGACGACAACCACTCCTATTTCGGCTTGATGGCGGAGAATCTGCGCATCATGGCGGAATCGCTCGGCGGCGACCCGTCGATCATGGCCGCCTTCGACACGCGCAACATCCCCGGCGCAGATGCCAGCGTCGAGCAGAATCAGTAGGTTTGTGAGGGGCGAGTTGCGAGGGGCGAGAGGCGAAAGCCTGACGCAAAGACGCAGCGACGCAGAGGGGCGCAGAGGAACGATATGCAACCACTTGTCGAAGTGCAGAATGTGACCTTTGGCTACGACAGCGCGGCGGTGTTGCGCGATGTTTCGCTGCATCTGCATCGCGGCCAGTTTGCGGCGCTGGTGGGACCAAGCGGCGCGGGCAAGACGAGCCTGTTGAAGCTGGTGTTGGGCGTGCTGCAGCCTTCGCGCGGCGTCGCACTCTTCGACGGTGCGCCGATCGATGGGCGGCAGGCGGGACGCATCGGGTATGTGCCGCAACTCGAGACGGTCGACTGGAACTTTCCGGTTACGGTCGAGCAGGTGGTGCTGATGGGGCGAGTGCAGCGCAGCGGCTGGTGGCCGTGGCACAGTGCGGCGGCGCGGCGTGAGGCGCACGCCGTGCTCGCACGGCTGGAGATCGACCACCTGGCGGGACGGCACATCCGCGCGCTGTCGGGCGGGCAGCAGCAGCGCGTCTTTCTGGCGCGCGCGCTGATCGCTCGGCCCGACCTGCTGGTGCTCGACGAGCCGACGAGTGGCGTCGATATGCGCACGGCGGAGAATATCCTGCATCTGCTGGCAGAGTTGAACCGGCAGGGGATGACGATCCTGATGACGACGCACGACCTCAACGCCGCGGCGGCGCATGTGCCGTGGATCGTCTGCCTGAACCGCAGCGTGATCGCCGAAGGGCCGCCGGAGGAGATCTTCACCGATGAGGTGCTCAGCCAGACCTATCAGAGCGAGATGATGGTGATCCGCCGCGACCAGATGATCCTGGTGGCGCAGAAGCCGCATCCCCACACGCATCGCGACATCCTGCCCGAGCCGGTGGTCGGGCATCGCAGCACTGGGGAGGATGCAGCGGACGATGCCGTTGCAGCGGCGCCAGCGATAGCAAAGGAGAAGGTGCTTCATGCAATGGCTGATTGAGCCGTTTCAATATGAGTTCTTTCGCACCGGGCTGAGCGTGGCGATTTTGGCGGGTGCGTTGTGCGGGCTGCTCGGCGTCTATATCGTGTTGCGCGGGATGAGCTACATCGGGCACGGGCTGTCGCACGCCATTTTCGGCGGCGCAGTGGTCTCGTATGTGATGCAGTGGAACTTCTACATTGGCGCCGGGGCGTGGGGTTTTCTCACGGCGGTGCTGATCAACCAGACGGTGCGCAGGACGCGCATCGGCGCCGACGCCGCAATCGGGGTGATCACGACGGCGAGCTTCGCCACCGGTGTGGCGCTGATCAGCCGCTATCGCCGCTTCACGCAGTCCTTCGACGCCGCGCTCTTTGGCAATATCCTTGGCGTCACCTGGCAGGAAGTGGCGGTCGTCGGCGGCATCACGCTGCTGGTCGGGCTGACGATCCTGTTGATGTACAAGCAACTGCTCTTCACAACCTTCGACGCTGAGGTGGCGCAAGTTTACGGCGTGCGCACGCAGTGGGTCGACACGCTCTTTGCACTGGCGCTGGCGGCGGCGATCATTGCGTCGATGCAAGTGCTCGGCGTGACGCTGATCGCGGCGGCGCTGGTGATCCCAGCGATCACGGCGCGGCTGCTGACCGACAGCTTCGGACGCATGATGACATACGCTGTCGCCATCGGCGTGCTGTGCGGCGCGTTGGGCATGTATCTCAGCTTCTACGTCGATGTTGCCAGCGGCGCCACTATCGTGCTGCTGCAGGCGGCGGCGTTTGGCGTGGCGCTGGCGGTCAGCGGGCTGCGCCATCAAGCCGGGCGTCGGCTGGCGCATGTGCATGTGGATTGAACGCAGAGCAGCTTGGCACTTTGGGCGCAAATCCTTATACTGCTTTGGATTAGCGTCTTCGAAGGAGGTTGTTTATGCGCGAGAATCGGCTTCGCACGTTGTGGCAGCAGGGCAATGCGGCGCTGTGCGCCTGGCTTTCTATTCCCAGCACCTTTTCGGCAGAGATCGTTGCTCACGCCGGTTTCGACTGTTTGACCATCGATCTGCAACACGGGCTGATCGACTATCAAAGCGCCGTGCCGATGTTGCAGACGATCGCCACCACCGCCGTGACGCCGCTGGCGCGCGTGCCGTGGAACGACCCCGGCGTGATCATGAAGCTGCTCGACGCCGGCTGCTACGGCATCATCTGCCCGATGGTCAACAGCGCGGAGGAGGCGCGGCGCTTCGTCGGCGCCTGCCGCTATCCGCCTGACGGCATCCGCAGTTACGGACCCAAGCGCGCCATGCTCTATGCGGGTGACGATTACGCCGAAGCTGCCAACGACACGATTGTCGCCATCGCCATGATCGAGACCGCCGACGGTCTCGCCAACGTCGATGCGATCGCAGCGCTGCCCGGCATCGACGCGCTCTACATCGGGCCCGCCGATTTGAGCCTGGCGCTTGGGCGAACGCAGCGCACCGATCAGACCGACCCGGTGATGGTCGAGGCGCTCGACGCCATCCTTGCCGCAGCAAAACGTCACGGCAAGGTCGCCGGTCTGCACACGGCGACGCCTGCCTATGCCGCCGCCATGATCGACAAAGGCTTTCAGTTGGTGACGATCTCCACCGACGCCGGCTTCCTGGAGGCGGAGGCGCGCCGCGTTGTGGCAGCGACGCGCGGCGGCGTGGCGCCATCCGCCAGGGGCCCGTACTGACGAATGGATTGTGGGCGCTGGTGGCAAAGCGCGCTACAGCGCGTTCACCATTGCCCGAAAGATCGCCAATCCCAGCCGCCCCTCTCCGCCCAGCGCATTCTGGATCGGCAGGATGTGATCCTCCGGGTGCGGCATCAGCCCGACGACGTTGCCACGGCGGTTGCACAGCCCAGCGATGTCGGCGACCGAACCGTTCGGGTTGAGCGGGTAGACGCCGTTTGCGCGGTGTCCCTCGGCATCGACATAGCGAAACGCCACCAGATTCCCCTGCTCGATCTCCGCCAGCATCGCCGCATCCTTGACCTGGACGTTGCCCTCGCCGTGCGCCACCGGACAAAAGATCAGCTCCTCCAGGTCACGCAGGAAGGGCGCGGTCGCCTGCCGGTTTGCGGCCAGATGCACCCACCGGCACTCGAAGTGACCCGACGCGTTCTCGGTGAGGGTGACGCGGCGGAGGGAGATTTCGTCGAGGGTCGAGAGCGGGAGAGAGGGAGAGGGGGAGATTGGGAGATTGGGAGATTGGAGATTGGAGATTGGAGATTGCGCTGCTTCTGACGACTCAATCTCCAATCTCCAATCTCTATTCTCCGCTCTCCGCGCCCCTGGCAGCACGCCCGCCTTCACCAGCGTCTGGAAGCCGTTGCAGATGCCCAGCACGAGTTTGCCGCGGTCGATGAAGTCGTGAAGCTGGTCATGAAAGTAGACCTGCAGGTCGAGCGCCAGCCGCGCGCCTGCGCCGAGCGCGTCACCGTAGGAAAAGCCGCCGGGCAGCAGCAGCATCTGATAATCGGCGAACGAACGCTCACCGCGGCGCAATTGGTTGATGTGTACGATCTCCGCTGTCGCGCCGGCGAGTTCACATGCGCGCGCGGCTTCCGCATCGCGGTTGACGCCCGACGCGTGCAGGATCAAGACCGACGGTTTCGCATTTGCTGACATTGTTGGTCACTGCCCTTTCCATGCCTTGACAAGTTGCTCGACGCTCAGATCGACCACGTTGGCGCCGCCCACCGTGACCAGCAGGCGACCAGCGCCGGTCACTTCGCCGATCGGCGTCAACGTCTCGCCAGTGAAATGCACCTCGAACGCGGCGGCGTCCGCCGCGGCGACCTCCACCAACAGCCGCCCGTTGCTCTCGCTGAAGAGCAGCGGCACAACCTGCGCGCCCTGATCCGCCGCGCCGATCAGCGCATCGAGCGCAATCGTGGCGCCGAGCCGCCCGGTGATGCACATTTCCGCCAGCGCCACGGCCAGCCCGCCCTCGCTCAGGTCGTGACAGGCGCGCACCAGCCCGGCGCGCATTGCCCGATGCAGCGCCCGGTATCGCTTGAGCGGATTGGGCGGCAGCGTCGGCGGCGCGCCGCCCTGCTCGCCGAGCAGCACGTTGAGCAGCGATCCGCCCAGCTCCGTCCGCGTTTCGCCGAGCAGATAGAGCCGGTTGCCCGCCGCCTTGAGCGCCGACGTAACGCACGCCGTCATCTCCGGCGCAATGCCGATCGCAGAGATCAGCAGCGTGCCCGGAATCGGCTGACCGTTGAATTCGTTGTAGAGGCTGTCTTTGCCCGAAATGAAGGGTGTGCGATAGGCGAGCGCAGCGTCGTAACAGCCCTGGCACGCCCGCACCAGCGCCCCAAGCCGGTCGGGATAGGTCGGGTTGCCCCAACAGAAGTTGTCGAGAATGGCAATGCGATCGGGGTCGGCGCCGACGGCTACGGCGTTGCGCACCGCCTCATCGACCGCGCTGATCGCCATCGCATAGGGATCGACGCGCCCGATCTGCGGGTTGACGCCGTTGCTGAGCACGAACGCCATGTTGTGATGCCACGTGCCCAACGGCTTGAGCACAGCAGCGTCGGCAGGCCCATCGAGCGCCGGCCCCACGAAGGGGCGCACCAGCGTGCCGCCGCGCACCTCGTGGTCATAAGTGCGCACGATTGCCTCCTTGCTCGCCACCGTCGGGTACGCCAGCATCGCCAGCAGCACATCGTTGATGTCCATACCGGGCATCGACGGCTCGGCGACGGCTGCGACGGGAACGGTCGGCGGTTCGCGATATTCCGCCTGCATCCGGCGTCGCGGCAAGCCCTTGTGCAGAAATTCCATCGACATTTCCGCCACGATGCGGCCATCGAAGCGCACGACCAGATTGCCGTCGCCGGTGAAACTGCCCAGCACGCTCAGATCGACGTCCCACAGGTCGGCAAGTTGCTGCAATTCCGCCAAATGCTGCGGCGGCACAGCGAGCACCATGCGCTCCTGCGCTTCCGAAATCCAGATTTCCCACGGCGCCAGCCCCGGATACTTGAGCGGCGCCTTTGCCAAATCGACATCGACGCCCACTTTCTCGCCCATCTCGCCGATCGCCGAGGAGAAGCCGCCGGCGCCACAGTCGGTGATCGCCGTGTAGAGGCCGCGGTCGCGCGCCGCCTCGACCAGCTCGATCAGCCCTTTCTCGGTGATCGGGTCGCCGATCTGCACGGCGCTGCCTGCAAGTTCGCTCGTCTCGTGCGTCAGCTCGGCGGAAGAGAAGGTCGCGCCGTGGATGCCGGCGCCCCCGGTGGGCCCGCCGATGGCGACGACCAGATCGCCCTTGCGCGCGCCGGTCGGGTGTTTGCCGTGCGGCAGCAAGCCCGCGCAGCCGCAAAAGACCAGCGGATTGCCAAGATAGCCTTCGTCATAGATCACCGCACCGTTGACCGTCGGCAGACCGAGTTTGTTGCCATAGTCGCCCACACCAGCCACCACGCCCTCGGCAATGCGCGCTGGGTGCAGCATTCCTTCGGGAACCTGGTCGTAAGGGAAATCCTGTGGCCCAAAGCAGAGTACATCGGTCGTGGCAATCGGCCGCGCCGAGACGCCGATCACATCGCGCACGACGCCGCCGACGCCGGTGTTGGCGCCGCCGAAGGGTTCGAGCGCCGACGGGTGATTGTGCGTCTCGACCTTGAACGCCAGATCGTATTCGTCGTCGAAGGCGATGATGCCGGCGTTGTCGACAAACGCCGAACGCAGCCAATCGGGCCAGAGCGCATCGGTGGCGGCGCGCAGATATTGATGGATCAGCCCGTCGATCTGCTCCTGGCTGCGGATTGTGCCATCGGCGTTGCGGTGCGTAAAGTCGATCTGCGCCTTGAAGGTCTTGTGAACGCAGTGCTCCGACCAGGTCTGCGCCAATGTCTCCAGCTCGACGTCGGTTGGGTCACGGCCGAGCGCGTCATAGTACTGCTGGATCGTGCGCATCTCCGCCAGGTCGAGCGAGAGCAGCCGCGCCTTGCTCAACGCCAGCAGCGCGGCGTCGTCCAGCCCGCGCACCGGCACGGTCTCGACGCGGTCGCCGGCGGTGGCGTCCTGCCCAAAATGCACGGCGATCTCGCCAATGGCGTAGTGCTGCACGGTGGTGTTGCAGAGCAGCTGCTGCGCCAGCTTGCGCAGATCGTCGGGCGTCAGGTCGCCCGCCAGCTCGTAGCGCACGCCGGTCGCCACTTCACACGCCGGCAGCCCGATTTCAACCATGCCGCGCTGCGCCTCGCGCGCCGGCACGTCGGTCACGCCGGGGCGATAGGCGACTTCGACGATGTGGGAAGATTGGGAGATTGGGAGATTGGGGGATTGGGGGATCTCGTCTTGTTCACTATTTCGCTGTTGCTCACATCGCCGCACGGCAAGTCGCCTAATCTCCAATCTCTTAATCTCCAATCTCTTAATCTTTTAATCTTTTAATCTCTTAATCTCTCAATCTCCCAATCCACGCCCAGAAAGCGCAACGATTATGAGACTCGAAACACTCGCTATCCACGCCGGCCAGTCACCCGACCCGACAACGGGCGCGGTGATGGCGCCGATCCATCTTTCGACGACCTTCGAGCGCGCGCCCGACGGCAGCTATCCGGGCGGCTATGTCTACACGCGAAGCGAGAACCCGAACCGCGCTGCGCTCGAAG
>FWWL01004972.1_pt1 | contig 10665 bp, 5 predicted proteins | sample 2228331 | NCBI WGS metagenome assembly FWWL01 (sample SAMEA103939775, study PRJEB20133) | metagenome
CTGCTTGCTCGCAAACGCCTGCGGCAGATCGAGCGCGCCTGCCTCATTCAGCCCGCCATGACAGCCGACGCTGAAGATCAACGCGCCGCGCAAATCGACGCTTGCAGCCGACACGACCGGCGCGCTGAGCGTGTCCTCGTCGGGCGCATTGATGGCGGTGTGCGTCGAGTGCGCATTGACGGAGTAGATGTCGAAGCGGGGCGAGGCGTTGAGATATTTGGTTTTCAGGTCGGCGCCGCTCCAACTGACACCGATCAACTGCCTATCCGTCGGGATCAGATCGGCGGCGAAGAGGTCGGCGATCTTGTCGGCGCTGTCGCGAACAAAGTCGTAGCCGGTCACCAGCGCCCTGCCAGCGCGAGCGTCGATCGTGGTGGCGCCTGCCAGATACCCATCGATCAGCGCGCCGATCTCCGCTGGCGTCTCCACCAGACGGCTGACTGCGTAATCAGGCAGATAGAGGTCGAACTGATTGCCTTGATTATCTTTCCACAATGCAGGCGTGACATCGACGAGATAATCGTCAGTCAAGACCATGTTCGCCTGCAAGGCTGCGCGCACTGTGCCAGCGGCGTCGGCGACCTCGGCGGCGTAGTTCGACTCGATCGACGTGCTGCTTGCGCCGGTGGGTGCGACCCGATCCAGCACGCGGCGATAGGGGATGATGCGATCGCCGCCCACGATCACAACATATTCGAGGTTGGGCGCGTTCGCCAGGAAACTCGACAATCGATTGCGGATCGCCGCTGTCACAGCGTTTGCCAGATCGTTGTTGCTCAGCGTTGTTGCGTTTGCCGTCCACTGCGCATAGGCTGCCGCCACCGACGGATCGTTCTCCACCGCAATCACGGCGCCCGCAACGCTCGGCGCATCTGCCAGCGCAAAGAGCTTGTCGAGCAACGCACTGACTGCGCCGGCGCCATAGAGCGCGTTCATCTCCGTCACATTGACCAGAATCAGCGTCCTGGTGGTCGTCAACACGGTGGTTGGCGGTGGGGTGGGCGTGGGCGAGGGAGTAGGCGACGGCGTGGGCGAGGGAGTAGGCGATGGCGTTGGCGTCGGGAGCGCCGAACCGGTCACACGCACAGTGTAGAAGGCGTCGTCGCCGGTGAGCGCGCTGTTATACTGCAGGATGCGCACAAAATGGACGCCGCCGGTCGTCGCTGTATAGTCGAGCGACGCCGCCACATCCGCACCAACGTCGTCGTTGTGCTGCAACAGGGTGAGACCGTCGCTGGCGTAGAGTTCGAGCACCGTGTCGGTGTTTGGGCCGAGATCGCCGGTGATCACCTGATAGCGCACGCCGGGCTGCATGTCGATGGCGAGCCAGTCCTGATCGCCCAGACCAGGATTGAGCGGGTCGGCGCAGAAGTTGTGCTGTTGCGCAGCCGCCCCGACCTGCACAGGCGTAGCGTCGCCGGGGCCGTTGTCGCCGTTGTTGCCCTCGAAGGCGTCTGGCTGGCAAAAGCCCGCGCGCGCCACCAGGGTGTACTGCGTGTTCGGACCATTCGCCGCCGGGTTGGCATGACGGACGCGCACCAGATACTCTCCGCTGGTCGGCGGCGTGTAGACGATGCGCGAGGCGCTGACATAGCCGTAGTCGTCGTTTTCAGCCAGTTGCGCAGAGGCGTCGGCGTTGAATAGCGTCAGGATCGTATCGGCGGCGAACGCCAGATCGGTTGTCTGCACGACATACGGCTGACCTGCCTGCAACGATAGCCGCGCCCAATCTTCATCGCCGCCTGGGCAAAAATTGTGGACAACCGGCTGCTCCAACGACAGCGTCTGTGCGGTGGCGGGCTGATCGTCCGGCTCGCTGGCGTCGGGCGTGCAGGCGGAGACGGCAACATGCAGATCATAGTGTTTGTCGGCGCCGAAGCTCTGGGCATTCTGGTTGCTGATACGTGCATAATAAACGGTGTCTGTCGTGGCAGAGCGTGCAGCACCTGGTCACTGGCGACGGTCAAACTGTCGGACGCAGCAGCCTGATCGCAACCAGTGAAAAGCGCAATCCGCGGCGCAACGCCCGCCCCAACGTTGTCTGCCAGCAGCCGGAAGGTGTTGCCCGCATCGACGTTGAACTTCACCCAATCGACATCGCCCGGCGCCTGGAAGAGGTGCGTCTGCCGCGAGTCGTCGGTCGGCAGGTCGCGCGCCTGCGCGCAGGCATCGTCCGGCTCGTAGATATCGACGACGCCGGTGTCGCTGCGCAGCGTCAGCGAATAGGCGGTCAGCGGACCAATGACCGCGCTTTGCTCGATGGCGGCAAAGCAGACGCCATTGATCGGCGACTGCCAGACGACCGGGCTGCTCTGGCCGCCGCTTGCGACAACGCCGCAGCCTGGGTCGCGCTGGATGACAGCCTGCACATGCGGCTGCGCGTTGGCGATCTCCAGCGTGTAGGTTACGCCGCTGAAGACGGTGAACTTGATCTAGTCGCGGTCAGGCGTCGCACTCGATTGCGCGTCGCAGAGCGTGCGCGCCTGGGTGAAATTCTCCATGAACCAGCGCGCGGTGACGCGATTGTTGTCGCCGACGTCGCCTTCGTAGTTATCCACCACACACGAGATGTCGCCGACGCAGACCGGCAAGCCAACCAGGTTGTTGGAACGATCGGCGTCGGTGACCATGTTGTCCCGATCCACCCACGCGTAGACGATATGGTCACAGCCGGCACTGCCAAAGGTGACATCGCGGTCGAACTGGAACGAGCCGCCCAGCGGCAGCGACGGCACACCCGAAAAGTATGATGGCGCAGTCGCCGGCGTCGGCGGTCGGTCGGCTGGATTCACGTAGAAATAGAAGGTCGCCGGTGATGAGGTGGCCGTGCCGCGGTTGCGGAAGATCATGCGCACCGTCGCCGTCTCGCCGGGATTGGGCACGGCAGGGATCACCTGGATTTCGACGGTCAGGTCAGGTCCGCTGTCGGTTGCCGCCTGGACGCCGCTCCAGCGCATCGATGCCATTCCCAGCAGCGCGGACGCACTCAAAAGCAGGCAAATGAGCATCAGCCAGGAGCGGCGCTGATCCGATCGCCAACGTTCGATTATCATTGCCATCATTGCTCGCCACCCATCCTGTCCGTTCATCATCGCGACACCAGCGGCAGGTAGAGGTTGCGCTCTTCGATTGGCGCATCCCCTTCGCGCTTTGGCATTGCGTTCAGCCCGCTGCGATCCTGGGCATAGAAGACGATGCGATAATCACCCTCCTCCAGGAAACCGTTAGGATAGTCGACGCGGAAGTTGCCAGGCTGACCGGCGACCGGCTCCAGGCGCACCACTGGCACATTCAGGTTGAGCGTAACGCCGGTCGGCTCCACAAAGGAAGGTGCAAAAACAGCCGCCCACACCAGGTCAACAACATCGGCGCCGGCGGCGACCTGGGCGCGCAGCACCCCGTTGGCGCCGTTACGCTGAACTGAGACGCCTTCGATCGTGGGGCGCGCTGCGCTGAAGAACCGTGCAATGGCGCGACTTTGCGCCACCGCCCCGTCGCCTGCGTTGAAAACGCCATCGCCGTTGTCGTCGAGCAGCGGCGTCTGGTTGACGCCGGTTGTCTGCACGGCCGCGCGTCCCTCGTCGAAGCACTGCTTGAGGTTGCCGCTGTCTGCCACGCACGAGAAGAAGGCGTCGGAGAAGTACGCGCCCTGCGGCGAGGCGTAGGCGTTGTTGTCGTAGCCGGTGGAGGTGATGATCACACGCCCCAACTTCGAGATGCTGCTCGTCGGGCTGTCGCGCTGGATGAAGCTGCCCGACACGCACGCCTCGTAGATCACCGTGATCTCCTCGACGCCGCTTTCGGTTTCGAGGATGCGCAGCCACGCGTCCAGCTCATCAGGCGTGATGCTGCTGCCAGCCGCACAGCCGGTGACGCAGAAACGGTTGGCGAGACCGTGATCCATCATGTAGATAAAGAGCGGCTTGCCTGGGCCCACTTTGCTCTTCGCCCACACGGTGATCGCCTGTTGAATGGCGGCCGGACTGAGCGTCGTCGCCTGCGTGTCGGGCGCGCCGTCGCCGTCGGCATCCTGCGCCACCGGCGCCAGGTAGTGGATGTCCTCGGCGCTGAAGCCGGCGCTGCGGAAGATGCGATAGGCGCGGTTGGTCGAGTTGTAGATGTTGGTCTGCAAGCCAAAGGTCTCGTTGTGACCGGCGACGATGATCACGGCGCCGGGGCTGTCGCCAAGCCGCCGCACGACGAGCGTGCGTTCGCCGACATTGCCCGCAGCGTCGAAGACCTGGATGCGGATGGTGTTGTCGCCGCGAGCCAGCGCCAGATCGCTGACGCGGAAGGTGGCGCTCGTCCCTGCCAGCGTGTAGTCCCAGCGTTCGACGCCAGTCGTCATGTTACGCACGCTGGCACGGCTGAGGTTGGCGCCGCTGTCGGTGGCGCTGCCGCTGAAGGTGAGCACGCCGGCTGTGGTGGTGTACGGCGATGTGGCGGCGGGCTGCTGTAGCGTCACCTGCGGCACGGTGGTGTCTTCGGGCACGCGCACCGTACACTGCACCTGCCCGGAAAGCGGGCTTTCGTTGTTGGAGAAGTCCAGCGCCTGCACGCGCATCTGGTAGCTGTCGTTGGTGGTGAGACCGCCGAGTTCGTAGTAGGTCGTGTCGGCGCCGAACACATCGTCGCTGCCGGAGACGGTGCCGCTGATGTTGGCGTAGTTGACGCGGTAGCGCCGGACATCGCGTTCGGGGCTGCGCTGCCATTGCACGGCCAGCGTCGTGGCGTCGATGGCGATGCAGCGCGGGTTGGTCGGCGCCGACGGCGGCGTCTGGTCGGCGCGCACCGAAACGCGATAGTTCGCATCGGCGCCAAAGAAGGCCGGGTCGAACTGGCGCAGCTGGAGGAGGTAATCGCCGTTCCTGGTCGAATCCCATTCGATGGTGACCGTCGATCCGAACGCGTTGTTGTCGACAGCGGCTGGTGCGTCGGCGCACGAATTGTAGAGAAAGACGACGGCGTCCGCCTTGGGACCGACATTCTCGATCTGAATCACGTAGGTGCGATTGGCTTGGGCGGTGAAGCGAATCCAGTCGACGTCGCTGGCGCGGTGGAAGGTGCGCTGCTGCACCGTGCCATCGGTGAGGATCGGCTTTGCCTGCGCGCACGTATCATCGACCTCGAAGGCGTCGGCGTCGGCGGCATTCTCCGTGGGCGTGGCGGTGGGCGTGAAAGTAGGCGTCGGCGTGTTGACGGGTGTGTTGGTCGGCGTCGGCGTGTGAGTTGGCGTGTTCACCGGCGTGTTGGTCAGTGTGTTGACGGGTGTGTTGGTTGGCGTGTTCACCGGCGTGTTGGTCGGTGTGTTGACGGGTGTGTTGGTCGGCGTATTCACCGGCGTGTTGGTCGGCGTCGGCGTGTGAGTCGGCGTGTTCACCGGCGTGTTGGTCGGTGTGTTCGTCGGCGTCGGCGTGAGGGTGACAAGCGCCGGCACGAATCCGCTCTCGATGCGAAAACTGGCGCTGGTGGCGACGCCTGCGATCGGCTGACCGGCGCTGTCGAGAAGGGCGTAGCTGGCGGACTGCCGCGCCCCGCCCGCGCCCAAACGCCACCAACTCACGTCGAAGTTGCTGGAAATCTGAGCGACTGCGTAGGCGGTCAACGCCAGCCCCACAGCGATTGCAATCACGAAACCGACAATTCTGGAGCGGTTCAAGAGTTCATCCTGCCTTTACTGCTTTCGCCATCATCCTGATTCGAAGAGTAAATCCTTGCAAGCGCCCCTTACTTCCCGATCACCTGCGGGACAGGCTGCGTCACAGATTTCTGCGCCTCCGCAGCAGCAACGCTCACGACGTCGTTCGCCGGTTGGTCGAGCAGCGTATTGTGTAATTTGGCGTCGAGACTGTAGCTGCGATCCATGCCATACGCTTCAGGGAAGAGCAGTGTGCCGCGCTCTTCCGCCGGTTTATCGACTTCCACCACGACCGGATTGGCTTTGGCGTAGGCGTCCTGGCGGATACCGGTCACCTGCCACGAGACGCGCAGCCCCGGCGCGCCGCCTGCAATCAAGAAGCGATTACCCTGCACCTCCTGCGCAATGTAAAGATTTGGCCCCGGCCCCCCGATCGGCGTCAACTGGTAGCGAAAATCGCGGTTGAGCGCCTCGAAATAGGCGGGCAGCTCGACCCACGCCGCGCCGCTCGCGTCGAGCGTGACGTTGCCGTTGTAGACATTCATCATGTCCGGGCTTTCGACAAAGGAGTGGTAGAGATATTTGTTCATCGGGTCGAGCGGGTGGTCGATCTTGAAGGTGCCGCTGGATTTGCTCAACGTCCCTACGATCTGAACATTGCCAAGAAAGCGACCGGCGACACCGCCAGAGGGGGCAGAGAAGAAACCAGCATAACCGCTCGTGGAACTGGTCGCGCCATAGACGCCCCAGTTGACGCCGCTGGTCGAAGTCGCTGCGCCCCACACACCCACATACGGCCCTTGACCGCGAACTCCGGCGCCATTAGCGGTTGAACTACTCTGCCCAAAGACGCCATACGTCTCCCCAGATGTCGCCGTTGTTATCCCGACAACCCCGCGCCCACCGTTGGAACTGCTGCTGCCGTAGACGCCCTCCGCCGTACCGGTTGCCGCCGAATTGAAGCCGGCAATGCCGCGCCCTGTCGGCGACGCGCTCGTCCCGACCACGCCCCATGAAGCGCCGGTAGTCGCCGTATTCTCACCGCGAATGGCGTCGCTGCCGACGCCGTAAGCTAGAGCGTACACGCCACCCCATTGTCCTTCGCCGCGGATCGCCCATGAGTTCGTGCTCCAGCCATACAGCCCGTTGCTGTCGCGGCTGACGCCCGTGACGCCGCGTCCGGTATCCGACTCGCCCAGAACGCCATATTTGCCCGTGATGGTGACGCCGCCCGATCCCGCCGAACCGCGCACGCCGGCGATGCCGTTGTCCGTGGACGCGGTTGCGCCGTGCACGCCATAGGAGGCGGTGCTGGTGAAGTAGCCGCTGACGCCTGCGCCCGTCTGCGTGACCGACAGGACGGGGGCTGCTGCCGAACCGCTCATGGCGTCGCCGGTTGCGTTGACAAAGCGCGCATCCGACTCCGCTTCGGTGAAGTAGCGGTCATCGTGAAGATGGCCTGCCGCAGCAAACGCCGTGCTGTCCTGCCCGTCCAGCCGGTCGGCGTTGTCGCTGTAGAGCGCGTAGGGCACGGCGGCGATGCGCTGGCGCGGGGTCGCTTCGGCGTCCGTGCCAACCTTGACGCCCAGCCACAGATTCTGGCCGTCGAAGAGCGAGGTCGGCAGCGCAGTCACGTCGCCGAGCAGCGTGGTGAACAAGCCGCCGCTGACCGCAATGTCTTTGGTCTCCGTCCATAGCGCCGAACCACCTTCAGCAACGTCGTAGAGACGGAATACAAAGGTGAAGGTCCCGTTTTGCGGCGCACCGATGGTCGGGTTGACCAGCCGCCCCTGATAACTGATCAACGGCGTGATGGCGGCGGTTCCGGCGATGGGTCGGTTCGCTGGCGCGCCGACGCCACTCTGCGGCGCCGCCACGACAAACAACAGCGCCGCAAGCAGGATCACCGCAGCCCCGCCCAGTCTGGCGATCAATTGAAGAAAGGACCGATTTGTCTTTGTCATAATGACTCACTCCCTCGCCGTTGCTTCACTGAATTGATATTCTCTTCGTCCATCATGCGTCGGTTCGACGCCTGAACCCATATCGGCGTCGAAGCCATCCTGCTCCACTTCATAACACGCCGACTGAATAAAATCCACCAGAGCGGGCCACTCTCGGAAGTAACGTTGTTGGGCGTTGACGACATCTTTGATCTCGCCGCGCCATTCACACATCCCACCGCCAAGCTCTTCACGCCAGAGGCGCACTATGAACATGTAAGACGCAGTGCGCCCTGTTGATTTTTGCATTGCTCTACCTGTAATGATGATGCCTCTGTTCGAGTAAGTGGACTTACGCAGGCTCACCTGTGACGCCTTCCTGGAAGCTGCGAACTTCCAGAAAGGTTGCATGACCAGTGCGTAATTCCTGTCGATAGTGCTCTCTAAGCCAGATCAACTTGAACATAGCAGATCATGCGCTTGAAAAGCGCTGCATCTTTCAGCCAGCATCTGACCGGGACAGAGTTCAAACTCGATGAACTGGGATGTCTTCCAGCGCCGATCGCAGCGCTGATCGTAAGGTTGCAGCAAGCAGCCGCCCAACATTCAACGCCACCAGAACGCGGCGTCTGCGCTCGCGTCCTGCGTAGAATCGACATGGAGAGGAGTGGATCGCCCCGAATAGCCAGCCAGCATCGGATGGTGGACAATACGCACGCCATTTTGGGGGACAGGCTCGATGGAGTCATCTGCACTCTGCTCGCTGATTGCTTCGGCGATGCGCCGATGCAAATGACGGCGACGCACATCGCTGATCTGCCGATAGATTACTGCGCGCACAAGCTCGTGCTGAAAAGCATAGACATCGGCGCTCACCTCACGAATCAGTGCGCTGCGCCACAGTTCCTCGATTGCCTGCACGCGCGTAATCTCCGGCAGGCGATCGACCCAACGCAGGATGTCGATGCTGAACTGTGCGCCGATCACAGCAGCAACGTCGAGCAATTGCCGGGCTGGCGGCGAGAGCAAGGACAAACGATGCAGCACCAGCGCCGAGATGCTGGCGGGTAGTGCATCGGCGGCGAGATGATCCTCCGCTGTCTGTTCCAGCATCTTCACCAGTTCGACCACAAAAAACGGGTTTCCCAACGACGCCTCGTAGAGACGCGCGATGGTGCGCTCATCCAGCGGGAGCGATGCACTCTGTTGCGCCAGCTGCGCGGTTTCCACGCAGGAGAGACGCTGCATCTCGATGCGTCGGAGATGTCCTTTGGAGCGCAACGCTGCGGCTGCGCGCTGAAACGGCAGATCGGCGGAATCACCCTCGCTTGCGGTCATCACCACCAGCAGGCGTGCGTGGGGTTCCATCGCAAAAAGAAAGTGCAACCACTCAAAGCTCAGTTCGTCGCACCACTGGGCGTCGTCCAAAATGAGCAGCGTTAGCTCGGAAGGGTCGCATAGCAGCGCCGTCAGCGCCTGTTGAAGCCGCAGTTGCAGCCTGGGCGACGCCTGCGCCTCCAGATCGCGATGGACGTAGCGGCGGCGCAGCGCAGGCGACAGCATCTGCAAACAAGCCATGTCCGCATCTTCGAGCCGCTCCAGGCGATGTGCGAGCTGCGGCGCCGCCAACAATGGCGCCAGTGCGACAAAGGGTGCAGGCGTCGACGACTGTGGACAGGTCGATGTCAGCACGACTACGCCCTGCGCACCGCACCAATCGCCGAACGCACGCGCCAGATGACTTTTGCCGATGCCCGCCTCGCCCGTGATCAGGGCGACGCGAGCGACGCCGGCGGATGCGCACTCCCAACACTCGACAAGCTGCGTCCATTGCCCGGCGCGCCCAATCGGTGCAGGCGACGGTGCGTCGGCGACCTGTCTACTGCGGCTGGGCGCCTGCTCCGGCATCTGTAGCAATCGTTGATGCAGCGCCTGAATCGCCGGCCCCGGTTCGACGCCCAGCTCATCGAGCAAAAGTCGGGAGCATCTGGCATAGGTGACCAGCGCACGCGCACGGTCGCCAGCCGCAGCGCACAGACGCATCAGATGCAGCGCCGACGATTCACGCAGCGGGTCTGCCTGCCATAACTGCCCGGCGAAATGTAATGCTTCCTGAAGACGATCCGATTTCTCCAGCAACTCGATCAACCAGCACAGGGCGTCGAGATAGGCCGTCTGTAGACGGAACCGTTCAGCCAGCACCCAATCTTCATAGAAATCGGGCAGCAGCTCGCCTTTGTACAGTGCGATCGCCTGCTTCAACGCGTCGATGGCGGCGTCTACATTCTCACTCTGTTCGCTGGCAACCGCCAACGCCGCCTCGAACGCCTCGACATCGATCACCTGTGCCGGGTCATTGCGCCAGCCGAGGTGCGTCTTCTCGTCGATTACACAGGCGGCGAGCAGGGGCGCCTGTTTTCGCAGCGCGGTCAGCAGCCCGCGCAAGTTGGAGCGCGCCTGTTTGTCGGTGGAGTCCTGCCAGAAGAGATAGGCAACCTGCGCGCGACTTGCGCGCCGGATGCGTTTCAGAATCAGGAACGCCAGCAGCATCGCAAGGCGCGTGCTGCTGCCCGGCCGCAGCAGCTCTTGCCCATCACAAGTAATCGAAAAGCCGCCAAGAACTTGGATAAAGATTTGTGGCTTCAAACTGTCCAACTCTACCTGCCTCCTGCCACGCGCACCGACCAGGTCAGGGAGAAGACGTCGTGCGCAGATTACAACATAGATTCGTACACCTGTAAATCGAACGTCTGCGCTTATCGTATATCGTATCGCGAGCCGATGTCAGTCAACAGTGCAGTAGATCACAGCAAAAAGCTGATTTGTACTATAGCCCCGTCCTGAAAACCATGCTCCTGTCCAGACGTTGACAGATTTGACCGACGCAGGTATAGTAGATGTGCACGCACCAATTCAGCCGCAAAGTTCAGTTTGTCAGCACGCATGAGGATCTGGACATGAGCAGATCGCCGTCCTGGTTATTGACCATGAAAGGAGAGTGTTATCGACATCGATACGCTGGCTGGCGACTTGTACGACTCAAAATCTGTATGAAACAATCTGTACGAAACTATCTGTACAAAG
>FWWL01010483.1_pt1 | contig 10660 bp, 7 predicted proteins | sample 2228331 | NCBI WGS metagenome assembly FWWL01 (sample SAMEA103939775, study PRJEB20133) | metagenome
AGGAAGTGAGAGTGGGTGCGCTACTACCATGCGGGCAAACCGCTGATTCGCTTTGAAGAGGCGCAAGAGCGCTTGATGGCAGCCGTCCAACCCCTTGAGCGAACGGAGCAAGCAACGCTGTCAGCGTGTCTCCATCGCGTATTAGCCGAAACGATAACAGCGCCTTTTGATGTCCCCCCGTTTAACCGTGCCGCAATGGACGGTTATGCGGTGCGTGCGGAGGACATTGTTGGTGCTACGCCTGACCGCCCCATTGCCTTGCGAGTGATCGGACGGGTTTTTGCAGGTGACCCCATTCCGTCATGGGAAGTGGAGGCAGGCACTTGCGCTCAAATTGCCACCGGCGCACCGTTGCCGCCAGGTGCCGATTGCGTTGTGCCCTTTGAAGATACGGAGCGAGATGGCGATTGGGTGAAGGTGCTGAAATCCCATCCCCATCATGCCAACATCAACGAGCGTGGGTTGGATTTGCGAGCAGGGCAAACGGTGTTGACTGAAGGCACTCTCCTCACGCCGTCGCTCGTGGGTGTTTTAGCCGCTTTAGGGCTTGCCACCGTTCGCGTTTACGCTCGCCCGCAAGTCGCCATCGTCCCGACGGGCACTGAATTGGCGCGCCCCGGAACGCCTCTGAAAGAAGGGCAAATCTACGACATCAACACCTACACCCTCGCCGCTTTGGCGCAGCAACACGGCTGTGAACCCTTGCTTATGGACATCGTGCCCGACGAAGAAAAAGCATTGCGCCAAGCCCTCTCGCACGCTTTGGCAGAAGCGGACATGGTCGTGTTTTCGGCGGGGAGCGCTGTTGGCGAGCGGGACCTTTTGCCCCGTTTGTTGGGGGAGGTTGGCACCCTTCTCTTCCACGGCATCGCCGTTCGCCCAGGTCGCCCCACTTTGGCAGCCACTGTGAACGGCAAGTTGGTTGTGAACTTGCCTGGGTTTCCCGCTTCATGCTTGACGATGGCGTATGTGTTACTGGTGCCTGCCTGGCGGAAACTGGCGCATTTACCTGAGTGGCGTCCCGTTACTGTTGCGGCTCAGTTAGCCCACGAAGTCCGTTCGCCCGAAGGGTTGCGGCAGTTCCTTACTGTTCGCGTGCAAAATGGGATCGCTGTCAGCGCTTACAAAGAATCCGCTGCTATCACCAGCCTCGCCGATGCGGACGGTTACATCGTCATCCCCGAAGAAGTCACCTTGCTACCCGCTGGCACCCCTGTCACTGTTCACCTGTTCTAAAACGCCCACTGGCTGCGCTATGCTTTGTATTGACGCCGTTTGTCAAAAATCGCGAGGTGATAAGCCGTGCTGGAAACGGACCTATTGCCGGTGAAGCAACGCCCTTCGGTTGCCTACACGGAAGCAACAAGAGCGGTGGAAGAAGATGAAGAAATCCGCCGCATGACGGAAGCGGAACTGATAGAAGGCATCAACCGTTTGCGCAAAGAGCGTCACGCGGTGATTTTGGCGCACAACTATCAAATCCCTGTCATCCAAGACCTCGCCGACTTCGTGGGCGACTCGTTGGAACTCTCCCGTCAAGCCGCGCAAACGGACGCAGAAGTCATCGTCTTTTGCGGTGTCCATTTCATGGCGGAGACGGCGGCTATTCTTTGCCCCGACAAAAAGGTGCTCATCCCTGACCCCGAAGCCGGCTGCTCGTTAGCCGCTTCGGTCACCGCAGAGCAGGTGCGCCGCTGGAAGGAAAAACACCCCGACGCCATTGTGGTCGCTTACATCAACACCACAGCGGAAGTGAAAGCCGAAGTGGACTACTGCTGCACCTCCGCTAATGCGGTTAAGGTGGTGCAAGCGCTGCCACCAGATCGCGAGATCTTGTTCCTGCCTGACATGTTCTTGGGCGCGTATGTGCAACGGGTGACAGGGCGCCGCATGTATCTGTGGCCTGGCGAATGCCATGTCCACGCGGGTATCCGACCAGAAGACATCCAAGGACTTTTTGAGCGCTACCCGGATGCCGACCTACTTTTGCACCCCGAATGTGGCTGCATCAGCCAATGCATGTTCGCGTTGGCAGAAGGTGAGTTGCCTGCTGATCGCACTTTCATCTACAGCACCAGCGGCATGGTTCGCCATGTCCGCAACTCGTCCGCCCCAACCCACTTGGTAGCCACCGAGGTGGGCATCTTGCACCGCATGCGCAAGGAAGCGCCACATAAACAATTCGTGCCCGTCAAGGAAGATGCCATCTGCGAATACATGAAGACCATCACGCTCCCAAAGGTTTATCGCGCCTTGCGAGACATGGTTTACGAGGTGCGCGTGCCAGAGGACATCGCCCAAAGGGCGCGCCAAGCCATTGAGCGGATGTTGGCGATTGTGTGAGAGCGGGACGGTCGGGTGACCGTTCCCATAGCAAAGCAAGCACTCACGAAGGGGGAGGATGAAACATGTTGGCGCGACCGAAAATTGCGGTCGTTGGGGCTGGTATGGTTGGTTCGTCAGCAGCGCTGAAGATGGCGCAAAAGGAACTGGGTGACATCGTTTTGATTGATGTCGTGGAGTTCATTGCCGAAGGCAAAGCGTTGGACATGGCGGAATCGTCGCCACTGGACGGGTTTGATGTGGCACTCATCGGCAAAACAAACGATTTCTCCGCCCTCAAAGACAGCGATGTCGTTGCCATCACCGCTGGTGTCCCCCGCAAGCCGGGCATGACGCGGATGGATTTGCTGATGACCAACGCCAACATTGTGGAAAACATTGCCAACCATGTCCGCGAACTGGCACCCAATGCGGTCGTCATCGTCGTCACTAACCCGCTGGATGTGATGACCTACATCGCTTGGAAGACGACGGGGTTCCCGCGCGAGCGCGTGATCGGGCAAGCAGGAGTGTTGGACTCCATCCGCATGCGTTACTTTGTCGCCTTAGAGTTGGGCGTTTCCGTTAAGGATGTGCAAGCAATGGTGTTGGGTTCGCATGGCGACCAGATGGTGCCACTGCCCCGCTACACCACTGTTTCTGGTGTTCCCATCACTGAACTCTTGCCCCCTGAAACCATTGAGCGCATCAATGACCGCACCCGCAAAGGCGGCACCGAAATCGTTAACCTGCTGAAGACAGGCAGTGCTTATTACGCCCCCGGCGCAGCGGTGGCGGAAATGGTGGAAGCCGTTGTCCGCGACAAAAAACGGCTGCTGGCAGCCAGCGTTCTGTTGCAGGGCGAATATGGGCTGAAGGATGTTTTCATCGGCGTGCCCATCATCTTGGGCAAGAACGGCGTAGAGCGAATCGTGGAACTGAAGTTGACGGAGGAAGAATTGCGGATGCTCCACCAGAGCGCCGAAGAAGTCCGCAAGGGCATCGCTGATTGGGAAGCCGAAAAAGCCAAAGCCGCCGCTTCATAACATGGTCTTGCTCTTGCGCCCTTCCATAAGCCAGTTTTGAGCAGGCTCTCAAGAGAGCGCTGTCTGAGGTGATGGTTATGCGTTTCGCGTTCCCCAACGTTCTGGTCACAGGTGCTCTGGTGACAACTGTGTTGTTTTCCCCTGCAGCGACAAAACTTTCAACCCAACCCCTTGAGCATCGGGGCATCTGGCTGCACCCAGAACAGTTCCGAACACCCGAAGCGTGTGAGCGGTTCGTGAAACGCATGGCGGCAGCGGGTCTCAATGTCGCTTATGCGTTGGTCTGGTATTGGGGCGGCACGGCTTATTACCGCTCCGATTTGTGCCCGATGGCGGAAGATGTTCCCGAAGGCTATGACCCTTTGGGCTACCTCATTCGGCAAGCCCATGCTCACGGCATCCAAGTCCACGCTTGGTTTGTCAACGGCGATTACGGGCGCAGCGATTTGGGGCATGTGTTCAAAAAGCATCCCCACTGGCGTGTGCAGCCTGCTTCTGGGCAATATGAGTGGTGGTATGACTTCGGTCAGCCCGAGGTGCGGGAGTTCCAGACCAAAGTCATGTTGGAAGTGCTCCAGCGTTATGATGTAGATGGGTTGCACTTTGACTACATCCGCTACAGGGGTCCCCACCTTTGTTTTTGCGACCACTGCGTCGCCGAGTTCAAGCGAACCCACGGGCACGACCTGCGGTTGTTGGCAGGAGAGGCCTTCCCGCTGACCACCTTCCTTTCTGCCAATCCCCTTGACAAACCCACCACTGCACAAGTTTTGGTAAGGGTGACGGACGGTCCCCCCGCCATTGCGGTCAATAGGGTAGGGAAGGGGCAAGTGCTCGTCCTTAACTGGCACGCTTACCGCTCCCCTCCTCCAGCCATTGTGACGGTCTTGCAGCGCTTCCTGCGGATGGGCGGCAGGGGAGAAGGTGACGAGGTTCTGGTGTATCAACCCCGCCCCACCACTGAAAAATACGGCACCGAGGCTTTGGAGGCGACAGTCGGATGGCTGAGGGGCTTGGGCTACAAACCCAGAGCGATGTCAGAACAAAACTTGGCAGACCTTCCCCCTGACGGAGTGTTGGTGTTGGTGACGGCTTATTACCTCCCCGACGAATCCGCAAAGCAACTGCTCCGCTTCGTGGAACACGGGGGCTTGATGGTGGTGATAGACGGACCCGTTTTCAGCATCGCCAATCCCACCGTCCAACGGCTGACGGGCTTCTCCGCCACCGCTCCTTACTACTCAGGGCTGAAGACTTTGGAACCCGTAGCGGAGAGCGATTTGGTGCCTGTCGGCGGCAAGGCTTTGTCGCCAGCCGAAATGGAGCGGATAAGGGCAGACTGGGCGAAATACCGCATGGACGGCGTCAGTCAGTTGGTGCGCCAAGTGTATCAAGCCGCAAAAGCACTTCAACCGCAAGCGGCGATCAGCGCTGCTGTCTTTTATCGCATCGCTTCCGCCCAAAATGTCTTTCAAGACTGGCCCCGCTGGCTGCGGGAAGGGTTCATTGACTATGTGCTGCCCATGGCTTATGTGCTGGAGGACGAACGGCTCGCTGAGGCGTTGGCGGAATACAAGACCATAGACCCCCAACTGGAGCGGATAATCCCTGGGCTCAGTCTTTACAGACGGGAGGCAGGGAAAGCGGTGCCCCGTTCGCCTGAAATGGTGCTCCGTCAAGTGGACCTTTGCCGCCAAGCGGGAGCGCGCGGGGTCAACCTCTTTGCCCTTGCCTACCTGAGCGACGAAATTATTGCTGCCCTTTCGTCAGGTCCTTTTGCAACTCCCGCTAAGCCCTATGTGCCATTGCTGAGGAAGCCCTAATTGACGCCCACCTGCTCCAGTCGGCTATCATGAGCAAAAGACCACACCCTTGAGACCGAGTTTAATCGGCGAGAATTTGTCGCGCCTTACGGCGCTCCTACACGATTTTGCGGCTGGTAGGAGCGGCGTCAGCCGCGATTTCACCTGCTAAAGCAGGTGCTTAAAGATGCGTCATCAACCACTGGCTAAAGCCAGTGGCATGGAAGGTGAAGCACCAACAACCTTTGCATTAAAGAGCGACCGCCGTTAAAGGTAGGTGGACAGTGTCCATGCGCCGATGGGTGTTGGTGAGTGGGTTGCTTTGGTTGCTTCTGGCGAAAGGGGCAGCGCAAGACGATTTTTCGCCCACTGGGGCGCTACTAAAACTTTCATCCTCGGGCGGGTTGCTCTTGCATGAACTGGCATGCGTCCTTGTCAAGCCGGGTTGGCAAGGCAGTTACGCCGACCAACTCAACCCCAGCACAGCGAAACTTGCCGCATCGGTGCAAAACGGGCAACGGCTATGGCAAGGGTCGTTGCAAGGGGACGGAGTTGCTGTCGCTTTTGTTCAGCGAGCGACGGTCAAGGGCAACGAAATTCGCCTGGCTTGGCAGATGCAAGCGCAAACCGCTTTCACCGTTGAAACTGTCATGGTGCGCTGCTTCCTGCCCGTTGAGGGCAATGCCGGCAAAGCCCGTTGGTGGGCGTTCACTGAAGGCAGCGAATTGCTGGAAGGTCTCTTCCCCGCCACCTTGCCGCCACGCTATCATTTGCTCTCCCGCAACGATGTAGTGACGCTAATGTGGCAACTGCCTTCAGGATGGGCGCTGAAGTTTGACTTAGAAGAAGGCTTCGTTGGTCTCAACCTGCAGGATGACCGCCAGTTCGGCATGGACAACTTTGAACTGCAACTGCACCTGAAACATGGCACATGGCAAGCGGGCGAAAAAGTGCAAGCGCGACTGCGTTTGACCGTTTTATCACCCGACGAAGCGCAAGGATGGGTGGAAGGGGCGAAGGAGACGATGGAGCGGGAGCGAACTTTCCTGCTGCAAAAGAAAGCGCCGTTACGATTGCGAACGGTGACGCCCAGCACGAAACAATTGCGCTGCTACGAAACCTTGACGGTGCGGGTGGACCTTGACGCCACTTACGACAACCCCTTTGACCCTGACCAAGTTGCGGTGGACGCCGAAATCGTCACCCCCTCAGGCAAGCGATTGATCGTGCCCGGCTTCTTCACGCAGGACTTTGAACGCGTGAAGGAAGGCGAAGGGCGAACCGAGCGGTTGCGCAAGGTTGGTGAGCCTTACTTTGCCGTCCGCTTCACGCCCGTTGAAGTGGGCACTTACCGCTATCGCATCGTTGCGATTGGACATGATGAAGCGGGCAAAAAGGGGCAGGTAACTTCATCGTGGCTGCCACTGCGGGTGCTCCCTAACCCGCAGCACAAAGGCTTTGTTCGGCGTGGGAAGTTTTGGCACCTGCAGTTTGACGATGGTTCGCCTTTCGTGCCCGTCGGCTTGAATGTTTGCTGGTCGGGCAACAATTTGAGCCTTTACGAACGCTGGTTCTCTGCGATGCGCCAGAACGGTGCGAACTTCGCTCGCATTTGGCTTGTCCGTTGGAACATGGGCTTAGAGTGGACGCCCGGCGACGGCAACGGAATGTATCAGGGATTGGGCAAATATGCGCTGGACAATGCATGGCGCATTGACGAACTGCTGCGCATCGCTGAGCGCAATGGAGTTTACCTGATGCTATGTTTGGGCTATCACGGCGAGTTAGCCGACCGCCCCCTTTACTTCGGCGAGCAAGCATGGGACAAAAACCCTTACAACCGCAAGAACGGCGGACCGTGCGAGAAGCCCGCCGATTTCTGGACGAACCCGCAAGCCCGCCGCCTTTACCAACAGCGGCTGCGTTACATTATTGCCCGTTACGCCCATAGTCCCCATGTGCTTGCCTTTGAGTTTTGGAACGAGGTTTTCGCCCCTGCCCCTTGGGTGCAGGAGATGGCACAGTTTGTCCGTCGCCTTGACATTTACAACCACTTGCTCACTACCACTTACGGTGACGAGAAGGTTTGGCAGTTGCCCGAGATGGACTTCGTGCAGGACCACTGGTATGGTGATGGGAGCCAACGCGATTGCACGCCTGTGATTGTGAACTTGCACCGCCAGCGGTTAGCCCAATTCCGCAAGCCCTACCTGTTGGGTGAGTTTGGGATTGATTGGCGCACCAGTGACTTCACTTACGACCCTGAAGGCAGCGCTTTGCATTGGCACAACGGCATGTGGGCATCGCTGATGAGTGGCGGGATGGGCACCGCCTGCGTCTGGTATTGGGACAACTACATTGACCGTTTGAACCTGTGGCGCCGCTTTCGCCCTGTCGCCGAGTTCGTTCGGTTGGTCGGCAAGGCATGGCTGCAAAACTGGCAACCGCTGCAACACACGCAACCGATGTTAGCCGAACCACCGACACCGCTGTATGGCGACTTTGTCTTCGCTCCCACTTTGGGTTGGCAGCGACCGACGGGAGAGACTTTCGTGCTCCATCGGGACGGGCACGTGGAAAGCAATGGCGAAACGAGCGTGTTCCTCTTTTCGCCCAGCAAACCCGACTTGTATCGCCCGCCCAAGTTCGTCGTGGACTTTCCAGAAGACGGACAATTGCGACTGCGCGTTGGCACGGTTTCGTCGGGAGCAGTGTTGGTTGTTCGCCTTGACGGCAAGGAGATTTGGCGGCAACCGCTCCCTGAGGGCGAGGAGCGCAAGGACGAACAAGGGAGAACTTACCGAGAGGGCAGTTACCAGAAACGGCGATGGGACGAAACTTGGCGCAAGTGGGACTACATCTACGACCGCTCGTTCGTCGTGCCCATCCCCAAAGGCAAGCACACGGTAGAAGTGGACAACTTAGGTGCGGATTGGTGCACTATCAGCGAATACCGTTTCACCCCTTATCGCGACCGTCGGTTTGCTGAAGTAAACATCGTCGGATTGCAAACGGAAACAATGGCGTTGGTGTGGGTGCAGAACCAAGACAGCAACTTCCAAACCGTGCGTGAGGGCAAAGAAATCCAGCCTTTGCGCGATTTGCACTTTGTTATCAAAGGCTTGCGTGATGGTCGTTACCGCATAACCTTGTGGAATACATGGGAAGGCAGCGCTGTAAAAGATTGGGAAGCCGAGTGTCGGAACGGTTCGCTACCCATCCGCATTGATCTGCTGGAACGAGACATTGCTCTCATAGTGCGTCTATGAAGTCGTCCTAACGGGAGAGTGCCAGCAACCTTTTTAGGAGCCGCAAGAGAGGTGACGGCGAATGGAAGGACCGCGCGCCGTGCGGAAAGAGGAGTTGGAATCGCTCCGCTCCCTAACGGATATTGTGTTCCGACAAGGCTTGATGGACGAGTATCCCCAACTTTTTAACGAAGACAACCTGGAAAACCTGCGGGTCATCGTGGACAACGGGAAATGTGTCAGCCATGTTGGGATGATTCAACGCCATGCATCGCTGTTTGGCTGCATTGTCAAAGTTTGCTGCATCGGGGCAGTTAGCACTTTGCCAGAATATCGCAACCGAGGGTTGGCTTCCGCGTGTTTTGACGATGCGATTCGGAAAGCAACCAACGACGGCGTGGATATCATGCTGGTTTCAGGGGACCGAAACCTCTATCGGATGCGAGGGTGCTTGCGGGTCGGGTGCGATGCACATTTCACCCTGAAAGCATCGGACTTGCTATCTTTGGAGTCCTACCTTTCACAGCAGGAGCCTGCCATTACTGTAGAGCCAATGCGCAAAGACGAACTGGCACTGGTGATGGAGTGCTATCGCCACGAGCCGGTGCGGTTCCTCCGCCCGTTGGAAGATTACCTTTACGCCTTGCAATGTGGCGTTGTCATGGACCGACCGTCAGATTTCCTTGTCATTCGTCAAAATGGTGAATTTCGCGGCTATGTCATTGTTCAACACCCTCGCGAGGATGGAAAGGCGATGCTTGCCGAGTTCGCCGGTGACCGCCACGCTCTCCTTGCTGCATTGCCCCTCATCGCTAAGCGCTACGACCTGCAGGAATTGCACTGGCAAGTGTTGAGGCACGATGTGCTGTTTCGCTCCCTATGTGAGCAAGCGGGATTGAAACCCGCACCAGCATACGCTCACTACACCTTGAAACTCGTTAACTTCCCACAATTGATGGAGCGGATGCGCCTGCGGTGGGAGGAATTGTTAGGTTGGCGCGATGCCAGCAAGTTGTCGTTCTGGCAGAAGGGCGAGCAGTATGGCTTTCGGTTTGGGGATGACGAACTTGTCACTGACCGCGATACAGCGACTCGCCTCATCTTCGGCACAGTGAGTGGCGAGGAAGCCCAGAAACTTGAGGGACACGGCAAGTTGACCGATGTGCTAAAAGTGATCTTCCCCTTGCCGTGTCTGTGGTATGGAGTCAACTATGTGTGAGGTTTCCGCACCTTACGCTACCTTCAACCAGAGGAACACTGGACGGGCAATCACGCTGCCTGCACAGAAGCACACATCTTTGCTCCCGATCAGCCGTTCCGATTGTCAACAGCGTTTTTCCCCTTGTCACTTATTCACTCTGTTCGCTTGCGCGCCTAATCACGAACAACACCCATCGCCCATAAAGACAAATGCACTCGGTAGCGGAACGGTGTCATCATTTCTGCAGGTGATGCACCATGCGCGGAAATCGCTCGTGGTCACCAACGAAGAAGGTTACCGCTGCCATCGCTGCTCTCCTTGTCGCCTCCTTCCTATGGGCTCTTTTTGTCTCCGCCCGCCCGCCGAAACTAAAACTCGTCCGTAAGTGGCGGGAGGTATCCGTATGGGGTCACTTTTTCGTCGCCTTTTCCCCAGACGCTCACCTTTTAGCGTCGGGAAGTTCTGGCGGCACCATCAAACTTTGGCGGGTAAGGGATGGGAAGTTGGTGCGAACGCTAAGGCACTATAGGGGTTTGTCCTCCATCGCTTTCTCCTCCGACGGTCACCTCTTGGCTGTGGGAGGCAGTGATGGCTCTGCCCATCTTTGGCGAGTGAGCGACGGAAAGGCGCTGCATACGCTGGAGGGCGATCGTTTCGGCTTTTATGCTACCGCTTTCTCCCCTGACTGTCACCTCTTAGCGACAGCGAACCGGGTAGATGGCACCATCAAACTTTGGCGGGTAAGCGGAGGCAACCCTATGGCAATGGGCAACCTCGCCTTGGGCAATTCGGCTTGAGCGTTTTCTGAAACGCTTCGGTGTCTCACTGCTTTCAACCCTGCAACCGAGCCCTCCACTCTATCGGGTTTGCGTCACCTTCTCCTCCGATGGGCGCTATTTGGCAGCAGGGATGAGCAGTGGGATGGTCTATCTTTGGCGGGTGCAAAACTGAAGGGGAGCGTTGGGGGTTCCCCACAAAGGGCAAGAAGCGCAGAGCAAGGGGTAAAGGTTTGCGGTCTGTTTCTGTTGGAGGGCACCTCTC
>FWWL01010486.1_pt1 | contig 10658 bp, 7 predicted proteins | sample 2228331 | NCBI WGS metagenome assembly FWWL01 (sample SAMEA103939775, study PRJEB20133) | metagenome
CGTTGCAGACCCCGGCGATGTTGTCCAGGGAACCGTTGGGGTTGGACTCCGGGTTCACCTCCCCTTTCTCGTCGCAGTAGCGCAGGATGACCCTGCCCTCCTCCACCAGCCTCCGGTGGGTGTCGGGGTCCACCACGTAGTTCCCCTCGTTGTGGGCGATGGGTATGCGCAGGACCTGTCCCGGTCGGGCCCGGTTGGTCCAAGGGGTGGCGGCGTTCTCCACCCGCAGGTTCACGAAGCGGCAGATGAAGTGCAGGCTGGTGTTGCGCAGCATGGCGCCGGGCAGGAGCCCCGCCTCGAGGAGGATCTGGAAGCCGTTGCATATGCCGATGACCAGCCCCCCCTCCCGGGCGAACGCGGTCACCGCCTCCATGACCGGGCTGAAACGGGCGATGGCCCCGCAGCGGAGGTAGTCCCCGTAGGAGAAACCGCCCGGCAGGACCAGGCAGTCGTAGGAGGAGACGTCCCTCTCCTTGTGCCATACGTAATCCACGTCCTCCCGGAGCACACGGTCGATGACGTAATGGCAGTCCGCCTCGCAGTTGGAACCCGGGAAAACCACCACACCGAATCTCATGAGCCCCTCTCCTCACCCAGCCTTTCTGGTATAATCTACCATAACCATATCCTGCCAGTCCGCCGCTTCGGGCTGCCCGCCGGAGCGCCCCGCCCTCCTCTGCGCATCCGGAGCGAGGCGGGAATCACCGGTTCCGGTTGTCTTATCCTCAAACCTCCCGCGGTCTCCTCCCGAAACACCCTCGGGAGCAGCTCCCCCGAGCCCTCCTTCCCAAACATCCCCGGGAGGTTTTATGCACCATGCCCTCCTCCACACCCTTCCCGAGCTGACCCGAGCCGTCCTTCTAAAACACCCCCGGGAGGGAGGCACCGGGCCCGGCCGCCCACTCACTCGATCTCCACGCGGTAATCCTCGATGATGGGGTTGGCCAGCAGGCGCTCGCACATCTCCTCTACCCGCTCCCGGGCTCTCTCCCCCTCCACCCCCTCCAGGCGGAGGGTGATGTATTTCCCTATGCGCACGTCCGCCACCTCCACGTAACCCAGCGACTTGAGGGCTCCGAGGGTGGCCTGTCCAGCGGGATCCAGGATACCCTTCTTGGGAGACACGTAGACCGAGGCGGCGACGCCGGCCGGCTCCTCGCTCACCCGGCGCAGGACCTCGGCGTAGGTCTCCTCCACCTTCCCCAGGTCTCTCCGGAAGCGGTCCTTGTCCATGATCTCCCCCGTCTCCGCGTCCCACAGCCGGCACACGTCGGGGCTGAACTCGTCCCCCAGGAGGAGGCGACCCTCCCGCATCCCGAACTCCAGCTTGAAGTCGGCCAGGATGAGCCCGCGCTCCTCGAAGTAAGGGCGCAGGACCTCGTTCACCCGGAGGGCGATGGAGGTCATCTCGTCCAGCTGCTCCTCGCCGACCAGCCCGAGCTCCCGGATGTGCTCGCGGGCCAGCATGGGGTCCCCCAGCTCGTCGTTTTTGTAGTAGTACTCCACGATGGGCTCCTTGAGCTCCCTGCGCTCCGGGTAGCCCAGCCGCCTGGCCAGGCTCCCCGCAGCGTAGTTGCGCACGATCATCTCCACGGGGATCATCTCCAGCCGCCAGGTGAGGAGCTCGTTGTCGGAGAGCAACCTTATGTGGTGGGTGCGGATGCCATGTTTTTCCAGATAACGGAAGATGATGTCCGACATCCGGGCGTTGACCCTTCCCTTCCCGGCGATCAACCCGCGCTTCTTGCCGTCGAAGGCGGTGGCCTCGTCCTTGAACTCGTGGATGACCTGGCCGGGCTGGTCGGTGGCAAAGACCCGCTTGGCCTTGCCCTCGTAGATGAGTTCCCGCTTTTCCATGCTCACCCTCTCCGTTTCCTCATATGGCCAACTCCTCCAGGCGCTCGAAGACACGCCCCAGGTTGCGCAGGTGGGAAGGGAGGTCGAAGCAGGCCTCGAGCTCCTCCCGGCTGAGATGACCGGTGACCTCGGGGTCCTCCAGGAGCAGGGAGAGGAAATCCCTTCCCGTGGACCAGGACCGCATGGCGTTGCGCTGCACCAGCGCGTAGGCCTCCTCCCGCGTCAGCCCCTTCCTCACCAGGGCCAGGAGCACGCTCTCCGAGAAGACCAGGCCGCGGGTGAGCTCCAGGTTGCGGCGCATGTTCTCGGGGTGAAGGTCCAGGTCCCGCACCACGCCGTGGAACTTCACCAGCATGTAGTGGAGCAGGGTGGTGGAGTCGGGGATGATGACCCGCTCCACCGAGGAATGGGAGATGTCCCGCTCGTGCCACAGGGCCACGTTCTCCATGGCGGCAACGGCGTTGGCCCTCAGGACCCGGGCCAGGCCGCAGATGCGCTCGCATATTATCGGGTTGCGCTTGTGGGGCATGGCGCTGGACCCCTTCTGCCCGCGGCGGAAGGGCTCCTCCGCCTCCCGGACCTCGGTGCGCTGGAGCCCCCGCACCTCCAGGGCGAACTTCTCCAGGCTGGCCCCGGTGACGGCAAGCGCGGCCATGTATTCGGCGTGGCGGTCCCTCTGGATCACCTGGGTGGAGACCTCCGCCGGCCGCAGCCCCAGCCTCCGGCACACGTATTCCTCCACCCAGGGGTCCAGATGGGCGTAGGTCCCCACCGCCCCGGAGAGCTTGCCGCAGCTCACCGTCTCCCGCGCGTGCTGCAGGCGCTGGATGTTCCTGGCCATCTCGAAGGCCCACAGGGCCAGCTTCTGGCCGAAGACCATCGGCTCCGCATGCACCCCGTGGGTCCTCCCCACCATGACCATGTCCCGGCATTCCAGGGCGCGGGCCTTGAGCGTCGCGGTGAGGGCCCTGGCCTGGTCCAGGATGAGGTCCATGGCCTCGCGCATCTGGAGGGCCAGTCCGGTGTCCAGGATGTCCGAGGAGGTCATGCCGTAGTGGATGAAGCGCGAGGCCTCCCCCACGTTCTCGGCCACGTTGGTGAGGAAGGCGATGACGTCGTGGTGGACGGTCTCCTCTATCTCCTTTACCCGGCGGGGGTCGAAGGCCGCCCGCGCCCGGATCTCCTCCAGGGCCTCGCGGGGGACCTCCCCCCGTTCCACTCGCGCCTCCACGGCCAGGATCTCGATCTCCAGCCACTTGCGGAGCTTGTTCTCCTCGCTCCACACGGAGGCCATCTCGGGGAGGGTGTAGCGTTCGATCATCTCCTACCAGCCTTTTCCATGCAACGAACCATTCCCTCCGGGGGCCGCTCGCCCTTCTTCACCGGCCCGCCTATCCCTTCCCGTCCGCCGCGCGCACCGTACGCCTTCCCGGCCGACCCGACGGCCGTCCGGCTACCCCTCCCTCCCGGAGCCCTGCCCGAGGGCTTGCGAGGCGATATACGAGTCCGGGCTCTCCCGTTTTACTCTATGGTTCTCTTTGTCCGGACCGCCTTTCGTCTCTCCCGCTCCGCCGTCCGGCTACCCCTCCCTCCCGGAGCCCTGCCCGATGCCCGCCGGACTATCCTCTCGAGGGGGTTTCCCCGACTATATTATCCTGCCCCGCGCCGCTTTGTAAGCTCGATCCGAATCTTCGCCTGCTCGATCCCGGACTTTTTACCCGGCGCGCCCCGCCACACCGTAGCATCGGGCTTGTCATCCAGGTCCCTTGCCAGCATCCCGAGAGGCCTGGCCGCTCCATCCTCCGATTCCCGGCCCGGGGAAGGCGGCGTCCCCGACCGGTGTCCCGCCGTTCGGACATCCCTTTCCCCGTGTGTGCGTCTTCGGGTGCTGAACGACATGGCATCCAGGTCCGGTGCCGATGCTCCCGCCCTTCCCGTCGGAACCTCACCCTGGTCCCGCCTGTCACCTGGATAAGCTCTCGCGGTAGGAGCGCCAGGCTGCGGCCACTTCCTCGTACTTCAGGGCCAGTATGGAACAGGCCAGGAGGGCGGCGTTCACCGCGTTGTCCACCGCCACCGTCGCCACCGGCACCCCCCGCGGCATCTGGACCACGGAGAGGAGCGCATCCAGGCCGCCGAGGCCGCCGGAGGAGAGGGGGAGGCCGACGACCGGTAGGGTGGTCAGAGAGGCCACCACGCCCGGCAGGTGGGCGGCCATCCCCGCCGCGGCGATGAAGAGTTCCACCCCCTTCGCGGGGGCCTCTTCCCGGACGAAATCCCTCAGCCTGTCCGGCTGGCGGTGGGCGGAGATGACCTCCCAGAGCACCTCCACGCCCATCTTCTCCAGGGTCTCCGCCGCGGGAAGAACCCGCTCCCGGTCCGATTCCGAGCCCATGAGCAAAGCGACTACGGGTGCCATCTCAAACCTTACCTCCCGTTACTTCCGCTTCTCCGTCCCGACGTGAATCATCCTCACTTTCACTGCCTCGCCTCTGAGGGTTGAACCGTCCTCCGTTCATTCCGCACCGCTACGCCGAAGCGAACGGTCCTTTCGCGCCCCCCACCACGCGCCGAGCCGAACGGTCCTTATGTTCTTTCCGCCTCGCCGCGCAGCACTCAAGGAGCCTCTTATCCTCCCGCCTCGCCGTGCTCCTCCGCCTCAGACCTCCCCACCGCGCGCAGGGCGATGTCCTTCCGGTAGTACATGTCGGTGAAGCCTATCTTCTCCACCGCCCGGTAGGCCCTCTCCCTGGCTTCCTGGAAATCCTTCCCAAGCGCGCTCACGTTGAGCACCCGTCCGCCGGCGGTGAGCACCTCCCCCTTCTCCCCCGACTTCGTCCCGGCGTGGAAGACCACCACCCCCTCCTCCGCGCCGGCCTCCTCTAGCCCGGAGATGGGATATCCCGTTTTGTATTCGCCCGGATACCCGCCCGAGGCCAGCACCACCGTCACGCAAGCCCGGTCCGACCACTCAAGCTCCACCTCCGGAAGGCTGCCCTCCATGACCGCCAGCATGGCGGGGACGATGTCGCTCTCCAGCCTGGGGAGCACCGCCTGGGTCTCCGGGTCGCCGAAGCGCACGTTGAACTCCAGGACCTTGGGCCCCTCCCGGGTTAGGATGAGCCCGGCGTACAGAATCCCCCGGTAGTGGATGCCCTTCCTCGCCAGGGCTCTGGCCGTGGGGCGCAGGATCTCCTCCACTACGCGGCGGTAATCCTCCGGGGACATCACCGGCACCGGGGAATAGGAGCCCATTCCCCCCGTGTTGGGACCGGTGTCTCCGTCGCCCACCCTTTTGTAGTCCTGAGCGGGGGCCAGAGGCAGGATGTCCTCGCCGTCCACCAGGGTGAGCACGGACACCTCCTGCCCCTCCAAGAACTCCTCTATGAGCACCTTCTTACCCGCCTCCCCGAAGCGGCCTTCGACGAAGCAGGCTCGGAGGGCCTCGTATGCCGCCCGGTCGTCCCGGGCCACCACCACCCCCTTTCCCGCGGCCAGGCCGTCCGCCTTGACCACGTAGGGAGGGCTTCCCCTGCGCACGCACTCCATCGCCCTCTCGTAATCGGTGAAAACCTCCGCGGAGCCGGTGGGGACCCCGGCCTCCAGCATGAGCTGCTTGGCGAAATGCTTGCTCCCCTCCATCTGCGCAGCCTCTCGAGAAGGGCCGAAGACGGAAAGGCCCCTGGACTGGAAGAGGTCGGCGATCCCCGCCACCAGCGGGGCTTCCGGACCCACCACGGTGAGGTCGATCCTCTCTCGCTCGGCGAAGGCGGCCAGACCCTCCAGGTCCTCCGCCTTGATGTCCACGCAGGTGCCCAGCTCGGCCATCCCCGCGTTGCCGGGAGCGCAGAAAAGCTCGTCCACCAGCGGGGAACCGGCTATCTTCCAGGCCAGGGCGTGCTCCCTTCCCCCTCCACCGACCACCAGGACTCTCATTCCCACCTCCTCCTGTCACCGGAGCTCACATCCGGACAAGCTCAACTCGTTCTTCGCCATCCCCGTTCTCGCAAATCATGATCCCCATACGCTTACCGAGAAGCGCAACAGGCTCACCGCATCCTTTGCCGCCCCCTGCTCTCGCGCCCACCTCCCGCGGTCCCCATTGCCCACATCCCTTTATTTTATGGGCGGCGGTGACAATCCTGCCCCGGGACGGCCGCGCGGAGGCAACATCGTGGTGCGTGTGCCGGGACGAGTATTAAATCCGAAACGATGTGTCTTCCCGGTGGGGAATCAGAGACTCCGCAGGGAAAGGCGGCTGCCGGCCTCCAACCGGCACCCTACCACGTGATGGTGATCTCCAGTCCGGAAATCCTTACGGGAAGCCACACAAGGGAAAACGCCCCGCACGCTCAACATCCCCTCAGGCTATCCCGAACGTGCCCTCAAGGGAAAGGCGGTCGGGGATGGGGATGCGTCCCGCAGTCCAACGTTCTCCCGGCCGCCCCGAACGGCCTCTCGAGGAAGAGATCCTGTTAGGAAGGGGAGCATCAGGCCGCCCGCCGGTGGGCGCGCTTCATATCGCCCTCTAAAGCGGGAGGTCGTCGTAGAAGAGGAAGCGCCCCTGGCGGAGGGGCTCCCCTCCTCCGTCGAGGAATACGGACTGCAGGCGCTCCGGCCCCACGGAGACCAGCTTGATGGGGATGCCCGACCTCTCACGGATGAACTGGATGTAATCGCGCGCCTCGCCGGGCAGGTCCTCCAGGCGGGTGGCGCCGGAGATGTCCTTCTTCCAGCCCGGGAGTTCCTCGTACACCGGCTCGCAGTCTGAGAAGACCTCGTATACAGGTGGAAAATCCTGGATTATCTCCCCTCCCCTCCGGTAGGCCACGCACACCTTCAGGGTGTCGAACTGTGAGAGGACGTCCAGCTTGGTGAGGACCAGACTGGTCAGGGTGTTGAGGCGGGCCGCGTAGCGCAGGATCACCAGGTCGAACCAACCGCAGCGGCGCTTCCTGCCGGTGGTGGTGCCGAACTCGCGGCCCACCTCCTGCATGGCCTCGCCGATCTCGTTGTCCTGCTCGGTGGGAAAAGGCCCGGCCCCCACCCGGGTGACGTATGCCTTGGCCACCCCGATGATCTCGTCTATGTCGCGGGGCCCCACCCCCGCCCCGGCGCACACCGCCCCGGCCACCGTGTTGGAGGAGGTCACGTAGGGGTAGGTGCCGTGGTCCAGGTCCAGCATGAGCCCCTGCGCCCCCTCGAAGAGGACGTTCTTGCCCTCCCGCAGGGCCTCCTTCACCAGGAGGGAGGTGTCGGCCAGTAGAGGCCGAAGCCTCTCCGCGTAAGCGGCGTAGTCGGAGGCGATGCCCTCGGCGTCCAGGGGATCGGCGCCGTAGACGCGGGTCAGGAGGCGGTTTTTCTCCTCCACGGCACCCCGCACCTTCTCGCGGAAGGACGCCGGGTCGAGCATGTCCTGCATGCGCAGCCCCACCCGCGCCGCCTTGTCCGCGTAGGTGGGACCGATGCCCCTCCTCGTGGTGCCCAGGCTGCGCGCGCCCCGGCTCTCCTCGAGGAGGCCGTCCAGGACCTCGTGGTAGGGGAGGATGAGGTGGGCGTTGTAGGAGATGCGCAGGCGGTCCACGTCAACGCCCATGTCCATGAGGTTTTCCATCTCCCGGATGAGCACCGCCGGGTTGACGATGACCCCGTTGCCGATCACCGGGATGATGTGCGGGTAGAGGATGCCCGAGGGCACCAGGTGCAGCTTGAGGGTCTCGCCGTCGTAGACGATGGTGTGGCCGGCGTTGTTCCCCCCGTGGAAGCGCACCACCATGTGCATGTCGTCGGAGAGCAGGTCGATGACCTTGCCCTTCCCTTCGTCCCCCCACTGGGTCCCCACCACGACGATACCGGGCATGACCTTTCCTTTCGGCTGCAGCGTTTTCCGCTGCGCGGATTCTCACCACGCGAAAAAAGATTATAACATCAAGGGCTTTCGCTTCCCATTCGCGCCGCCCGACGGCGGAAAGCGACAACACGGGGGGTGTTTTTGTAGGCTCCGGCGGCATCCGCACACCCTCCACGAGGCCGGACGCCCGCCTTCGAGACGGCACTCGCACAACCCGCTGGAAAATGGGCGGCATCTTCTCACCCTCCACGATGCCGGACGCCCCTCCCGGACAGGCGGCGGGGCTCAAGACCCGCCGGAGGTGCGGATGGAATCCAGGATGGAGCGGGCGGCCACGATGCCGGAGGCGGAGGCCTGCACCAGGCCGCGGGTGATCCCCGCCCCGTCCCCCACGGCGTAGAGCCCGCGGACCTCCGTCTGGAGGTCCTTTCCCAGCTCCAGGCGGGAGGAATAGAACTTGACCTCCACGCCGTAGAGCAGGGTGTCGCGCGAGTTGAGCCCCGGGCAGAGCCGGTCCATGGCCTCCAGCATCTCCAGGATGTCCGAGATGTAGCGGTAGGGCAGGGCGAAGCTCAGGTCCCCGGGGGTGGCGTCGGGGAGGGTGGGGCGCACCGTGGAGCGGGCGATGCGGCGCGCCGTGGAACGCCTTCCGGCCAGAAGGTCGCCCAGGCGCTGGACCAGGATGCCCTCCCCCAGGAGGTTGGCCAGGCGGGCGATGTACTTGCCGTAGGCGATGGGCTCCCGGAAGGGCTCGGTGAAGGTGGTGCTCACCAGAAGGGCGAAGTTGGTGTTCTCCGTGCGGCGCTCGGCGTAGGAATGGCCGTTGACGGTGAGCACGTCCCCGTAGCGCTCCACGCACACCTCGCCGTAGGGGTTCATGCAGAAGACGCGCACCCGGTCCTCGAAGCGCCGCGAGAAGTAATGGATCTTGGGTTCGTAGAGGTCGTTGGTAAGGGGTTCCAGCACCGGGGCGGGGACCTCCACCCGCAGGCCGATGTCCACCTGGTTGTTCTGGGAGCCCACCCCCAGCCTGCCCATCTCCCCGGCCAGCCAGTCGGCGCCCTCCCTTCCCGGGGCGGCGATGACGTAGGGAGCGCGCAGCTCCGATCCGGATGTGGTGCGCACGCCCGTCACCCTACCCTCCTCGGCCAGGACGGCCTCCACCGCCGTGCCCGTCTCTATGTCCACCTTGCCTTCCAGGAAGGAACGGATGTCCACCAGTAGCCGGCGGCAGTATTCCGTCCCCATGTGCCGGAAGGGGCAGGGGGTGAGCACCAGGTTGTGCAGTACGGCCCGGCGGCGCCACTCCTCGACCTTTTCCGGGTCGTCGCCGAAGACCCGGGGCGGGGCCCCGAACTCCAGGTAGAGCCCGTCCACGTGATGGATGAGGTCGCGGAGCATGCGCGTGCCCACGTATTCCTGCAGCCATCCGCCCACCTCCGGGGAGAGGGAGAGCTTCCCGTCGCTGAAGGCCCCCGCGCCCCCCCAGCCGCTGGTGATGGCGCAGGTCCGGCACTTGCGGCACTTCCCCACGCGGGCCGGGCATTCCCTCTTCTCTATGTCCGGCCCCTTCTCCAGCATGAGCACGCGCAGGCCGTCCCTCTTCACCAGCTCCAGGGCGGCGAATATCCCCGCCGGTCCGGCCCCCACGATGATGACGTCGTAATCCTTCTTCATCCCCCTCTCCCGGCTCCCCCGTCTCCCTTCATTCCCGTCTCCGCAGGAGCCACGCCGATGGCGACCACGACCATCTCCCGGCTCCTCCTTTTCCCTTTATTCCTTCGTCCTCCCCGCGGACGCCCATTAGCCTCCTTCCCCAGAAAAGGGTTCAGGTCTTGAATCGTGATACCCCCATGGGTATTAACCGCATTGCGCGCCTCGGCGAACGCCGCCGGGTATTAGGCCCGTGGACATGTATTTCCCCGCCACTATTCCCTGTTTCGAACGCCAGCAAGCTCACTCGGGACACGAAGCCCGCGGACTCCATTGGCCTCCGTCCCCCTTCCCCGATTATAATTTTCCCTGCGGTATGCGAGGGCTTCCATGATCGGCGGAGAGGGGTCGGTTGCCGTGGTCATTATCATCCCCTTCTGGATGCACGACCGCCTGGAGGAGGAAAAGGTGGGGTCGAAGGAGAGTTTCTGCCCGACGTGCGACCGCCCGGTAATCTTCTCCGTGGTCCGCCTGAAGAGGAAGAGGATGCTCTTTTCGGTGTTCAACGTCTCCACCCGGGATCTCGGGACCTTCCTGGTCTGCCCCTCCTGCGGCGGACACTTCCCCGAAAAGGGATCAGGTCTTGAATCTTGAATCCTGATACCCCTGGGGGACCGTGATACCCTCAGGGGTACCACGATTCAAGACCTGACCCCTTGACCCCCGGCGGAGTTGGTGGCCCAGGACATGCCGGGTCCGTACATGGCCCGCTCGCAGACGATCTCCCCGGTGGCCTCCACCCGCGTGGAGACGTCGGTCTCCCCGGGAACCACGGTGTTGGCCAGGAAGGTGGTCCGGGAGTGTGCGGGGACGGGGACCTCCCGCGGCCCCGGGACCGCGCCCCTTGCGGTCATGTAGGTGAGGGTGACCTTCACCGTCTCCGATCCCGGGTTCTGGACCAGGATGTAGGTCTGCATCCCGTGCGCGGTGCAGCCCTCGGCCAGGAACCAGGTGGAGGCGGGGGAGGTCACCCCGGCGGAGTTGGTGGCCCAGGACATGCCGGGTCCGTACATGGCCCGCTCGCAGACGATCTCCCCTGCACTGGACAAGACCCACGTGGAGACGTCCGTCTCATCGGGGACGTAATTGTTGACCAGGAAAGTGGCTCTGGAGTATCCGGGGATGCTCACCCAGCGTGGACCGGCCACCGTTTCCCTTCCGGTCCAGAACGTGAGAGAAACCATGACGAGATCGGGGTTGGGGTTCTGGACCAGGATGTAGGTCTGCATGCCCGCTG
>FWWL01010487.1_pt1 | contig 10658 bp, 14 predicted proteins | sample 2228331 | NCBI WGS metagenome assembly FWWL01 (sample SAMEA103939775, study PRJEB20133) | metagenome
AAATTCTCCCCTTCTGCGCGGCCAACAACATCGGCGTGATTGTCTACAGCCCGATGGCTTCCGGTGTGCTGACGGAACGGTTCTCCCGAGAGCGGGCGGCCGCTCTGCCGGAGGACGACTGGCGCCGTCGGTTCAACGACAACTTCCGGGAGCCGTTGCTGAGCGCCAATCTGGCGCTGGTAGAGGGGCTGCGGGCGATCGCTGCCCGCTACGGTCGGACGGTTTCCCAACTGGCGATCGCCTGGACCCTGCGGCGGCCGGAGGTGACTGCGGCCATTGTGGGCGCGCGGCGGCCCGAACAGATAGAGGAGACCGCGCCCGCGGCCGACTGGGCCCTCCCGCCGGAAGCGGTCGCCGAAATTGAGGAACTCCTGGCCCGGCGGGCGGAGTCTCTGGCAGGCAGGTAAGGAGGGAACGATGTACCGGCGAATTCTGGTCCCGGTGGAACGGGAGGGAAGCCAGGAGGCCCATCTGTGGCACGCGACCCAACTGGCGGCCACCCTGGGGGCCGAACTCCACCTGCTGCATATCATCCCGGTCGTCTCGTCGGATGAGTACTTCTTCCAGCAGATTCAGGTGGAGCCGGGGTCCCGGGGCGCGCGGCGCAGGGCCGAGGCGGAGGACTACTTCCGCCGTCTGGAGGAACGGATGCGGGGTCGGGGGATCGCCATCCACACGGAGATCATCTTCAGCACCCGCCCGGAGGACGAGGCGATCCTGGAGTACGCGGCGAAATTGCAGTGCGACCTGATCGTCCTGCCCAACCTGCGCCGGTCGCTGCTCAGTCGCTGGATTCAGGGCAACGTCCCGGCGCGGGTGCAGCGACGGTCGTCCATCCCCGTACTGTTCGTGAGCGAGGAGGTGGAGCAATGAGTCGGGAGTACGTACTGGAGGCGTTGAACCACGATCTGAAAGCGGAACTGGCGGCGATAGAGATTTACGCCGCCCATGCTCGGGCGCTGGAGGACGACCCCCTGGCCGAAGGCATTCGGGCCATCCTGACGGTGGAACAGCGGCACGCCCGCGACCTGACCGCCCGCATTCGGGAACTGGGGGGCACTCCGGCCGAACCGGGCGGGGTGGAGACGGTTGTGGGGCGGGCGACGGGCGCCGCCAGCGCCCAGGCGACCCCCCTGGAGATGCTGCAACTGGAACTGGCGGAGGAACAGCAGGCCATCCGGGACTACGCCACCCAGATCGCCGAGATTATGGACGACGACGAGACGGTGGCTTTGCTGGAGCAGAACATGGCCGACGAGATGCAGCATGCCCGCTGGCTCAAGGCCCAGATCGCCCGTCTTCGTCGGTAGAGGTGCACCGTGGGCGAGCAACTGGTCGTCCGGCAGAACCGGGAGTTCCTGACCGAGATTCTGGCTCCCGACCCCCACCGTCCCGATGACCCGCAACTCTACCCTGTGGAGCACATCTACCATCTGACGCCTTACGGGATGTTGCTGGCCGGGCTGGCGACCTGCACGGCGATTGTCCTGCATACCTACGCGCAGCACCACGGCCTGGACCTGCAGGAGGTGGAACTGCGGCTGCAGTATGAGCGGGTTTTCAGCGACGATTGCCGGGACTGCGAGGCCATAGATGAGTACCGGGAACAGATTGTGGAAGAGATCGTCCTCACCGGCAATCTGACGCCCCAGCAGCGGCAGAAACTGCTACTGATCTCCCGCCAGTGTCCGGTACACAAGATGCTTCACCAGGGGATAGAGGTGGTTTCCCGTCTGGCCGAATAGACGCGATGGCGGGCGAGAGGAATGCCCGCCATCGCATTTTACCAGTTTGCAGGACAACTGCCGGCAGTTGTCCTGCGAAGAGATGGACACGAGGAGGTCAAAATGGAGCCCGTCACGGTTAATGTGGGGGACGTCGCCCCCGATTTCACCCTGAAAGACCAGAATGAGCAGGAAGTCACCCTCAGCGCCCTGCGGGGCAAGAAGGTGGTTCTCTCCTTCCATCCGTTGGCCTGGACGCGCGTCTGCGCGATCCAGATGGAGGACCTGGAGAAACACCGGGAGGAGATGGAACGCCTGGGCGCGGTGGCGCTGGGGCTGAGTGTGGATAGCGTCCCCTGCAAGAAGGCGTGGGCGGAATCCCTGGGCATCCAGCAAACCCAGCTGCTGGCCGATTTCTGGCCCCACGGTGGCGTCGCCCAGGCCTACGGCATCTTCCGGGAGAAGAACGGCTTCAGCGAACGGGCCGTCTTCATCGTGGATGCCGAGGGGATTGTCCGCTTCAAGAAAATCTACCCGATGCGCGAAGTGCCGGACATTCAGGAGATTCTGGCAGTACTGGCGGAGGTGTGAGATGGCCCGGTACGGGAAAGAGACGCGGCGCTCTCCGGCGGAGGTGATGGAGCGGGCCCGGAAGTTCTTCGGCCCCCAGGGTCTCGGACTGATGGCAGAGGAGCAGGGGGACTGCTGTCTGTACCTCTCCGGGGGCGGAGGATATGTCCGGGTCCAGGTCGCCGTAGGGGAGGGTGGGCGGACGTCGGTCACCCTGGAGACCCGGGAGTGGGACCAGCAGGCTATGCGGTTTCTTGAGGAGGTGTAGATGGACGAGCGCATTGCCGAGGCAATCCGTCGCCATCTGGATTCGGAGGGAATGCTGCCGTGTGCGGCGGCGTTTCGGGTGGTGGAGGAACTGGGGGTGGAACCTCTGGCCGTTGGGCAGATGGCCGATGAAATGGGAGTTCGCCTCAACCGCTGTCAGTTGGGGCTTTTCGGCTACGGCCCGAAGGCGGAGGGCCGGCACAAAGTGGTGCAGCCCGCTCCCGTTGTGGAGCCGGAACTGGCCCAGGCCATCCACGACCGCCTGCAGGAGGGCCGTCTGGCCTGTCTGGCGGCATGGGAGATCGCAGAGGAGATGGGAATTCCCAGAATGGCCGTTTCCGCGGCGGCGGAGGCGCTGGAGATCCGGATTATCCGCTGCCAGTTAGGGGCGTTTTGAACTTCCGGCAGGCCAGGGGCCTGCCGGAAGTTCCAGATCCAGTGGTGTGTCCCTGTTCATCTTCATCGCCGAGACACAGAGAACGCCAGTTTTCTTTGCTGGAGTGTAATTATTTAACCGCCCGACGCGAAACCGTCGGGCTCAAAGCGAAAGCCCCTTTTACTGCTGTTTTTTGCCGCTCAAAGCCGGTCTGCGACCGGCGTTCGGCGGCTCACATACCCGCCGGGGGCGGAGAAGACTGCGGACTGTGGACTGTGAAAAGCGTTCTCCGCGAACTCCGCGGTGATAATCTTTAACGGCTGATCTGCTGGAGCGTTCGGCTCAGGATTTCCTCCTGCTCTTCCTGGCGCTGCTTGCGGCTGGCGCGGAGGGCGGGAACCGCCTTCCCCTGTCGTCGGGCCTCTTCCATCGCCCGGCGGAAGGCCAATTCTATCGGGCTGGGGAGAGGATCCTCCGGCTCCAGAACCGGCATCTCTTCCTCGGCTAAAGTCAGGTCTATTCGCTTTTTGCGTCGATCCAGTTGCAGGATGCGGACCTCAATCTCGTCCCCTACCCGATAGGCATCCGGGCGGTTGAAGGCCCCCATTTCCCGCGCATGAAGGAGTCCGGGCCGTTCTGCGCCGATATCCACAAACAGCCCGTACCGCTCCACCCGCACCACCTTGCCGGTATACGTCTGTCCTTCGGCCAGATCTTTCCATTCTACGTCCACGGGCTTTACCAGTGTCAGCGCGACGCGCCCCTGCTGCGGGTCCACATGGGTGACCCATACGGTGACCTTCTGGCCTTCTTTCAGCACATCGGCGACGCGATTGACCGGCTTGGTGCTCAGTTGGGAAATGTGGATCAGCCCGTCCCGTTCCAGGCCGATGTCCACGAACGCCCCGTACAGTTCTATTTTGCGGACAACGCCCTCCAGTTGCATCTTGGGACGGAGGTCGGCGATAGATGTGGGTCGGGGTTCTGCGCTCGTCATCTCCATAGACGTTCCCCTGGTATACAAGGTTTTGCCCGGTCTCCTGGACCGGGCGGGCATATTATAATGCGATATACGGAATCTGTCAAGCGGGCTGATTTCGTGTAGTCAGCAACAGCGCACCGAAACGCTCGCTCTGGGGCAAACTTAACAGGAATTGAACACCAGATATGCTATAATTTTAGAGTCTCGCTCTTCGCACTGCTAATGGTGACCGAGATGAGAATTTTGATTGTAGAAGATGAAATGGACCTGGCCAGCGCGCTGGCGCGCGGGCTGCGTCGGCAGGGCTACGCGGTGGACATCGCCAGTACCGGAGCAGAGGGTTGGGAAAAAGGCGAAATCTATGACTACGATCTGGTCATTTTGGACCTCAATCTGCCCGAAATGGACGGTCTGGAGGTATGTCGGCGACTGCGGGTCAGCAAACCCGATTTGCTCATTCTCATCCTGACGGCCCGTGGTCGGTTGGAAGACAAGGTCACCGGTCTGGACCTGGGAGCGGATGATTATCTGGTCAAGCCATTCCATTTTGAGGAACTGGCTGCCCGGATTCGAGCGCTCCTCCGACGCGACCTGCGGGTACGGGAACCGATCCTTCAGGTTCGTGACCTGAAACTGGATCCCGCCAGCCGAACGGCCTGGCAGGGGAAACGACGGCTGGAATTAACGGCCAAGGAATTCTCTATACTGGAGTATCTGATGCGCCATCCCGGAGAGGTGATTTCCCAGGAGACGCTGATTGAGCACGTTTGGGGAGAAGATGTGGACCTGTTTACTGGCAGTGTCCGGGTCCACATCCACTCATTGCGGCGCAAATTGGGCGATACAGCGGAGAATCCACGCTACATTGAAACCGTTGTAGGGCAGGGATACCGATTGCTAATGGAAGAGGGGAGCGAATGAAATCCTTTCTGCAGAGATGGCGGGATGGCTTTGCTCATTTTCTTACCCTGCGCCGCCGTATGACGCTCTGGACCGGCGGGCTGTTGCTGGTTTTGGGTCTGGTGTTGGTGCTGATCTTCAATATGTTGACCGTCGCCCGCGTCCCACAAGCAGTCAGCGTGGTCGTTCTACAGGCAACCCCTGAATCCGCATACCAGTTTCCTTTGACTCCATCTCCGGACCAATCCTTATCCCTGCCTCCGGAAGAGGTAGTCGTAGAACCGGTTCGGAAGATTGTTGCTCGCGAAGTACGGTGGATATCCGTCATTGGGGTGGTAGTATTTGCTCTTCTGGGAGCAGCGGGGGCATACTGGATCACCCGCCAAGGCCTCCGTCCCGTCCGGCAACTCAGTCAAGCGGTTCAGGAAATTCAGGCGGACTCGCTGGACCGGCGCGTTGCCCTGACCGGGCCGCCGGACGAGGTCAAAGCGCTGGCGGACGCGTTTGACCATATGCTGGAGCGCCTGCAGCAGGCTTTTGAACAACAGAGCCGGTTTGTGGCCGATGCAGCCCATGAATTGCGTACCCCCCTGACGACTTTGAGAACCCATCTGGAGGTCATTCAGGGAGACCCCAGTGCTGCCCTGAGCGATTATCGGGAAATGGCTCAAACTATGGACCGGACACTCAGCCGGATGGAGCGCTTGGTGGAGGACCTGTTGTTGCTGGCCAGAGGGGAAATGGAAATTCGCCGGGAAATCGTTCCCCTGGAGGTTCTTCTGACCGAGGTGATGAATGAGATGAGACCGCTGGCCCAGGCGTGCGAAGTCGCCCTGCAACTGGATGTTGTGGGCGAACCGGCAGTCCTGGCGGATCCTCCTCTGCTGGCGCGGGCGGTGAGCAATCTGGTGGAAAACGGGATTCGCTACAACCGTCCGGGAGGCTCGGTTATCGTCACGGCGTATCCGGAAGGAGGAGGATTCGCCATCCAGGTTCGGGATACCGGGATCGGTATTCCGCCCGAAGAACTTCCACATATTTTTGAGCGATTTTACCGGGTAGACCGTTCTCGGGACCGACATCGGGGTGGGGCCGGTTTGGGCCTTTCCATAGCCGCGCATATCGTTCGGTTACATGGCGGCCATATTCAGGTGAAAAGTCAGCCTGGGACCGGAAGCATCTTCACCATCTGGCTGCCGGCTGCGAATGCGGAAAGAGAGCCTTCAAACTTAACAGGGATTTAACACCCTCTATGCTATACTGAAATTGGCTGAGCGGCCAAACGAGTCACCCAATTGCAGGAGGTGTGAGATGCTGCGAAGAGCGTGGGTGATCGGTGTTGTGGTGCTCTTAGTGAGTGGTATGGCTGGCATGATAGCCGGAATGGTGACAGAAGTCCGGGCGAAGCAACCTGCCGTGCCACTGAACTGTTTTGTCGTTCTCCGGCCTGGTCAGGAAGGGGGTGGAGGCGCCGAGACCTTTTGTGAGGAGGAAATGGCTCTCTCCACTCCAACGCCGCCTTTGACTCTTGATTTGGGTGCAGGTCAGCATTGCGTGGTTGAGATTCATCCACTCCAACCTGGAGAGAGCGCCTCCGAAATCCGTCCTGTGGGTTGCTTTGCGACTTTCTCTGAGGCCATTGCAGCTGCCACCGGGGGCGATGTGCAACTCTCTCCAGATGTGGGCCCAGACGAAGTTACTGAGGAGATGCTGGTTCCTGCTCAGAGGCGAGAGTATTGATCATAAACCAGCCGCTCGGCCGGGGCGTGTAGGTAAGTCCTGCACGCCCTGTTTTGTTGCGTGGACGGCTTATCTTGATCCCCGGTTGGGGCTGCAGATACAAGAAAACCTGGTTTCAAACTTAACAGGGATTTAACATCCTCCGTGCTATACTGGAATCGGATGAGCAGCCAGATCAACAGACCTTCAGGAGGTGCAGCAATGTTGAAGAAAGCCTTCATCACACTCGGTGTCCTGCTCTTAGCAGGTAGCCTGGCAGCGGCCGTTTGGACAGGATGGGCCGGGATAAGCGGAAGAAGTGCCCGGGCCGCCAGTGCAGAGGATGGCTGTCCTCCGGGCTATGTGAAATCCCTTGTTCTTGAGCCCATCTCATCGGGCGAACAGGGCTCTCTGGTTGTGGAGCAGAGCTGCCGCCCGGCGGATGAGGGGGTTAAAACTGTTGTGCTGGAGCCGCTGGGACCGGAGGAAATGAGGCCATCCGAATACCAGCCGACGGAGACCAGCCCTGTGGTACGGGGGCCCAGCGATTCGGCCGACTACCGTTGCGTGGTCGTGTTACAGCCCCTTGAGGAAGGTGGGGCTGCCTCTCTGCCCGTTTGCGGCAAGGGGAAAATAGAGTCCGTAAATGATGTTTCTCTCAACTCCCTCTACCTGATCGCCAAATTCTATGATAATACAAACTACGATTCCCTCTTGATAGAGTACTACGGGCAGTACCCCTGTTCCGCAGGGTACAGTTACGGCAGACCTGACCTGCGGGTTGATGGGGTGGATAATCGGTTTGCCTCCGGGCGGGGGTTCTCCAGTTGTGACCGCATCACGGTGTACGACGGCTACAACTACACCGGGCCGCAATACACCTGTGGGCCGAATTGCTCAACCTTCTATGCACTGAATGATGCGGTGAGCTCCTGGAAAGTTGAAGATTAAAAAACATCAATCTGGCTGCTCAACTCCGGGCCTGTGGGCACTGCTCACAGGCCTTTTTGTCCAGAACTACTGCTGCAATGGCAAGTTTTGAGGGTCGGCCTCCCCCCAGCCCCCGTGAACGGGCGGGGCTGGGGGAAAAGGGCGCTGAAAGCGCCCTTCTAAAGCCCGGCCTGACCGTTTACGGTCAGGCGAGAGAAGGAGCGACATTGCCCCCTGATAAAGCGAGGAAATAGATTTTTTGCACCGGGCAGCCTCGCCGCTCAGCACAAAAATCTGCTTTTTGCCCCCCGCCGGAGGCGAAAAAACCTACCCTTGTGAACCTGCCCCCCTCCCTGTTGCGGCGTTCCGCCGCACGGGGAGGGGGAAACCTCACCTTCTTTACAAACAGACAAGATTTCACCGCAGAGACGCCGAGACGCCGAGAGAGCAAAAGGAACCTCCGCGCTCTCCGCGCCTCTGCGGTGAGTTAACTCGTCGGTTTGAGGCGAAGCTTCGCTGGATAGTTACGCACAATCTTAACAGCGATTTAACATACGCTGGGATATACTGGGATTGTTGAATAGCCAGGGTGCCCTATTCCAGATAAATGGAGGTGTATCATGAAGAAACTGTTCATGCTCGCTGGCGTCTTACTGGTAGCAGGCAGTCTGATCAGCGGAGTATGGGCTCAAGGAAACCTTCAAGAAATACCCCCACTTTCTCCTGCCCGAACGCTTTCCGGCAGCGACCTTCGCGTTGGCGACGCCACGGCACCAGATAGCCCGGTTCGGGTGAAGCACGCCGCGGTCTCTCTGCAGCCCACCGATCTGGGGGATGTTATAGTAGAGGGGACGGGAAATGCCGGGGCTACGGCGGTCAAGGAGAAGTCACCGGATCGGGCGATTCCCCAGGCCATGTCCCCTCAGACCCGCTCCGGAGACGAACTCCGGCTGGGCGACGCCACGGCACCAGATAGCCCGGTTCGGGTGGTGGAGAGCAATACCGTTTCCCTGCAACCCACCGATCTTGGTGAAGTGACGGTAGAAGGGCGAGGGAACGGTGGAGTTCGCCCAGAGAAAGGGAAACTGGACGCCCATCTGGAGTATTACCAGGCGGAGATCGGTCCCCTGGGTGCAATTCCCATCAGCGGTGTTCTCAACCCGTCCGTTGCCCACCTTTACGGCCCGTACTGGTACAACGCCGGAGATCGGGTGACCGTCTCTGTTTCCTGGACACCAGGTTCTTCCCCCTTGCGCATTGGGCTCACCAGCCAGCAATCGGGTATCTTCTACGGCTGTGAAGTCTCCGGCGGAGGGGGAAGTTGTACGGCTCGGGTCCTTCAAGGGGGCTGGTATTATCCGACGGTCTGGAACGTGGGTTCGTCCACGGTCTCCTACAGCGGTTACGTCTCCTGGTGACAAATCCTTACTGGGCACTTCTGGCTATTCTATGCCCTGGTGGTTGATGCTGGCGGCCAGGGGCCGCCAGCATCAACACCCTGCTACTCTCCCCGTGAAAGTTCAGGGAATGTGCTTCGTGTAGTTATCACGCGTCCTATCAATTCCCGGTCCCCAACTTCCAGCTCCCGATACCCCCGCTGCGCCTCCGCGATACTCACCGGCCGGAACGACACCCAACTCTCGCCGGGCACGCACTGGGCCAGCAGAGGGATGTCGGCGCGGATGACGGTGGCGATTTTCGGATACCCGCCCGTCGTCTGATGGTCGGCCATCATGACGATGGGCTGGCCATCGGGCGGGACCTGCACCGCGCCCAGCGGCACCCCGTCCGAGACGATCTCCGTCCCCTTGCTGTGGGCGACGCGCGGCCCTTCCAGCCGGTAGCCCATCCGATCCGACGTCGGGAGGACGCGGTATTCGGCACCGAAGAAGGTCTCCAGCCCCTCCGGGGTGAAGTGGTCATCCTGCGGGCCGGGGATGGCCCGCAGGACAGGCCGGTCGCTGTAGGGCGGGATGAGATGCCGGGGAAGGGCCCGTCCGGCCCGCTCCACCAGATCCCCGGAGACCGGCCCAATGGGCAGACGGTCCCCCGGGCGCAGGGCGCGCCCTTCAAGACCCCCGAAGCGGCCCGGCAGGTAGGTGGACCGTGACCCCAGCACCGGCGGGACGTCTATCCCGCCCGCGACGGCCAGGTAGGCCCGACACCCCCGGCGCCGTCCCCCGAAGGAGATGACCGACCCCCGCCGGACGAAGACGGACATCCACATCGGCATCTCCCGGCCGTCCACCTGAAAGGTCAGGTCCGCTCCGGTCACGGCAACCAAACAGGGTGCCGTAGCCCGCAGCGTCGGGCCGACCAGGGTGATCTCCAGCCCGGCCGCGCCGGGCGGGTTCCCCACCAGGCAGTTCGCCACCGCCAGGGCGAAAAAGTCCATCGCACCGGAGGGGGGAACCCCATACCGCGCGTACCCCGGCCGCCCCAGGTCCTGGACGGTGGTCAGCAGACCCCCTTCTATGACTTCCAGAACCGTCCGTTCCATGCCCGATGCCGCTTCTATCCGTCTACGGGCACGAATCGCACCCGATCCCCCGGTTTCAGTAGGGTGGGGGGATCGCGCTGAAGGTCCAGCATTGTCCACGGGGTACGCCCGATGATCCGCCAGCCGCCGGGAGTGGAGAGCGCGTAGATGCCGGTCTGACGGCCAGCAATTCCCACCGACCCGGCCGGCACCGACAGGCGCGGGGTGGGGAGGCGCGGCGTCGCCAACCGATCCGGCAGTCCCCCCAGATAGACAAACCCCGGCGCAAACCCCAGCATGTAGACGGTGTAGGTGACGCTGGTATGCAGGCGGATCACCTCATCCACCGAAAGGCCGTGGTATTCGGCCACGAACTCCAGGTCGGGGCCGAACTCCCCGCCGTAGATGACGGGGATTTCCACCTCCGTGGGCTCCGGTAGCGGGACTTCCGCGCTCCGTCGGAGGGCGTCCGTCACATGCTTCACTGCCTCATCCCAGGTGAGTTGGAGCGGGTCGTAGTAGACGAGAAGGGAACGGTATGTGGGGACGGTCTCCTGCAGGCCGGGGAACGGTTCCCGGCCCAGGACGTGGTCCAGAGCCAGCACCTGGCGGTGGATGTCGGGGTGGATTTCGTCCCCGAACTCCACGACCATGGCGGATTCTCCCGCGGGCAGGAAACGAGGGATCATCAGGACTTCCCGACGAAGGTCC
>FWWL01010492.1_pt1 | contig 10654 bp, 10 predicted proteins | sample 2228331 | NCBI WGS metagenome assembly FWWL01 (sample SAMEA103939775, study PRJEB20133) | metagenome
GAAGTTGGCATCGTAGCGGTCGGCGAAGCCTTCCTCGAAGAACGGGCGCGGGCCGCCGCTCAGGTGCATGATGACGTTCTGGAAGCGACGCCCGGCATCGGTGAGGTCGCCCGGCTTGCCGAGGGCAGGGAGGACGCGCTCGCGGAACCCGCGGGCGAGCGCCTCCGGGTCCCCGGCGAGGCCCGTCATGTCGACCCCGGCGAAGTACGCCGCCAACGCTCCCCAGCTCGCGAAGAAGTCCAAGATCTCGGCGCCCGAGGTGACGCCGCAGAGCGCGAGGGCGCCATCGTAGGCCTCCGGCGCGCGCTCCAGCGACAACGTCACGACGTTTCCGCCCATCGACGCGCCGACAAGATACACGCGCTCGGGCTCGCCCACCGTCCGTTCGAACAGCTCCTTCAGGGCGAGCGTATCGAGCGCGCCGAAGCCCGGAACGTAGCCGTTCGCCCGGTAGCTCGACGCCGCCCAGGCGTACCCGCTGGCGATGAAGTACTCGCGCATGGGCGGCGGGATATCGACCACGAGCTCGTCGCCGAAGCCCCGAAATCCGTGGGCCCACAGGACGAGCCGGCCGTTCCAGTCGTCGGGCACTTCGATCTGGTACGCGCCGCCTTCATAGGTCCCGTAGAAGGCCCGCGCTCCGGGAAGGGGATCGAACGCGGGGTCGCGAACGCGGTACTGCGGGGTCTCGGGCGTGACTCGGAGCGACGCAGGGGTCGCCGTGGCCCGCTCCCGGTTCTCGTCCGCGGCGGGCGCGGTGCGCTCGCAGGCCACCGCGGCGAGCAGCGCCAGCGACAGGACCACGACCAACGAAAAACGGGATCGACGCACGGTGACGCTATGCTAGGCGGCATCGGGCGATGTGGCAATGGTCCCGGCGCACGCGGTGGCGCGCCGGCGGCCCGGGAATCTGGTATCGTATGTCGATGGCTGGTTCCCGGTGCGGCGGGAGGGTCCGATGACGCGAGAACTGTTCACCCGGCGGCTCCGGGAGCTGCAGAGCGACACGCTCATCCTCGCCAGCATGGTCGAGAAGGCCATCGACGCATCCGTCGAGTCGCTCCGCGCTCATGATGTGGCGCTGGCCCAACGGGTCGTCGGCGACGACAGCGCCATCAACCGGCTGCGCTACAAGATCGAGGAGGACACCATCCACACGATCGCGACGCAGCAGCCGATGGCGGCCGACCTGCGTGAGCTCGTGGCGATCCTCTTTCTCGCGTCCGAGCTCGAGCGCATCGGGGATCACGCCGAGGGCATCGGACGGATCACGCTCATGATGAAGGGCCCCGCCCCGGCGGACCTGCTCTTCGAGATCCCGGACATGGCGCATGCCGCCCGCGATATGTTGCATCGGGCGATCGACGTGTTCATCGAGCGTGACGCCGAACGTGCCCGCGCGCTCGTCGATGAGGACGATGTCCTCGACCGCATGTATCACGACACGAACGAGAAGCTCATCCGGCACATGATCCGCAACCCCGACGATGTGGAGTGTGGTACGTACCTCATGTGGACGTGCCACAACCTCGAGCGGATCGGGGACCGCGTGACCAACATTTGCGAGCGGGTCATCTTCGTGGCGACCGGTGAGCTTCAGGAGATCAATGTCTCCCGTTACTAGGGCCGTCGCTTCGCCGGACATCCACGCAACGTCACAGCCACGGATTCTCGTCATCGAAGACGAGCCGGCGCTCGTCGCGTCGCTCACCTACAGCCTCCGCAGGGAAGGCTTCGCGGTCGACGCCGCGCGCGATGGCCGCGAAGGGCTCCGTCTCGCTCTGCAAACGCGGCCGGATCTCGTCATCCTGGACCTGATGCTTCCGGGCGTCGATGGTCTCGAGGTGTGCCGGCGCCTACGCGCGGCCTCCGATACGCCGGTGCTCATGCTCACGGCGCGGTCCGAGGAGACGGACCGTGTCATCGGGCTCGAGCTCGGCGCGGACGACTACGTGACGAAGCCCTTCAGCATGCGCGAGCTCATCGCGCGCGTGCGGGCCGTCTTGCGAAGGAGCGCACGCGCCGAAGCGCCGGACGAGCGGCCCATCGTGGCGGGCTCGCTGCGCATCGAGCCCGCCTATCGCCGTGTGCTCAGGGACGGGCGCGAAGTCCCGTTGCGCCCGCGGGAGATGGACCTGCTGCTGTATATGGCGGCCCGGCCGCATCGACCGCTCACCCGCGAGACGCTCCTACGGGACGTGTGGCGAGACGAGATCGCGACGGGTCCGCGCACCGTCGATGTGCACATCCGGTGGCTGCGCGAGAAACTCGAGGACGATCCCTCGCGTCCCCGGCACCTGGTGACGGTCCGGGGCTACGGGTACAAGTTCGTCCCCTGAGGCGCCGCTGGCACGAGATGACCGTCCGCACGCGTACGCTGCTCGCGCTCACCGCCCACGTCGTCGTGGCCTTCATGCTCGTGGGTCTCTGGGTGGGACCGCAGGCCATCCCGGCGCTCGTCGTGGTGGGACTGCTGAGCCTCGCGGGTGCGTGGACGCTGTCCGGGTGGGTCGCGCAGGCGGTCGAGCGGGCCGCCGGGCGGTTCGCCGATGCGTTTCGCCGGGCCGGGGAATCAGCGGCGGCCGTAGGCGAGGGCCCGGCAGAATTCGCCCCGCTGGTCCGTGCGCTGGACGCCACGAGCGAGCGCCTGCGTCAGCTCTCTCGCGAAGGCGCCCACGTCGCTGCGCTCATCGAGGCCACAACGGACGGCATCGTCGCTGTCGATGGTGAGCAACGCATCGCGTTCCTCAACGCGTCGGCCGCCCGCCTGTTCGACATCGATCGGAAGACGGCGGTCGGGCGCGGATTCCTCGAAGTCGTGCGGGATCACGACATCTACGACCTCTTGCGCAGGTCGCTCTCCGAGGGACGGCAAGAGCAGCGGGTGCTCGCGTTCGGTCCGCAACAGCGTTGGCTGCAGGTCACGGCCGTGCCGTTTCCCGTGACCGATCCGTGGGCCGGGCTCGTCGTCGTGACCGACGTGACGGAAGTGCGGCGACTGGAGCGGGTACGGCGCGACTTCGTGAGCAACGTGTCGCATGAGCTCAGGACGCCCGTCGCGGGCATCAAGGCGGCGAGCGATACCCTCGCCGAGGGCGCCCTCGACGACCCATCGGCGGCGCGTGAGTTCGTCGAGCACATCCGGCGCGAAGCGGATCGATTGTCGCTGCTGGTGGACGAACTCCTGGAGCTGTCGCGTATCGAATCGGGCGAGGCGCCGCTGCGCCTCGAAACGGCGGACGCGCGCTCGCTCCTCGAGGAGTGCGTCTCCCGGATGAGCGCGTTGGCGGGCCGGGCTGGCGTCGCCCTTCGGGTCGAGGCGCCAGACGGACTTGCGGTGCGCGTGGACCGCGAGCGTATCGGCCGGGCGCTCACGAACCTCGTGCACAACGCCATTCGATTCACACCGGCCGGGGGCGTCGTCACCTTGCGGGCTCGGAGCGACGACGGCGCGACTGCGCTGGAGGTCAGCGACACCGGGGTCGGCATCAGTCCGGACGACCTGCCGCGCATCTTCGAACGCTTCTACAAGGCGGAACGGGCGCGGTCCGGCGGAGGGACGGGGCTCGGGCTGGCCATCGTCAAGCACATCGCGCAGGCGCACGGAGGGACAGTGTCCGCGCGGAGCCGGCCTGGGCAGGGCTCGACGTTCACGCTGCGTCTGCCATCGCCCGCCAGCGACGATGCGGAAGCTGGCCGGCCCGATTCGCCATAGTCCGAATCGCTCTACTTTCGTTACGTTCGGCCCATAGTGATACGCGTGCGCGCTTCGGTACGCTCCGGTGGAATGCATCGGTGGCTCGTCCCGCTCGCCGGAGTCGCGCTCGCCCTCGCGCTGGTCACGGCCGCTGCCTGCGGCGGCTCGGACGAGGCGACGTCGTCGCACGAAGGGTCCTCCCACGCGCCGCCCGAGGGCGGCTTCACGGCGCACGTCTATGATCCGCCGCGCGAGATCGCCGATTTCACCCTCATCGACCAGAACGGGAGGCCGTTCCGCCTGAGCGATACCGACGGGACGGTGCGGCTGTTCTACTTCGGGTACACGAATTGCCCCGACATCTGCCCGACAACGCTGCTCACCTGGAAACGGGTGCGGGAGGAGCTCGGCGACCACGCCGAACACGTCACGTTCATCATGGTCACGGTCGACCCGGAGCAAGACACGCCCGAGGTGCTCGGGCGGTACGTGACCGCGTTTCACCCTTCGTTCATCGGACTCACCGGACCGATGGAGGACCTGACGCGTGTGTGGGCCGACTTCGGCGTCCAGGTGCAGAAGGAGCCCCAGCCTGACAGCGCCGCTGGCTACTCCGTTGGGCACACGGCCGCCGTGTTCGCCGTCGATCCGGAGCGCCGCTTACGTCTCAAGTTTCCGTTCGGCGCGACGCCGGAGCAGATCGCCCTCGACGTCCGCCGGTTGATGGAGTGACAGCAGTCGATGGAGGTATCGAACGTGAAACGCATTGGATTCGCACTGGTGCTCGTAGCGCTGGCCGCGACGGGATTGGTCGCCGTCGCTTGTGGTGGGGAGGAAGAAGAGGCGCCCTCGCCCACCGCCACCACGGCTCGGCCGGCAGCCACGGAGGCGCCGGCTTCCCCGGAAGCTCAGGCCATCGTCATCGAAGACGCGTGGGCAAGGCCGTCTCCCATGGGACAAATGGGCGGCGATGGGGGCCAGGGCATGCAGGGGACCATGGCTCCAACGAGGGGCGCGGCCTACATGGTCATCCGCAACACGGGGACCGAAGACGACGCCCTCGTCGGCGCATCGAGTGATGTCGCCATGACGACGGAGGTTCACGAGTCGTACATGGAGGGCGACACGATGATGATGCGCCGGGTCGAGCGCATCACAGTGCCCGCGGGCGGCGAGGTCGTTCTCGAACCCGGCGGCTACCACGTGATGTTCATCGACCTGAAGGAACCGCTCCAGGCGGGCACGACCATCGACATCACGCTCGAGTTCGAGAAGGCCGGCGAGATCGCGGTGGAGGCCGAAGTCCGCGCCGAGTAGGGGTCAAGCCGCGGAGCTTTGTAAGGCGCGTTGGCCGGGCGCGGGTGCGTCCTTGAGAGCCGGCGCCGCGGTGCGAACCGGGGCGTCGGTGGTGACCACCCAGACCCGGCCCGTGCCTTGCCAGCGGGTCTCGAGCGTCCCCACGTAGACGCCCTCATCGAGCGCAACCATCACGCGGCGTTCGCCGCGCAGGAAGTAGTACCCGAGGAGCGCATCGGGGCGGTCGGGCCGGCTCAACACGATGGTGTGTGCCCCGTCGTCGAAGTGCACGGTCACGTCCGTGAGCTTCCTGCCGTGGACATCCATGATCGTGACCATGGCGTCAACCTCCCTGCACCGTAGCGGGCCGACGTTAGGAAGGCGTTACCGCCAGATGAACGATACGTTACGACGCTCGCCCCATCAGGGAACCGGAGCGGATCGCCGGAGCATTGCCTCGATTTCTGCCAGCGCCTCCCTGGTATTCGCGTTCCGGAACGACGCCAGTTCGGGGTCTGCCTCGCGCACCAGGGCTTCGGGCACGAGGTCGACGGTGACGCGGCGCAGGAAGGCGCGCAACGAGCGATCGGATTCGTTGAGCGCCTCGACGAGCGCGGGGAGGCACGTGCGCGCATAGACGCCGATGGCCGGCTGCGGCTCGCCGTGTGCCTGGGGCACGACCGCGTCGACGCCGTTGCGCCTGCCGACGAGCAGCCGGAGCAGTTCGGGCCGCAGGAGCGGTGCGTCGCACGGGGCCACGAGCACGTGATCGGCCTCCGCGTACGACAGGCCCGTGTACACGCCTGCCAGCGGCCCACGGTGCGGGAGCAGGTCTTCACCGACGAAGAGCGGGACGCGGGAGGTGAGGGGCGGCAGCTCTTGCCCGGGCGCCACCGCCAGGATGAGCGGTGACGCGACCTGCTGCATCGCGTCCACGACCCATTGGAGGAGCGGCCGCTCGAGCAGGAGCGCACCGGGCTTGTCGCCCCCCATGCGGACGCCCTGACCGCCCGCGAGGATCACGCCGATCATGTCGTTGCTACGGTACGACGGCGGGGTGGCGGCTTGACAGTGCCGATCGTCCCCTGCTCGCCCGACGTCGCGGCGGACGCTGGCACGTGGGGCAGAAGTGGGTTCCTCGGCCCGCGACCTTGATCCGGGCGATGGGCGTGCCACAGACGAAGCAGGGCGCACCTGTCCGGCGAAACACCCGCACATAGAACTGGTGCGACCCTTCGCGACCCTCAGCGTCTCGGTAATCCCGGTAACTCGACCCGCGGTGCCCCATCGCCTCCTTCAGCGTCTCGGGGATCGCCCGTGCGAGGCGTTCGAGATCGGCGCGGCGCAGTGAATTCGCGGGTCGGAGGGGATGGATGCCGGCCCGGAAGAGCGATTCGTCGGCATAGATGTTCCCGATGCCGGCGAGCGCCTCCTGGTCGAGCAGCACGGCTTTCACGGGCGCGGAACGGCGCCTGAACATGGCCCGCAGACGTTCGCCCGTCAGCCCTTCGAGGGGCTCCGGCCCCAGCTTCCCCACGACCTCCGCCGGGTCCTCGACGAGCCACAGATTGCCGAACTTGCGCAGGTCGCTGAACCGAAGCTCGCGCCCGCCGTCGAGCGCGAACACGACGCGCGTGTAGGGGTCGGGTGGGTCTCCGACGCGGCGCAAGAGCAGCGCGCCCGTCATCCCCAGGTGGACGATGAGGGCCCCGCCACGTTCGAGCCGCAGCACGAGGTACTTCCCGCGCCGCTCGATGCCGTCGATCCGCTGGCCGCGGAGCGCCGCGGCGAAGGCGCCGGCCGGGGGCGTCCGGACCATGCGTTCGGCGTCGGGCGCCACCCTGACCGATTCGATGCGGGCGCCGTGGAGCGCGGGCGCGAGGTCACGCCGGATCGTCTCGACCTCGGGAAGCTCGGGCACGGTTCAGTCCAGGTCGTCGTCGCCGAGGCCGTCGTCCTCGTCGTCCATGAATTCTTCGGGGATCTCGCCGCGTTCCATCCGTGAGACCGCGTCCTCGAACTCGGGGCCGAGGTCCTCGCCGGCCTCCTCGGCCATCCGCCGGGCCCATCGCGCGACCGCGCGGGGGTCGTCCTCATCGAAGTCGGGGAGGCGGTCGAAGTCGTCGGCGAAGGCGCTATCCGCCCGCATCACGGCGAACCGCGAGATCAGACGGGACAGGTCGGCGCTCCCGCAGCGGTCGCACGTGGCCGCCACCTCCGCGGTGAACGAACGCTGGAAGACGCTGACGCGGCGTCCGCACGCGTTGCACCGATACTCGTAGATGGGCACGGCTCCAGTATAGCGACGGCGGCGCGGGCACGGCGCGCCTTGGGGCGCAGCGACGATCGGAAGCGCGATGCGGCGCCCGTGACCCGCAGGCCGGGCGCCGCATCGAGTCGTGGCGCGTTCGGGCGATTACAGGCGTTCGATGATCGTCGCCGTGGCCATCCCGCCGCCGGTGCACATGACCTGGTGGCCGTACCGCCCACCTGTGCGCTCCAGCTCGTGCAGGAGCGTCGTCATGAGCCGCGCGCCCGTCGCGCCGAGCGGGTGCCCCAGCGCGATGGCGCCGCCGTTGACGTTCACCTTGTTCATGTCGGGGTTCAGCTCGCGTTTCCAGGCGAGGACCACGGAGGCGAACGCCTCGTTGATCTCGATGAGGTCCATGTCCTCCAGCCGCAGGCCCGCCTTCTTGAGCACCGCCGGCGTGCCCGTGATGGGCCCCGTGAGCATCAGCACCGGGTCCGAGCCCACGACGGCCTGGGCCACGATCCGCGCCCGCGGCTTGACGCCGAGCTCCTTCGCCCTGTCCGCCGACATCAGCAGCAGGGCGGCCGCGCCGTCCGTGATCTGGCTCGAGTTCCCCGCGTGGTGAATGCCGTCCTCGCGGAACGACGGTGTGAGCGACGCCAGCTTCTCGAGCGATGTGTCGCGGATCCCCTCGTCCGTCTTGATGATCGCCTTCTGTCCCTCGAGCTCGACCTCGATGGGCATGATCTCCCGGTCGAAGCGGCCGGTGTCGCGGGCGTGCTTCGCCTTCTCGTAGCTCCAGAGGGCGAATTCGTCGGCCTCGCGCCGGTCGATGCCCCACTTCTTCGCGATCTCTTCGGCGGCGATGCCCTGCGACGTCAGCGGATAGAGGGCCATCAGTTCGGGCGGGAACGGGAACCCGTGGGACGAGAAGTTGGCGCCGAGGGGCTGGCGGCTCATCGTCTCGACGCCGCCCGCGATCGCCACGTCGACGACGCCCGCCTGGATGAGATTCGCGGCAAAGTGCACCGCCTGCTGCCCCGAGCCGCACTGACGGTCGACCGTGGTGCCGGGAATCGTATAGGGGAAGCCGGCCGTGAGGACGATGTTCCGAGCGACGTTCGCCGCCTGCTCGCCGACCTGCGTCACACATCCGAAAACGACGTCCTCGACGATGTCGGGCGGCAGATTGGCGCGGCGCATCAACTCCTGGAGCACCTTGGCTCCCAGGACCACCGGGTGGATCCCGGACAGCACGCCTCCCCGGCGGCCCATCGGTGTGCGGACCGCCTCGACGATGACCACTTCGCGTGACATGAGTACCTCCTGAGTTCGCGGCCCGAAGGGCCAGCCCTGTGACGCCGCCCTGCCGGGCGGCCATCAGCGTCGAACAAAGCGTGGCGACAGCCCATCATACCGAGGGGCTCGAGGAAACCGCCAAGACTGGACTCGAGCGACCAACGGGGGCGAATACGGTTCGAATCCGAAAAAGTTTCACGAAAGCGTGCTTGACAGCGCAAAGCCGACCCCGGATAATCGCCCATGACAACGCCCGGCCGCCCCACCGGGCCTCCCCGCTTGTCAGCACGATCCCACGTCGTTTCGCCGCATCGAAGCGGCGCGCCTCGCCCGGCGCTCTGGGGGGAGTATGACGGGCAACAGCGATAGGCGCCTCGGACGGCGCGAGCCGCATCGTGATTCGCCACGCGGTTCGTCACGCTGTGCCTTCTCGCCCGTGGCCATCGGACGCGCGTTGCGCGAGGAGCAGGGGCGGGCTGCATCACCAGCGGTCGTGGCGCTCGCCATCGCCGCCATTGGGGTGGCTCTCGTCTTGCTGTGGGGTCCGCTCGCATCCCTCTTCGCGGCCCCCGTCGTCACCACGGACAAACCCGATTATTACAGCAACGAGATCGTCACGATCACGGGCGCGGGGTTCGCACCGAACGCATGGTACGACGTACCGGTCATCCGACCGGACGGGAGCATCGTCAAAGGGGACGGCTCCTTCCTCCCTGGGTGGGACAGCGTCCAGGCGGATGGCTCCGGCAACTTCGTCTACTACTACCAGCTCGATGGCATCGAGGGGACGTATACGGTCGAGGTCTACAGCTCGCCGTGGGGCGGTCCCGGGTCGGGACAGAGTCCGCTTGCGACCACGACGTTCACCGACACCAACATCCACTTCTCGCAGTGCAGAAACGACAGCGACAACAACGACGTCGTGGACGACTGCGAGTGGACTACCGGCGCCGTCAATCAGAACAACTCGGCGTACACGGAGGGACACGCCGTTCCTCAGCGCTTGTTCCGCGAGGTGGCTCAACCAGGGACGTACACCTTCGTCTTCGAATACGATTTCACGAAGGGCGACGTGTACGCGTACGACTTCATCACCAGTGTGGACGCGTCACAGCCGCCAGCGCTCCTCAATCCATGCGGCAACCGACCCACATTCGTGAGCTCGAGCGAATGCAACGCCATGTTCAATACCAACTGGCAGCTCGGGCCCATCCCGTCCGATCCTTTCGACGCCGTCGCCGCGCGGGAGAACCCGCCCGGTGCGGGAGCGCGGAACTTCCGGGTGGGATGCACCCCTGCGTGCTCGACCGGGGTCGCCGTGGAATTCCCCGACCCTCCCATCGGTCCGACCGATGGTGAAGACAATCCGGGAGGAGAAGCGCACATCCCCGACAGCGACCCCGACTGTTTCAAGACGTGCGGAAGCAGCAGCGTGCGTATCGCCGTCAAGGTGACCACGTCGTCGTGGGGCACGACGGTCGGGATCTGGTTCGCTGGGCACCTGGCCGAGGCCGCTGACCCGCCCGGCCCGGCCGACGGCTGGGGCACCGGTTGCGACGCCGCTACCAGCTGCGGTTCCAGCCAGATCTCGGGCTCGCCGTTCCACATGAAGTACATCTGTCTCAAGAAGCCGGGGAGTAGCGTGTGCGGATCTGAGGGCGAACGGGACAACCAGGTCCAGCTCGGCGCCGTCTTCACACCGACGCCGACGTTCACGCCGTCGCCGACGAACACACCGACGTTCACGCCCACGCCTACGAGCACGGCCACGCATACGCCGAGCCCAACGCCCACTCATACACCCACGGCGACGCCCACGTTTACCCCGTCGCCCACGGCGACGCCGACGTTCACGCCGTCGCCAACGCCTACCCCGACGTTCACGCCGTCGCCGACACCGACGTTCACGCCGACGGCGACACCGACGTTCACGCCGACGGCGACTCACACGCCGACGCCGACACCGACGTTCACACCGACGCCGACGCCGACGTTCACCCCGACGGCGACACCGACGTTCACGCCGTCACCGACACCGACGGCCACACCGGAGGGGACGCCGGTCGTGCGCATGTTGAAGGACGTGGACACCGACCCGTTGGAGCCGGGGA